>Ga0182015_10002090_pt1 | contig 24859 bp, 15 predicted proteins | sample 712P3MmetaG_FD_120478 | JGI IMG/M metagenome (GOLD analysis project Ga0182015, IMG submission 120478) | Permafrost microbial communities from Stordalen Mire, Sweden - 712P3M metaG | ecosystem: Environmental > Terrestrial > Soil > Wetlands > Permafrost | place: Sweden: Stordalen | collected...
CCCGGCATGCGGCAATCTGGCGCATGTCGTCAAGGAGCTCGCCGAACTGGTACGGGTGGGCCGCAGCGGTCCCCTTGAAGTACTCGGCCGCGAGGATCCGCGCCTGGGCGGGCGTCGGGGAGCCGGCGGTCAGGGCCGCGGCGATCTCCGCCGCCCCGGGGTCGCCGGGAACCCGGTGCCCGAGCGGCGAGACGGACAGGCGCACGCGGCTCACGTTCTCGCTGTTCACGGTCGCCACCAGGCGGTCGCCGGCCCTGAACGTGATCGGGATCCCGAGGACATACTCCATCGACTGCGGCCTTCGCAGGAAGGACGCCGGCGACGTCCAGTCCGAGATGATCGAGGTGCGCACCTGCCCGTTGAAGTAGGTCTCGGTCAGCTGCTCCGGGTAGCCGTCCGCGATGTCGATCCGCTCCGGCTTCCCTCCGCCGGCGTGCTGGACGGCAAGGTCGAGGCCTGCCGTGAACGACTCGTCGAAGGCGTTGTTGGTCACCCGTCCCTCGGACGCCGGGTCGGGAAGCACCTCCATCCTCACCAGGGCGACCGTGCCCGCGGCCGGGGTCGAGGTGATGACCAGCCCGTCGTCGGACTCCGGCTTAAGCGGGTCCTTGGGAAGCTCGAAGCGGGCGCTCTGGTCGGGAAGCGCCGTCACGGCGCCCTTCCTCCTCGCCCTGGCCTCGACGATCCCGAGGACCGTCCAGCCGGCCGGGTCCGCCCGCACCGCCGGCGCCACCCGTGAGGCCCATTCCCGCGCGGCCGCGGCGGACACGGGGTCGGCGGCGACCTCCGCCGCGAGCGCGGCCACCCGGCTCGCGCACTGACCGCTCAGCCGGGCCAGCCGGCTCTTCAGGTAGGGGCTCTCGACCTCGATCTCCGGGGGGAACGGGGAGTCGTTAGTCAGGCCCTTCAGCTCGGGCTCCGGGGAATAGGTGTAGTTCTCATAGACGCCCCACTGCTTGATGTCGGAGAAGTAGGCCGCCATCGCGTAGAAGTCGCGCGCCTTGAAGGGGTCGTACTTGTGGTCATGGCACTCGCAGCAGCCCATGGTCGACCCGAGGAAGGTCGTCGAGACGGTGCGGACGCGGTCGGCGGCGTACTTCGCAATGTATTCCTTCGGCTGGGCGCCGCCCTCGCGGGTCACCATGTTCAGCCGGTTGAAGCCGCTCGCGACCCGCTGGGCCTCGGTCGCGTCCGGGAGCAGGTCGCCGGCGATCTGCTCCCTCGCGAACTGGTCGAACGGCTCGTCCCTGTTGAAGGAATCGATCACGTAGTCGCGGTAGGGGAAATTGTTGTAGAGCTGGTCGCCGTGGAATCCGACCGTGTCCGCGAAGCGGGCGAGGTCGAGCCACGCCACGGCCATCCGCTCCCCGTAGTGCGGCGAGGCGAGCATCCGGTCGACCAAGCGCTCGTAGGCCCCGGGGCTCGCGTCAGCCACAAACTGCTCGGTCTCGGCGACCGAGGGAGGCAGTCCCAGGAGGTCCAGGCTGAGGCGCCGTATCAGCGTCCGGCGATCCGCCTCGGGCGACGGGTTGATCCCGCGCTCGGCCAGTTCCGCCCTGACGAACCGGTCGACCTCGTTCCGGGCGCCCGGGCTGTCCGGGGGCAGCGCGGCCTTCCTCGGCGGGATGTAGGCCCAGTGCGGCTCGTAGACCGCCCCCTGAAGGATCCATCTCCTGAAGATCTCCTTGTCGCGCGCCGACAGGAGGTGGAGGGAATCGGGCGGCGGCATGGCCTGCGACCCGTCGGCCGAGCTTATCCGGCGCCAGACCTCCGACGCCTCGGGCTTCCCCGGCACGAGGGGGGTGGTCGTGCGCCCGGCCTTGTCCGTCCTCGCCTGCGTGGCCTTCTCGGGAAGGTCGAGCCTGAGGTCGGCCTTGTTGGCCCTGAGGTCGGGACCATGGCACTTGAAGCAGGTGTTCACCATGATCGGGCGCACGTCGCGGTTGAACTGCACGGAGGCGGGCAGCGGCGCCTCCAGCGGGGAGCCGCTCCCGAGTGCCGTGGCGACCGCACCGACCAAGAAAGCCACGCCCGACTTGATCAAGGGGTAAGGTATCCCGAAGAGTTTAAGCCGACGCTCGTCGGATGCAAGGCGTGACCTGAATGCACGGGCGACCGCCTATTTCTCGGCGGCGGCGTTGGCCTTCTCCGAAGTCCTGTCGACGTCGTCCACGATCCACTTCCTCGCCGCGTCGCCCTCGGCCACCTTCACGCCGTTGTCGTAGATCACGAGGAAGGGGATCCCCTTCAGGTCGAATTGCCTCGCGACCGGCGACTGCCAGTCGATCCCGACGAAGCCCGGCCTGTTGATGTCGACCCGCCGGATCGCGTAGCGCCCGGGGAAGGACTTGCTCGACCTAATGAGGAACATGGCAACCTGCTCGCACGGGGCGCAGTAGTCGCTCGAGAAGTCGACGACCGTGACCTTCCCTGGGAGCGCCAGGGTGTCGATGTCCAGCTTCCGGCCGTGCGAGACCTCCTGGTAGTCGGCCTTCCCGCCCCGGCTGGACGCCGCGAACTCGGCGATCTTGGCGGTCGCCTGCGGCGGGTCGGCAAGGCAGAGGGGCGCCAGAGCCGCGGCCGCGATGGCCATGAATGCCGTGGATTTCATCGGGGGGAGGAGCTTCGTCTCCTCCGTCCAACCCCAGATGTCAATTCCCGCCCAAGCCCGTCAGAAGAGCTCCGGCTCGCCGTAGCGCTTCCTCGCGTCGGCGAGGGCTGACTTCATCTCCATCCCTTCGAGGAGGGCGAAGAGCTCGTCCGGGCGGGCGACGCCGTGCACGGAGGCCTGGGCCGGGAGCGCGAGGTTGAGCGTCGTCAGCTTGAGGTTGCGGCGCAGGAGGTCGGCCGAGGCGGCGACGCTCGCGCGGAAGCGCTCGGGCGCCAGCCGGTCCGCGGCCCCGATGACGCCCTCCAGGCTCCCGAATTCCGCCAGCCACCTGGACGCGGTCTTCGGGCCCACCCCGCTCACGCCGGGGATGTTGTCCGAGGTGTCGCCCACCAGGGCCAGGTAGTCGGCGATCTGGGACGGCGGCACGCCGAATTTCTCGACGACGCCCGCCTGGTCCATGACGCGCCACCCGAGCTTGGGGTTGGCGGTCGGGGGCGGCAGCATGATCCGGATCCGCTCGCCCACGATCTGCGCGAAATCCTTGTCCGAGCTGACGATCAGGACCTGGTCGCCCTTCCTCGAGAGGGCCACGGCGTGGGAGGCGAGAAGGTCGTCGCTCTCGACGCCGTCCACCTCGACTCCCCCGAGCCCCATCGCGCGGGTGAGCGCCTTGATGACCGGGATCTGCTTGGAGAGCGGCTCCGGCATCTCCTCCCGGTGGGCCTTGTACTCGGGGTGCAGGGCCAGCCTGTCCTGGGAGCCCCCGAGGTCGAAGTAGACGAGCGTCCCGTCGGCCCTCTCCTGGTCGGAGAGCCGCCAGAGCGACTTCACCCAGCCGTGGAGCGCGTTCGTCGGGAAGCCGTCGGCCCTGTTGAGCTCCGGGATCGCGAAGAAGCAGCGGTAGGCGAGGTTGAAGCCGTCGACCAAAAGCCACTTCGCCATGGTGGTGTCCCCCTCAGGCGCCGGTCGGCACCGGGGCAGCGGCGAGCGGGACCGCGCTCACCACGGCCTCGGCGAGCGGGGCCGGCTGGTGCGCCTCGGGCTCGCCGTGCTCGTGGTTGAAGCGCATCGACACCGTCTTCGAGACGCCGCGCTCCTCCATCGTGATGCCGTAGATCGCGTTCGCGGCGGCCACGGTCCTCTTGTTGTGCGTGATGATGATGAACTGGGAGTCCTTCACGAATTTCTTGAGGAGCTCCGTGAAGCGCCCGATGTTCGACTCGTCGAGCGGCGCGTCGAGCTCGTCCAGGAGGCAGAAGGGCGACGGCTTGACCAGGTAGAGGGCGAAGAGAAGCGCGACCGCGGTCAGCGTTCGCTGCCCGCCCGACAGGAGCGAGATGCCCTTCAGCCTCGTGCCCGGGGGCTGCGCAACGATCTCGATCCCGCTCTCGAGGACGTCGTCCGCCTGGACGAGCTCGATGTCGGCGCGGCCGCCGCCGAAGAGGGTCTGGAAGGTGTACTCGAAGTTCTTCCTGATTTGCGCGAAGGTGACCTCGAACTGCCTCTGCGAGGTCTGGTTGATCTCGTCTATCGCGGCGATCAGCTCGGCCCTGGCGCCGGTCAGGTCGTCGCTCTGCGACCTGAGGAAATCGTGGCGCTGCTTGAGTTCGGAATATTCCTCGATGGCGACCAGGTTGACGGCGCCCATGCCTCCCATCCTCTGCCTGAGGGCGTCAACCTCCGCCTTGGTCGCCTCCCAGTCGGTCGCCTCCAGCGCGGCGAGGTCGGCCTCGCCCGGGTTCTCGGGCCGCTTCTTCCTTGTCCGCCGGACGACCGGCTCCGCGTCGTCCTCCTCGTCGAGGTCCAGCGTCTTGAGGCCCGCCGGCTCGTCGTCGGCGCGCCAGATCATCTCCCTCCAGCTAATGGCGGCTATGTCGGCCTGGAACTCGCGCGAGACGTCCTCGCCCAGGAAAACGCCCCGCTGCCGGGTCTCGGCCTGGCGCACCTCGTGCGCGCTCAACTCGTCGTGCGCCGCGTCGGACTCCTGCCGCAGCGCGGACTGCGCCGCCTCGAGGGAGCCGATCTCGCTCTCGACGCCGACAAGGTCGAGGCGGATCCTCTCCACCTGCTCCTGGGCCACGACCAATGTCTCGCCAATCCGCCCGGAATTGGAGCGCTGGGCCTCCTCCTCCCCCTCAAGCTCCGCGATCTGGCCGGTCCAGGCCTCGATCTCCTGGTGGCGCTCGACCAGGAGCTCGCCGATCTGCTCGCGGCGCCTCTGCATCTCCCCGAGGCCCCGGTCGAGGACCTCGACCTTCTGGCGCCGCTCGGCCAGGTCCAGGCGCGCCTGGGCGAGCACCTCGCGCTTGGCATCGCGCTCCGCGCGGACCGCGGCGAGGCGGCCCTCGACCTCCTCGATGCGCTTGCGCTGGGCCGCGGCGGCCGACTCGGACTGCAGAAGCCCCGCCCTCGCCTTCTCCCACCTCGCCTGAGCCTCGAGCCTTGCCTGCTCGAGCGAGACGAGCTCCTGCTCCATGCGCCTCGCCCGCGCGGCGGACTCCTCGGCGCCGCGGCGGGCGCTCCGTTCCTCGGCCTGCGCGGCCGCGAGGCCCTGGGTCGAGGACATGACCGCGGCGCGGCGCTCCTCGAGCGACTGCTCCGCCGAGGCGATCCTGGCGTTCAGCGCGTCGCCCTGGGTGCGCAGGTCGTCATGCTGGCGCTGGTCGTCGGCCAGGGCCTTGGCCGTCTCGCGAAGGTCGATCTCGCGCTGGACGATGCCGTTTGCCTGCTTCCTCGAGTTGGAGTGGCCCCCGGACACGATCCCGCGCCGGTCCACGACGTCGCCCTTGCGGGTGGCGACGGAAAGGAAGGCGAATTCGGGGTGCGCGCGCCAGTAGTCGAGGAACGCGCCGAGGTCGTCGGCGATGTAGCACGCCGCGAGGAGCGCCCTGGCCGGGTGCGAATCGTCGATCCGGGCGAGTGCGGTCGTCGCCGGGTGGAGGCCGGCCGGCAGCTCCGGCGCGGGCGGACCGCCCGCACCCAGCTCGGCGATCCTCAGGACCACGGAGCCGATCTGCTCCTGCTCAAGCTGGGCGAAGATGCGGCGCGCGGTCGCAAGGTCGCTCACCTCGATCGCCTCCGCGGCCGAGCCGAGGAGGGCCTCGATGGCCCGCCCGAACTCCGGCCTGACCTCGATCCCCTGCGAGACCGCCGTCACCTTGGAGCCCGCGAGAGCGCCCTCGAGCCGTCCCTGGAGGACAGCCTTCGCGCCCTCGCCGAATCCCTCCCAGCGCTCCTGCAGCTGCTGGAGGAGCCTGAGGCGCGCCCCGCGCTGGGCCATCTGCCGGTCGACTTCCTGGACCTTGCGCTGGAGTTCGCGGAACTCCTTGGTCAGGTCGACGACCGACTGCTGCGCCTGGGCCGCCGCCTCGCTCGTGAGCGTCCTCCCGGCGAGCGCCTCCTCCAATTTGGCGAGCGCCTCCTGTGCGCCGCGCGCGGCGGAGGCCGCCAGCTCCGCAGCCTGCCGGTGGTCGGCCGCCAGCGCCTCGTGCCGGTGAATGCTGGTCTTCTGGTCGACCTCGTGGCCCGAGGATTCCGTCCGGAGCCTGGCGACCGCGCTGTCGAACTGCAGGAGCTCGAACTTCGCCTGCTGCAGGTCGCGGTCGAGCTTGCCGAGCTCGCCCTCGGATACGGCGAGCTCGCGGTTGTGCTGCTGGTAGACGGCGTCGCTGCTCCCGAGGAGGCCGAGCTGCATCTGCTTGTCCTGGGAACCGGTGTCGACCTGCGCCGCCACCTCGCGAAGCTGCATTTCGAGCTCGCCCAGCGTGTCGCGCGTCCCCTCGAGCCGGTCCGCAAGGCCCGCACGCCGGATCTGGGCGAGGTTCGCCGCGTTCTCGGCGTGGTCCTTCCGGGACTTGAGGTCAAAGACGGCCTGCTGGGCGTCCTGGACCCGCTGGTTCAGCCGGCTGCGGTCCAGCTTGCGCGACTCAAGGCCCGATTGCTGGCCCTCCAGGGCCGACCGGCGCCTGTCCGCCTCGGCCCTGAGCCCAGCCAGCTTCGATTCAAGGGCGGCGAGGGCCTCCGTCAGCTTCCCGTGCTGCAGGGCGCTCCACGCAAGGCTGAGGTGCCTAAGGCGGTGCGCCAACCTCTTGTAGCGCATTGCCTTGGCAGCCTGGCGCTTGAGGCTTCCGATTTGCCTGGAGACCTCCCCGACGACGTCGGCGACCCGGGCGAGGTTCTGGTCGGTGAGGGCGAGCTTCCCCATGGCCTCCCTGCGCTGGCTCTTGTATTTCGTGATCCCTGCGGCCTCCTCGAACACGGCTCGCCGCTCCTCGGGCTTGGAGGAGAGCACCTGGTCGATCTGGCCCTGGGCCATGATCGAATAGCTCGTCCGCCCGACGCCCGTGTCCATGAAAAGCTTGTGGATGTCCTTGAGGCGGCAGGGCTGGCCGTTGAACAGGTACTCGCCCTGGCCGTCCCGGTGCACCCGGCGGGTGACCTCGATCTCGTGGAACTCGCTCCCGAGCTGCTTCTCGCACTCCGTCAGCAGGAGCGACACCTCGCACATCTGCGCGGCGCGGCGCGTGTCGGCGCCCTCGAAGATGACGTCCTGCATCTTCCCGCCGCGGAGCGCCTTCGCGCTCTGCTCGCCCAGGACCCACCGGATGGAGTCGGCGATGTTGGACTTGCCGCACCCATTGGGACCGACCACGGCGGTCACGCCGGGCTCGAAAAGGAGGGTCGTGGGATCGGCGAATGACTTGAAACCGTGGAGTTTTAGCGCCTTGAGATACATTAAGCCTGTTAAGTGGAGAGGCCCTCGCTTGCGCGGGCAAACGAAAATGCGGATTCAGGCGTGATCCCAGGGAAGACGCGCCACGACCCGCTTCGCTTCCCACACGCGGAATACCTCGAACATCTTGCCCGGATTGAGTATGCCGCGCGGATCCAGGGCGCGCTTGACCGCCCGCATGGCCCGGATGGCGGCCGGCGGGTGCTGGATCCGCAGGAACGGCGTCTTGGCGAGCCCTATCCCGTGCTCCCCCGAAATCGCGCCCCCGAGGGCGACCACGGTCCTCATGAGCTTGCCCACCGCCCGCTCGGCCGCGCGGGTTTCCCGCGGGTCGTCCCTGTGGTACATGACGTTCACGTGCAGGTTCCCGTCGGCAAGGTGGCCGAACGTGGGTATGGGAAGGCCCGACTCCCTGCGCAGGCCCTCGAGAAAACGGGCGAAGGCGACGTACTTGCCCATCGGGACGACGATATCCTCGTTCAGCTTGGAATCGCCGAGCTGGAACATCGCTCCCGAGCAGGAACGGCGCACCTCCCAGAGGCGCTCGGCCTCGGCGCGGCCGCGGGCCGCGCGGTGGGCGACGCCGTGGCGCGCCGCCCACCTGAGGACCAGGGCGCGCTGCTCGCGGACCTCGGCCGCGCCGCCGGCAAGCTCGAGGAGAAGGACCGGGCGGCCCGCCTGCCCCTTGAAGACGAGCTTTCCCGTCGCGCGCTCGGCGCAGTCGACCGAGTACCGGTCCAGGAATTCGCAGATCGCCGGCTGCACCCTCAGGGCGAAGAGCGCAAGAGCCGCCCTGAAGGCGTCCGGTTCCGTGCGGAACGAGACGAGGAGCGTCCAGCGCTCGGCGGGCCTGGGTATCAGCTTGAGCGTCGCGTCGGTGACGATCCCGAGCATCCCCTCGCTCCCGATCCAGAGGTCCCGCAGGTTGAATCCGGCCGAGAACTTCTTGGTCGCGGTGCCCCACTCCACCCACTCGCCGGTGGGCAGGAATCCCTTGAGCGCGAGGACGAAGTCGCGGGTGACGCCGTACTTTCCGCCGTGCATCCCGCCGGCGTTGCAGGCGATGTTTCCCCCGATCGTGCAGTATTTCTTCGACGAAGGGTCCGGCGGGTAGAACCAGCCCTTCCTCTCGGCGGCGGCCTGGATGCTCTCGACGGTCGCCCCGGCCTGGACGTGGGCCATTCCGGACTGGGCGTCGATCCGGACACCGTCCCATCGGTGGAGGTCCAGCACCCAGCCGCCGCGGGCCGGCGACGCGGACCCGGTCAGGCTTGTCCCCCGCCCGCGAACGGTCACGGGCACGCGGTGCCGGTTTGCCAGCGCAAGGACCCGCGCCACGTCCGAGCGGTCGCGCGGGAACACGACCGCCAGGGGCGGGAAGGCGATCTTGCTGCTGTCAAAGGACGCCGTCCACGTCGAGTCCCGGTCGGTGCGGACGACCCTAGGGCCGAGGGCGGCCTTCAGCTGCTTCGTGGCTCTGGAAAAATCCATGGGGTTTCAGTTCCGCTACACGCGCTCCCGCGCGGGCGCAAGACCCTCCGACATGAGCCTCCTGATATTTGATCCGAGGATCTGCGCGCGCTCGTCCTCGGTGAGCCCGGCTGCGGCGATCTCGGCGAGGAAGCGGCCAAAGCCGGTGTCCCGGGAGGCGCGCGGGTAGAGCATGAGGGGATAGTCGGACCCGTAGAGGATCCTCGCCGCCCCGACCCGGTCGACGGCCCTGCGGAACACGCCGGGATCGTACAGGAGGGGCGACGCGGCCGTGTCGAAATACAGGTTCGCGGGAAGCTCCTCCCCGTCCCCGGACCCGCGGAAGGCCAACCCGCCGCCCCAGTGCGCCAGGATGAAGGTCGCCTCGGGGTACTCGCGCGCGAGCCGGACGTACGCGCCAAGCGGCGTCCTCGGGCCCGCGGCCGGCCCCTTGCCGGGATCGGTCGCATGCAGGTTGATCGGGACGCGCCTCCCCGCCGCCACCTCGACGACCCGCCTGAACAAGGGATCCTCCAGCGTGTAGCCCTGGACCTGCGGGAGGAGCTCGCCGACGCCGCACAGGCCCGAGTCGAGCGCGCGCTCCAGCGCGTCGACGGAGCGCCTGCCCGCGCCGGGCTGAACAGCGGCGAATCCGAGGAGGCGGCCCGGGTGCCTGCGCACCCATTCCAGGTGCCAGGCGTTCTGCAGCTCGCAGGTGTCCTGCTGCTCCCAGTACCAGCCCAGCATGACGCAGGCCTCCACGCCGGCCGCGTCCATGTCCGCAATCACGGCATCGGGTCCGGCCCACCCCTGGATGGACTTCCCTCCCTCCGGGGCCACGCAGTCAACCCAAGCGCCTTCGGCGCGCGCACGGCCCCATCCGGCGGGATCGGCCGCGACATCCGCCGGGTAAGCGTGGATGTGGGCGTCGATGATCCCGGTCGGCTTCATGGCTGGATTTTCAGCTGGCGCGGGACTCAAGCGCGAGCCGCCTGCAAGCCGCGATGTCGAGCTTGCCGGTCCCGAGGACCGGGATGGCCCCGACGCGTAGGACCGCCCTCGGGATCCATAGGTTCGGGTATCCCGCTGTGGACAGCTTCTCGCGAATATCGGCGGCCGAGATGTCGAGCGTCGTCAGGACGACCAGCGCCTCGCCCTTAGCGTCGTCCGGGACGCCCATCACGACGATTGACTGGACGTCGCCCGGGTCGACCCCGAAGGCCTCCGCCACCCTCTGCTCGATCGTCCCGTGGGGGACCATCTCGCCCCCGATCTTGGAGAAGCGGGCAAGCCTGCCCTCGATCGAGACGAATCCGTCGTCGTCGATGCTGGCCAGGTCCCAGGTGACAAACCACCCGTCGCGCAGCGAGGCCCCGGGCTCAGCCTCCCCGAGGTAGCGCGAGAATATGTTCGGCCCGCGAAGGAGGAGGACGCCGGTGCCCCCCGGCGCGACATCGACGCCCGTGTCGGGATCCACGATCCGCGCCGACATGCCCGGGAGGAGCCGCCCCACCGTGCCGCGCTTGTTGCCGATCTGCTCGTCGGCAGTCGCCGTCGTCACCGGGGGATGGGGCTGGTTCAGGTTGGCGACGGGCGAGGTCTCCGTCAGGCCGTAGCCCTGGAGTATCTCGATGTGGAACGTCTCGAGGAAACGGCGCCTCAGGTCGTCGGGGAGCTTCTCCGCCCCGGTTATGACGAGGTCGAGCGACCTCATGTCGGACGGCTTCGCCTTCTTCAGAAAAGGGCGCAGGAAGGTCGGGGCCCCGAGGAGCACGCTGACCCGCTCCTCCCGGATCGAGTCGATCAGCGCGCGGGTGTCGAGGGCGCTCGGCGAGGTGACCAGGAGGCAGCCGCGCAGGAGCGGGTACCAGAGCGTGAACGTGAAGCCGAAGCTGTGGAAGATCGGCAGGCACCCGAGCATGACCGCCGATTCGGGGAAAATCGAGAGGGACGAGATCTGCGCGCAGTTGGCGAGGAGGTTCCGGTGCGAGAGGACGACGCCCTTCGGATTGCCGCCGCTGCCGCTCGTGAAGAGGAGCGCGGCCTCCCCGTCGCCCCCGCGCGCCGGGACGCCGACGAGGGCCGCCACCCACTGGTTTGGGAGGAGCCATGCGGCAAGGACCCAGGGGACCATCGCCCGCCGGCCCCCGGCCGCGTCCAACTCGGAACGGAGGTCACGCGTGAGCGCAGGCCAGGGAAAGTCGGGGAACCGCGAGCGCAGGGCGTCCGCCGTCAGGACCGTGCGGATTCCCGCCTCGGCCATGCTGGACTCCACCGAGGCGCGGCCCGCCGTGAAATTGAGGTTGACCGGCACCTTGCCGGCGCACACGGCGGCGAGGTTCGCGATCGCGGCCCCGGCTCCCGGAGGCAGGACGATGCCGACCCGCCCCTCGGGCACGGTCTCCCTGATTCGGCGGGCGAGTACGGCCGCGGCGGCGAGGAGCTGGGCCGCCGACACCGCCCGGCGCCCCGCCGTGCGATCGATGATCGCGGTCGAGCCCGGGCGCCTGGCGAGGGAGCGCACGGTCTCGCACCCGATGTTCCGGCGCAGGGCCGGCCGCTCGGCGAAGGCGTCGCTGCCGAGCTCCATGAGCGCCCTGCGCGCCACGGTCACGTCGGCGCGGTCGAACGGGATCGCCTCGCCGAAGGCGACGCAGACGGGCGTCGGCAGGAGCCGGGGGGACTTCCACAGGTACTTGTTCCCGGCAAAGGAGAAAACGGAGCCCCACAGGCCGTCGACGAACGCCGGTATGACGGGGACCCTGGCCCGGCGGGCCATGAGCTCGAAGCCCCTGCGGATCGCCATCAGCTGGCCCGTGCGCGAGATCCCGCCCTCCGGGAAGACGCAGACGAGCTCCCCGCTCTCCAGCGCCCGCACGGACTCCCTGAGCCACTGCGAGGGGCTGTGCGGGGAGACGACGATCACACCGGCCCGCCTGAATATCCAGTTCAGGAGGCGCCCGGTCCCCGGTCCCCGGTAGGCCATGTACCGCAGCGGCCGCGGGCAGGCGAGCTGGAGGACCACGACGTCCACGTAGGACAGGTGGTTCGCGATGACGACTGCCCCGCCGGAGCCGGGCACATAAGAGGCGCCGAGCACCCTTACGCGGTAGAGCAGGCGCGAGAGGAGCCAGACCGGGGCCGCGATCCAGAGCGGCATCGTTGAACGCCGTGCCATCAACACCCGCGACGCTGGTCACTTCCCCAGCAACTTGTCAAACAAACCGCCCCCCTTGCGGAGCGGGGCCTGCACCAGCATCTCCCTCCACTGGCTCTGGTCGACGCTCCTGAGCGTGCCGCCGAGGTGGATCGGCTGGTAGAGCTGGGTGTAGCCGAACTCGTCCTGCCCCTCCTTCAGCATCCCGACGTCGTCCAGGAACTTCCCGAGGCGCCCCTGGACGCCCATGTCGAGGTCGATCGAGAGGGGCTGGTCCCGGATCGGAACCCCGTCCTGGTGGGTGATCGTCCCCTTCCCCGTCAGGCGCTCGTCGGGGGCGATGAGGGTGATCTCCGTCACGCGCAGGTCGAGGTCGGCACCCCGCTCCACCGATATGCTCATCTGGTCGTAGTGGATGTCGGAGAGCTCCCGTGCCGACTCGACAAGGGCCGTGCCCAGGTTCTCCGACTTCTTGCCGAACAGGGCCGTCACCGTGTCCAGGGCGTCCACGAGCTTTGAGTTCGCCTGCTTGATCGAGTCGACGATGTCCGTACGCAGGGCCCGGAACTGGCCGCCCTTGCTCGAGAGCCTGAGGTCGCCCTGGGACGCCTCGAGGAGGTCGCCGGGAGACTGCCCGGTCCCGGAGAGGTTCGCCTCCACGTCAAAGCTGCCCTCGACGACCGGCGCCTTGTCCGGGTCGAAGGCCGTGAAGATCGGCGCCGAGTCGACGTTGTCGACCGACACAGCCGCCCGGAATGAGTAGGGACTGTCGGCCGCGGGATTGAACGCAACCTGGCCGTCGACGCGGGCGGGGCTCCCGTCGGCGACGTTCGCCGTCCCGCCAGACAGGGCGATCGAGCCATGCTCGATCACCAGTGTTCCCCTGACCTCGCGCAGGTCGGCATGCGGCACGGACAGCTCGGCGACCTTGAGTTCCACCCTCGCGCGGTAGCCGGGCCAGAACAGGGCTGTCGTGCGCGGCGTCGCCGGCGGACCGGACGCCGCGGGCGCATCCGCGCCCGCGCCCCTTCCCCCGGAGAGAAACGCGACGGCGGCGACGTCGTCCATGGTGAGCGCCGAGCCCGAGAGAGTCCCGTCGACAAGGGTGCCCCCCTTGTCCGTCGACAACGCGCCGGAGAACGCCACGTCGGCCGCGCGGGTCCCGTAGTCGAGGTGCACCGGGATGCTGAAGGTGGCGGCTCCCGCGGGGTCGAAGTCGGCGCGCACCTCGGATGTCACCGAGGGCAGCACGGCGCCCGACGCCGTCGTGAGGTTCGCGAGGGCAAGCTTGACGCTCACCTCCCGCCTGGAACCCAGGCTCGCCTCGACGCTCCCGCTGGCGTCGCCCGTCCCGAGCCGCGGCAGGCGCGCGGCAGCCGGCACCGAGAGGAGGAGCGGAAGCGAAGCGCTCCAGGAACCCGCCGCCTTGACCTCCCGGCCGCTCCCGGCCAGCCGGCCGAACCGGGCCTCCAGGGAGAGCATCTTGAGGCCGTCGCTGCGGATGGCGAGCGGGGCGAGCTGGAACTGCCAGCCCTGGGGGGCGTAGTCGGCGAGGATGAAGGCCGAGACCTCGAGGCCGGCCGCGATCACCTTTCCCGAATGGGAGAGGGAGACACCCGTCGACACGAGGGGCGCGCGGGTTCTCAGGACCAGCCGGCCGTCCTCGGCCCGCATGACGAATTCGCCCAGGAGGTCGCTGCCCGCCAGGTCGAGCTTCGGGAGGACGCCCCTGAGCCACCGAAGCGGTATCCCCTTCACGGATATACCCACGAGGTCGTCGGACGGGGCGGCGACCTTGAGCTCTCCGGAGGACGGGTTGAACTCGAACGACTGGAGGGCGCGCACCGCCAGGACCGGGCCAGCCCCGGAGACGTTCGTGTCGAGGCGGGCGACCCGGAGGGTCGGCCCGACGCGGGCCACGTCGAAGTCGGCGACTAGGCCGACGGGGCCCAGGGCGCCCAGCTCCCCCGCGAGGACGCCAAGCCGGTTCGCGGAGGCGCGCAGCTTGCCCGCGGCCTCGGCGTCGCCCGTCGAGGGATCGGCCTCGTAGGTCCCGTCCCCGACGACGTGGAACGCGGGCAGGCTGCGCCCGAGCGCAAAGGGCGCAAGGTCCGTGTCCCTGAGGTCGAGGCGCCAGGAGCCCGCCATCCGGAGCGCGCCGCCCGGGCCCTCTGCGTTGAACTCCGCGACGCGCTCGGCGCCGCGGACAAGCGTCACCGAGTACGACTCCTTCCCCGCCATTCGCGCCGCCTTGGCGACGAAGGAGAGGCTGATGCCCGAGGGGAACCCGGCGCCGAGCGCGGTCGCGTCCGCCTTGATGTCGGCCCGGGTGAACGTCCCGGAGGCGTCCATCACGGCCGTCAGGACGGCGGTGACGGAGACGGAGGACACCGGCGTCGCCGGGTCGTCGGCGACAGCCATGCCCGCGCAGATGAAGCGGCCGTCGCGCCCCTCGCCCAGGCCCCCGCCGGTGACCACCAGGTGCGCCCTGGCGGCGGGACGACCGTCCTCTCCGGGGAAGAGCACGTCGCCCTCGAGCTGGACGCCGTCGAGCGACAGGTCAGCTTTCACGTTGAACGCCGCGAGGATGCCGCCCAGGGCGCGCGCAATCCAGGGGTAGCCCGACCCGGAGGAATCGACGGGCGGGGCGCCCGGGCGCGTGAGGTCGATCGTCCAGCCCCGGGCGACCAGGCTCCTCAGGTGATAGCCCCGCCCGAGCAGGGCCGGCAGGACGTCCAGCTCGGCCTGGGCGGACGGCAGGTCGATCACGGCCCCCTCGATCTCCGCATGGAGCCCCTCGACGGATGCGCGCCCAGGGCGGACCGCCAGGCGGCCGATCGACGTCCCGGGCCTTTTCAGCAGCGGCGCCATCCTGCGGGCCGCCCGGGTCTGGACGGCCGGGCTCAGCGCGGCGAACGCCGCCAGGACGAGTGCCCCGGCCACGGCAGCGGTTGCGGGAAGGATGCGCTTGGCTCTCATGTCTTGGAAATCGCGGGCGTCTTGCCCGCCGACACCTGCCGCGGGCTCAGCCTAGGGTACCACGAGGGCGTCGCTCAGTCCAATGGCCTTCCTGACGTTGGCAAGGGCCACGAGGTAGTTGTAATTGGCGGTCAGCTGGTCCGTCTTCGCCTGCGTCAGCGAGACCTGCGAGGTCAGCACGTCGAGCTGGGTCGCCGAGCCCGCGTGGAACTTGGCATCGGCGAGGCGGAGGGCCTCCGCCGCCTGCTCAATCGTCTGCTGCGACGCCGTCACGAGCTCCTGCGCCTCCTGGAGGGACGACAGCGACTGGCGGACCTCGACGTCGATCTCGAGCTCCTCGGACGCCTTCGCGAGCCTCGCCTGCTCGAGCTGCGACTTGGCCTGGCGCACCTTGCCGTCGGTCGTGCGGCCGTCAAAGATCGACCAGGTGGACTGGAGGCCGAAGAGCCAGCCGTTGGCGGAGACCGAGCTTCCGAACGTGGAGTTGGCGTAGCCAAACCCGTCCCACTCGTAACCGCCGAAGGCCTGCAGGTTCGGGTAGAACGCCGAGCGGGCCGTCTTTACCGTCTCGTCGCTCGCCGACTCCAGCTTGTCCAGCTTCTGGAGCTCGGGCCTGTGCGCGTGGGCGGACTCGATCGCCGTGTCGGGGTCGAAGTTTGTGATCTGAAAGTCCAGGCTGCCGACAACCTCGGGGAACGGCGTGGATCCCGGGGTGCCGATGGACTGGCGCAGCTGCTCGATCGCGATCCGGTAGCTGTTGCGGGCGGTGATGAGCGCGGGCTCGGCGTTCGCAAGGTACACCTTGGCGCGCAGCACCTCGAAGTTCGACACGGTCCCGGTCTCAAACTGGTTCTTTGTGTCGTCCAGCTGGTGCTGGTAGAGCCGCACGTTCTCCTCCTCGACCCTGATCTTCTCCCGGGCGAGGAGCACGTTGTAGAAGAGGGTTCGGACCTCGAGGAGCGCGGTGTCGATCGTCGTCTGAAGGTCGTAGGCCGCGGCGTCGCGCGTGAGCTTCGCGTTCTGGATCGCGGAGTGGATGCCGCCCCCCGCGTAGAGGTTCTGCGTCGCCTTGAGCTCGACCGACCAGAGGCTGTTTGTCGGGGGGTAGATCTCCGAGATCGACGGCTCGTTGCGCTGCCACTGGCTCATCGTGCCGATGTTCGGGATCGCCTGCCCCTTCACCTGGACGATGACGCCCTCCTGGAACCGGATCGTCTCACGGGCCTGGAGGATCGAGAAGTTGTGGTCGAGGGCGTAGCCGATGGCGCCGCGCAGGTCGAGCGGCGACGGCAGCTCGGTCATACCCGGCTGCGGGTAGGAGGCGCCGGCGGCCGCGCCGACGGCGAGGATGAGGGCGGCCGAGGAGAGGAGGAGGCGTTTCATGCGTGGGCTGGATTGAGCTTGCCGCCCTCGGACTCGGGGGCGGCCTCCCGGGCGCGCTCCTTGGAGTGGTCCTTCGCGACTAGGATGTAGATCGAGGGCATGACGACGAGCGTGAAGAAGGTGCCGATCGACATGCCGCCCACCAGGACGAGGCCGATCGAGTTCCTGGCCGCGGCGCCCGCGCCCGTGACCAGCGTCAGCGGGAAGTGGCCGGCCACGGTCGCCACGCTCGTCATCAGGATCGGGCGCAGCCGGGTCAGGGCCGCTTCGTGCACGGCCTCGAGCTTCGACTTGCCCGCGAGCTGCTGCCTGTTCGCGAACTCGACTATCAGGATGCCGTTCTTCGCGATCAGCCCGACCAGCGTCACCAGGCCGACCTGCGAGTAGATGTTGAAGGTCGTCGTCCAGCCGTCCGTGAAGAACGGCATGTTCGGGTTCGGGAACTTGAGGAACATGAAGATCGCCGAGCCGAAGACCGCGAGGGGAACGGATCCCCCGAGGATCACGATCGGGTCGCGGAAGCTGTTGAACTGCGCGGCGAGGACGAGGAAGATGAGCGCCACCGCGAGGCCCATCGTCGTCCAGAACCTGGCGTTGCCGCCCTCCTTGCGGAGCTGCCTGGACTCCCCGGTGTAGTCGATCCCGTAGCCCTTCGGCAGGATCTTCGCGCCCTCGTTCTCGAACACCTTGAGGGCGTCGTCGAGCGGCATCCCGGCGACGGCGCTGATCGTGACGGAGTTGAGCTGCTGAAACCGGTTGAGCGCCCTCGGGATGGTCGAGTTTCGTATGCTCGCGATGGTGCTGAGCGGGACGAGGCTGTCATTGGGGCCGGTCACGTAGATCTTCTCCAGCTGCTCCGGGTTGAGACGGTCCTCGCGCTTGACCTGGGAGATCACCTTGTAGCTGCGCCCGGAGATGTTGAACCAGTTGATGTAGTTGCCGCCCATGGCCGCCGACAGGTCGTCCCCGACCTGCTGGAGGTTGAGCCCGAGCGCCGCGACCTTGTCGCGGTCAAGGAACACCTCGGCCTGCGGGGCGTCATACTTGACGTCGATGAGCGGCGGGAAGTAGAACCTCTTTGTCGCCATCGCCTTGTCGGCAAGCTGCTTCGCGAAGGAGAGGATCTCCTGCGGGTCGGCCGTCGACGTCAGGACGACCTCGATCGGGAAGGTGCCGCCGCCGGGCAGCGACGGGGGCTGGACCAGCTGGAGCTGTATCCCGGGTATCGCCGAGACCTTCGGCTGCAGGTTGGCGAGGATCGCCTTGATCGGCCGCTTGCGCTCGCCCCAGGGCTTGGCGACAAGCCCGGCGATCGCCTGGTTCGCACCCGTTATCTGGAAGACGAAGTCCGTGTCCGGGTCCGAGAAGAGAACCTTCTCGACCGCGTTCGCGTAGGGGAGATTCTGGTCCAGGGTCGCGTTGGCGGCGGTCGTCCCGATCCCGAAGATGACGCCCCGGTCCTCGGCGGGTGCCAGCTCGGCCGGGGCCTGGGTGATCATCAGGACGCCGAAGACGCTGATGACGATCCAGACCACGTAGACCGCGCCGCGGTTCGCCAGCGAGAAGTCGAGGAGCCTCGTGTAGCCGCGCCTGATGCGCTCGAAGACGTGGGTCACCACCTTGGCGAACCCCTTCTCGTTGTCGCCCGCCTTCAGCAGGTTGGCGCACATCATCGGGGAGAGGGTGAGGGCGACGATCCCGGAGATGGTCACGGCGCCGGCGAGCGTGAAGGCAAACTCCCTGAACAGGGAGCCGGTGAGGCCGCCCTGGAGGCCGATCGGCGCATACACGGCGGCCAGCGTCACCGTCATGGCGATGATGGGCCCGATCAGCTCCTTCGCCCCCACCAGCGCCGCGTTGAGCGGGGTCAGCCCCTCGGCGAGGTGGCGCTCGACGTTCTCGACGACGACGATCGCGTCGTCGACGACCAGCCCCACCGAGAGGACGATGGCCAGCAGCGTCAGGAGATTCAGAGTGAAGCCGAAGACCTGCATGAGGAACATGGCCCCCACGAGGGAAAGCGGGATGGCGACGATCGGGATCAGCACCGAGCGCACGGACCCGAGGAAGAGGAAGATGACGATGACGACGATCAGCAGCGTGTCGCCGAGGGTGTGGAACACCTCGTGGATCGCGTCGCGGATGTAGGCTGTCGCGTCGTAGGCCACCTTGGCCTGCATCCCGCCGGGAAGGTCCTTCTTGATGGACTCCATCTCCTCGTTGACGGCGTGGATCACGTCGAGCGAGTTGGCGGTCGGCAGGACGAAGATGCCCATGAAGACCGCGGTCTCCCCCGAGAGCTTGACGTCGGTCTCATAGTCCTCGGCGCCGAGCTCGACGTCGGCGACGTCGCGAATGCGCACGATCGCGTTGTTCTGCTGGCGGATGACCAGGTTCTTGAACTCGTCGACGGAGCGCAGGTCGGTGTTGGCCGTGAGGGCGACCTGGACCAGGCTGCCCTTGGTGTTGCCGAGAGCGCTCAGGTGGTTGTTGGCGGCCAGGGCCGCGCTGACCTGCGAGGGGCTGATGTTGAAGGCCGCCAGCCGGTCGGGCTTGAGCCAGATCCTCATCGCGAACGTGCGGGCCCCGAGGATGTCGGCGCGCTGGACCCCGGCGATAGCCGAGAGGCGGGGCTGGACGACCCGGACCAGGTAGTCGGTGATCTCGTTCTGGCGGAGCGTCTCCGACGTGAAGCTCATGTACGCCGACGCGAACTGCGAGTCGGCGGACTGGACGTCGATCGCGGGAACCTGGGCCTCGATCGGCAGGTTGCTGCGCACCTGGTCGACCTTTGAGCTTATCTCCGAGAGGGCCTTGATGGGGTCGTAGTTGAGCTTGAGGCGGGCGGAGATGATCGAGACGCCCTGCATGCTCGTGGACGAGAGGTAGTCGATGCCGTCGGCCGCCGCGATCGAGCGCTCGAGCGGGGTGGTGATGAAGCCGCGCACGAGGTCGGCGCTCGCGCCGACGTACACGGTCGTCACGGTCACGGTCGAGTTCTCGCTCTGGGGGTACTCGCGAACGTTCAGCGTGCGGTATGCCTGGAACCCCGCGATCAGGATCACGATGTTGACCACGAGCGCCAGTACCGGGCGCTTGATGAAGAGGTCTGTGAATTTCATGGAGCTTTGCCTCGGGCGCTCAGGAATCGGACGGGGTCGGCGCAAGCTGCGAGTCGGGCGCCAGCGCGTTGTTCACCTGGACGACGCTGCCCGGCCTCAGGCGGAAGACCCCGGAGGTGACGATCGTGTCGCCGGCCTTGAGCCCGGAGGTCACGATCACGAAGTCTCCCCTGCGGGCGCCGAGCCGGACGATCTGCTGCCTGACGACCAGCTGCTTTTCGCCCGTCGCCTCGTCGGCCTTGCTGTCGACGACGTAGACCGTGTCGCCAAAGGGGGCGTAGAGGACCGCGGTCGCCGGGATCGTGAGGACCTTGTCGACTATCGGAAGCTCGACCGCCACGTCCACGTACATGCCCGGGTGCAGGTGGCCCGCGGCGTTGTCCACCGTCGCCTGCACCCGCACGTTGCGTGTCGTCGAGTCGACGTCGGGGCTGATCGCCGTGACCTTGCCCTCGACGGCGGCGCCCGAGATGGCATCCCCGGAGATCTTCACGGGGAGCCCGGTGGCGAGCTGGCGCAGCTCCTCCTGGGGGAGGTAAAAGTCGACGAAGATGGGGTTCAGCGCCTGGAGGGAGACGATCGCGTCGCCGGCCTTCAGGTTCTGGCCGAGGTTCACGAGGCGGATTCCGAGCGTCCCGGAGAACGGGGCCTTGATGGTGCGCTTCGCGATCGTGGCCCGGATGTTGTCCGCCGCGCCCGCGGACTGCTTCGAGGTGGCTGCGTCGGCGTCAAACTGCGCCTGGGAAACCGTCGCCTTTTCGAGGAGCTCCTTCGTGCGCCTCAGGTTCACCCGCGCCAGCTCGACGTTCGCGTCGGCGGAGCGCAGCTGCGCCTCCTCGACCGAGGTGTCCTGCCGGACGAGGACGTCGCCCGCCTTCACGTTGTGGCCGGCCTCGAAGTCTATCTCGACGATCTTGCCGTCGAGCTCGGCCGCGACCGTGACGCCCTGGACCGCGGTCAGGGAACCCACGGAGGTGAGCATCTGCTGCCACGTCTCCTGCTTCGCCTGGGTCGTCGACACCGACTCCACCTGGAGCGGCGGCTTCGTGTGGATCAGCTTGTCGATCTGCAGATACTTGATGACCCCGATCACGGCTAGGATCGCGACGAGGCCAATTATGATGAGGAATGTTTTCATTAGCTGTGAATATTCTGGAAACGGGCCTGTCCGCGGGGCTCAGGAGTTCCCGACCGGAGACTGGTGGCGTGCCTCGATGTGCGGCGCCGCGGGCTCCCCGGCGATCTTGTTTAGGAGGCGCACAAGCGTCCTTCGCTCGTGCTCGGAGAGGGGCGCCATCTGCGCCGCCATCTGCTTGAAGTGGCCCGGCAGGACGTCCTGGAGGGTCGAGTGACCCTTCGGGGTCAGGTGGATCAGCATCATCCTGCGGTCCCCGGAGTCGTGTTCGCGGGTGACGAGGCCGTCCCTCTCGAGGGTGTCGACCAGGCCCGTGATCGTCGCGCGGGTCACCCCGGCCATGTCCGCGAGGTCGGCGGGCGTCTGCGGGATCGGGTGGCCCTCGATCTTGTCGTAGAGGAGCATCATCAGCGTGAACCGGCCTGGCGACATGTTGTGCTCGTTGAAGAAGGACTCGCTCCTGCGGTAGGCCTCGTCCCCGGCGCGCAGCAGGTTCAGGTAGGCCTCGCAGGCCGAGGGGTCCAGGTCCGGATGGCGTCGCACGACCTCCAGGAGGCACTCATAGCGGGGCAGGTCCTTGAGCATGAGCATGGGCATGGCGCGGGTGGGTCGAAGGCTTGAAAGCCGAGAGTTAGATAGTTAGGTGGCTAATTATCCCGTTTTCAAGCGGGAAATATGCCAAATAACTACCGGTTTCCCGGTAGTGTGCCCGCCTTCCGCCACCAATCCTCAGCCGAGCGAGCGAGCGGCGGCCACGAGGGCCTCCGTCGTTATGCCGAGGGCCTTGTAGATCTCGGGGGCGGGGGCGCTGATCCCAAATCGGTCGATGCCGACCACCTTCCCGTCCAGACCCACGTACTTGCGCCAAAGCCCGGTGACCCCGGCCTCGATCGCGACCCGCCTGCGGCAGGAGGCGGGCAGGATGGCCTCCCGGTACTCGTCGGCCTGGCGGTCGAAGATCTCGAATGACGGGACGGAGACGACGCGGGTCCCCTCGCCGAGTTCCTTTGCGGCGGCAAGGGCCAGCTGGAGCTCGCTCCCGGTCCCCAGGAGGATCACATGGAGGGGGGCCGTCTCCTGGACGGCGATGTAGGCGCCCTTCAGGACCCCGGCCCTGCGGATGTGCGAGGGAATCTCGTTTAGCACCGGCACGGCCTGGCGGCTCAGCGCAAGGAGGGTCGGCCCGTCCAGCCTCTCCGCGGCAGCCGCGAACGCCGCGGCCGTCTCCTCGGGGTCGGCCGGGCGGATCACCTCCATGTTCGGGATCAGCCGGAGCGCGGAGATCGTCTCGACCGGCTCGTGGGTCGGCCCGTCCTCGCCCACCCCGATGGAGTCATGGGTGTAGATGTAGATGACCGGGAGCTTCGAGAGGGCCGCGAGCCTCATCGGGGGCCGCGAGTAGTCCGCGAACACGAGGAAGGTGGCGATCGAGGGCCGGAAGATCCCGTCGTAGGCGATGCCGTTCGCGATCGCGGCCATGCCGTGCTCGCGGATCCCGAAGCGGATGTTGCGGCCCGAGCGGTTCGTGTTGTCGAAGTCCTTGTCCGCGGCGATGTAGTTGAGCGTCGAGCCGTAGAGGTCCGCACTGCCGCCGATGAGGAGCGGGAACTCGGCCGCAAGCGGCTGAAGGACGTCGCGGCCCGCCGCGCGCGTCCCGCCGAGCTTAACGTCGGGCGCAAAGAGAGGGATCTTCGACAGGATGTGGGCCGCGGTCGGCCTCGCGGACGCGGTCTCGAGGAGCGCCGCCTTGTCCGGGCAGGCCGACTTCCAGGCCTTGAAGGCCTTGTTCCAGCGGTTGCCCGCGCGGACCAGCTTCTTCTTCCGGTCGGCAAAGAACGCCTTCACCTCGTCGCTGACGAAGAAGTGCTTGTCGGCCGGCAGGCCGAGGCCCGCGCGGGCGGAGGCTGCGTACTTGGCGCCGCCCTCGCCGTGGCCCTTCGAGGTCCCCTGGACCTCGGGGATGCCCTTGGCGATGATCGTCTTCGCGATGATGATCTGCGGCTTGCCGCTCTTCGCCTTCTTCGCCTTGTTGAAGGCCTTCAGGAAGCCCGGCATGTCGTAGCCGTCAACCGTCTGGACGTCCCACTCGATCGCCTTGAACCTGAGGGCCGTGTTCTCGCTCTGCGTCTTGTCCGCCATCGCGTCCAGGGTCACCTTGTTCGAGTCGTAGATCAGGATGAGGTTGTCCAGCTTCTGGTGCCCGGCGAACTCGACCGACTCCATCCCGACGCCCTCCTGCATGCAGCCGTCGCCGGCGAGGCAGACGACGTGGTAGTCGAAGATGGCGTGCTCAGCCGTGTTGAAGCGGGCGGCGGACATCTGGCCGGCGACCGCCATGCCGACGGCGTTGCCGATCCCCTGCCCCAGGGGGCCGGTCGTCGCCTCGACGCCGGGCGTGTCGCGGAACTCGGGGTGGCCGGGCGTGATGCTGTGGAGCGCCCGGAACTTCTCGATCTGCCCGATCGGGATGTCGAAGCCGCAGAGGTGAAGCCATGCGTAAAGGAACATGCTCCCGTGGCCGGCCGAGAGGACAAAGCGGTCCCGGTTGAGCCAGCGCGGTTCCTCCGGGTTCAGGTTGAGGGCGTTGCCGAAGAGGACGGCGCCGATCTCGGCGCAGCCGAGCGGGAGGCCAAGATGGCCGGAGTTGCAGGCATGGACTGCGTCGATCGCGAGGCCACGGGCCTCGTTCGCAGCTTTTTCAAGGATAGCGGTGGGAAGGGGCATAGGTGGAAAATCCGCCTATCTCCTACGCATAACACCATCCCCGTGGAAGCCGAATCTCCGGAAATTTCCGAGGACTTGGCCGGCTTAGCTGGCCGCGGGGGTCGCGGCGGCCTGGTCGGTCCGCCTCGTCTTCACCTTCACGGCGACGGCCGCCTTGCCGGTGCGGTTGCGCAGGTAGTAGAGCCGGGACCTCATCGGCTCCGACTCGAGCTCCACCTCGATGGCCTCGATGTTCGGGGAATTCACGGGGAAGACGCGCTCGACGCCCTCGCCGTAGCTGATCCTGCGGACCGTGAAGCTCTCGTGGATGCCGTGGCCCTTGCGCGCGATGACGATCCCGGAGAAGATCTGGACCCGCTCCTTGTCGCCCTCGCGCACCTTAGTGTGCACGCGGACGCCGTCGCCCACCTTGAACGGCGGAATGTCAGTTTTCACCTGGCTCGCGGTGATTTCCTTGATGATCGGGTTCATGTCTTTGTATTTGATTGAAAGTTACTTGAGAAGGTCTGGCCGGACGGTCCGGGTCTTTTCCAGGGAACGGGCGGCCCGCCACTTTTCTATCTCGGCATGATTGCCGGAAAGGAGGACTTCCGGCACGGACATGCCCCGAAATTCGGCGGGACGCGTGTATTGAGGAAAGTCGAGCAACTTGCCGGTGAAAGATTCGTGCGTCAACGACTTTTCCTCGCCGAGGACGCCCGGGATGAATCGGCTGAGCGCGTCGATGATGACGGCCGCCGCCAGGGTGCCATTCGTGAGCACGTAGTCGCCAATGCTGAGCTCCAGGTCGATGACCGAGTCCCGGATCCTCTGGTCAATTCCCTCATAATGGCCTGAAAGGAGGACCAGGTGGCTCTCCTTGGAAAGCGAGGCCGCGATCGCCGGGGTCAGCGGCACCCCGTCAGGGGTCAGGTAGATCCTCCGGCATCCCGGCGTCTGCAGCTGCTCGATCGCCGCGAAGACGGGCTCCGGCTTCATGACCATCCCGGCGCCGCCCCCGAACGGGCGGTCGTCGGCCGTGCGGTGCTTGTCGGTCGTCCACGCCCGGAGGTCGTGGACCGAGACCGAGAGGAGCCCCCGTTCGAGGCCCTTCCCCAGGATGCTCTCGGCGAGGAAGCCGTCCAGCATCCTCGGAAAGAGCGTCAGTACATCAATGCGGGGCATATGGCCCCACCCTTCCTCGGGCCGGCCGCCTCAGGAGGCGGCAGCCGGGGCGGCTTCCGGCTTGGCCGGAGCGGCCTCGGGAGCGCTGGTTGCGCCGCGGCGAGCCCGCTTGATGATGGAATGAAGCGTGTCCGTCGGCTTCGCGCCCTTGCTGATCCAGTAGTCGACGCGGTCGAGCCTGATGTGGACCTGCTGGCCCTTGGTGCGGGGATCGTAGGTGCCGACCGTCTCGACGGCGTCGCCGTCGCGGCGCGAGCGCGTCTCGGCGACAACGATGCGGTAGTGCGGCTGGTGGGTGGCGCCGATGCGGGAAAGGCGGATCTTGAGTGCCATGGGTGCGGAATTACGGATGGGTTCGAATCGAAAGGAGGGTCAAATAACG
>Ga0182015_10002091_pt1 | contig 24851 bp, 17 predicted proteins | sample 712P3MmetaG_FD_120478 | JGI IMG/M metagenome (GOLD analysis project Ga0182015, IMG submission 120478) | Permafrost microbial communities from Stordalen Mire, Sweden - 712P3M metaG | ecosystem: Environmental > Terrestrial > Soil > Wetlands > Permafrost | place: Sweden: Stordalen | collected...
AACAAACTAAAGATGTCGCTTCTTAGTTACCTTCCGGTGATTTTTTTTGGGACATTTTTGCAACCAACGAGTGATATACTCCCGCCCGCGGACAGCCTACTCTCGGCATGTAGAAATCGGTAGAGGAATGGTCGTCCGGTAGCTAAGTCGCGGTACTCAACCGCAACCCCGTTTCCGCCCGCCTGGACCAAGCCGCATTTCAGCCCCTCCCCCAAGTCACGGTAACAGAACAAAATGGCTCTTGGTGTCGTCGAGCGAAATGCGATGCATAGTCTGCCCGCAAGTCTGCCGGGAGGGTTTCGATCATGAAGATAGCGCTGGCAGCATTATTCGCAGCAACAGTCGCCACCACCACAAGCTCAGCATTTGCTCAGGATCTTGCGCCCGCATCCGCGGAGCTGGTTCCAGCAGGTGTACCTCTTCGGGTGGAGCTTGATAAGAGCTATCGCATGCGCGTCGGTACTACTATCGAAGGCCATCTCACGGAACCAATCTACCTCATCGATCACGTTGCAGTTCCGGTAAATTCCAAAGTATCTGGCACGATCACCGGCAGACACTCCGTTAGCCGGCAGGTTCGCACCGCAGCCATGTTTAACGGCGACTTGACCCCTCTGAAAGATGCCGACGTCACCTTCACCGACCTGCAAACCCCTGACGGACGTCATTTTGCCATCGAAACGGAGGCGACGGAGCGGACGGCGAAGCTGGTGCGCATGACGCAGCCGGAAGAGGCGCCCCGCCGGTCCCTGGGACAGCGGATTGCCGCAGCGTTTCATTGGACAAAGCGGGAAACCGCGCAAACTCTGACCACACCACACAAGTGGGACAAGGCGAAGCAGTCCCTTTATGCACAGATTCCAGTGCACCCCCAGGAGCTCTGGGCGGGAACTCAGTATGACGCGGAACTGAAGCAGCCATTGGAGTTAGTAGGACAGGCGGCACCAGCTCCCGAGCAAGTGGCCGATCTGAACGAACTCAAACTGACGGGCGACATCGAAGCGCGCCTCGTAGATCCGGTGGATTCGAGCACAGCGTCGGCCGGTATGCCGGTGGAAGCGGTTCTGACCCAGCCCCTATTTGAGAACGATCCTGCTGCGGCGGCGACGCCGGCGGCGGATTCCATGGGTGGCAGCGCCACCACCACCCAGGTTCACGGAAAGCTCTTGCTGCCCCAGGGCACCCACTTGATCGGGACCGTGGTGCAGGCCAAGCCGGCAGCCATGTTCGGTCACAACGGAAGCTTGCGGCTGACGTTCAACAAGGCGCAATTGCCCGAGGGTGACGTGAGATTGGTCCACGGCCGCGTCGTCGCGGTGGAGAGCGTCCGGAGCGACCGGATCCAGATTGACGACGAAGGCCAGATCAAGGCCAACGGCGCGAACCGCTTCCTGGCCCCCATCACCCTGGGTGCACTGGCGGCGGTCTCTGACAGCACCGGATCCGGCCTGGTCCGGGAGGCTTTAAGCAGCAATGGGCTCGACCTGCTGACCCGGGTGATCGGCACGGCATCGTCGAATGGCGGCCTGATTTCCGGCTTTGCCTACTACGAGGTCGGCAAGGTTGTTTTTGACACATGGATCGCCCGCGGCCACGAAGTGGTGTTCGCCAAGAACACCCGGCTGGAAATCGAACTTGCCCAGCGATAGGCTGGCGTTACAGCATTTTCACTTCTGGTGTATACAAGGCAACCGCTCTCGACGCGGCTTTTCCTCAAGCAAAGCCGCACTTCCCTGAACCCGACTGTGCAGAGTAGAAGTGAAAATGCTCTAGTGAGTAGCGGTAACCGGTAAGGGAGTTTGAAAATCAAATCTTCCCCCTGCACTTAACCCTCCTCCCCCGGAGAGGACAAATCTTAAAGGCGTTCCAGCGCGGATCCCCCAGTACTAACTTCACTTTGCCCCGGATCGATGCCCAATGTTTGGCTTCCCTCCAGGGCGTGACCCGGGCACCACAAAGCCATTTCCCGATCCTTCTCTGAAGGGGGCCGGTTCAGAACCGGACCCCGGTGAGGGTAGGACGCAAATGGAAAACGGTAAACGGCATTTGTGGACTTGATAAGCCGCTCCTGAGTGCGATTTGGCAACCGATGTTGTTCGGCCCAGAGTCGCCTTCAGGGCCAAAGCCCTCAACCCTAACTTGGTGCGGCACGGCTGAAGCCGTGCCCTGATACAAACCGGTGGTGTTAGGCCCGATCCTAGTCACCCCAACGGAATCCCAGAGGCCTCCGCGAAACAGAACCGGACCGGTGGGATAAGGAGAAATGCAAATGGAAAATGGAAAACGGCAAACGGCATTTGTGGACTTGATAAGCCGCTACTGAGTGCGATTTGGCAACCGCCGTTGTTCGGTCTAAAGTCGCCGTCGGGGCTTTCGAGTGTGCGTGAGAACAAGCTTTCAGGAATTCTCCCTGCCGCGAACTCGGGTGCCCCATACCCCCGGATTTCCTGTGAAGGGCAGATCCCAAATGGAGGGTGCGAATCGAAAACGCCAAATCGCATTCATAAACGAGAGAACTTGGCACTGACTCCAACGTTGCAACAACGACGGTCACCTGAACCGGCAACCCACGCAGAAGGGATTGAAAAAATGAAGGCAGCTTTGCCCACTTGACGGCACCCCCCCCCGCGGCGATCAAACCTCGGCTCGCTCAGTCTATGGCCAGGGACAAATCGAAAACGGCAAAGGGCATTCCGGAATAAGAAAACTTGTCACGGACTCCAAATATTGCAACAGCAACGGTCACCTCAAACGGCAACCCACACCGGAGGGATTGAAAATTGAATGCAATTCCACCCACCTGACGGCAGAGAACCAACGGCAATCGTAACCATGATTCGCTGGCCAAATGAGGTCGGCGCGAATCGAGAGCCGCAAAATGCATTCTCCAACAAGAGCACCCGGCAGTCAGTCTGATGCCGCAGCGGCAACGGTCCTCTCAACCGGCAACCCACGCAGGAGGGATTGAAAAACTGAAGGCAGCTTCCAGCCAAATGGCGGCAGCCGTCCAGGACAATCGTAACGACCATCATCACCTGGCACGACGACTCAATGGCCAGTCGCGAATCGAAAGCGGCAAAAGGCATTTTGCGGCACCAGTGAAGTTGTCCATGAACCCGATCTAGCAACAGCAACGGTCATCTCAACCGGCAACCCACGCAGGAGGGATTGAAAAAAAAAGCGCAGCCTGATCCATGACAGTGGCCAACCAACGGCAATCTCGCCGGCGAATGGCGAAGCCCAAATCGGAAACGCCAAATCGCATTGGGGAAGAAAAGCCCGAAATAGCAATCTGGGAGAACGGGAGTCTTTACCGACGACCGAAGGGTGGAAACGGAACGCCGGCCTAATCAAAGCGAAAGAGGTGGTTCATTGGACCCTTCCCTTTGCCCACCGGATACGAGGAACGGAGCGCCTCCGTGACATAGGCTTTGGCGCCCGCAGCGGCCTGGAGCGAATTGAGGCTCGAAATGAGACCACAGAGCAAGGCGCTCGAAAGAGCGCAACCAGTTCCGTGGGTGGCATTGGTAACGACCTTTTCGCCGGGAAGCCAGGTTGGTTCTCCCGATGCGGCGAGCAAAAAATCATCCGGCTGGCCGAGATGGCCCCCGGTAACCAGCACATTCAGATCGCCGTTGCCCTGCCGGGCGGCGATCTCCTTGAGCCGAGCGGCAGCCGCGGGCACCTGTTCCCGCTGGAGTGAATCGCCGGCGGGGACGCCGGCTCCGGTCAGGATGGCCAACTCATCCGTATTCGGCGTAATCCACCCGACCCGCGGGAGTAGCATCTCGCGGAGCACACGAACACCGTCCAGATCGAGCAGAGGTGCACCCGAGCTGGAACGCAACACAGGGTCCAGCACAACTCGTTCCCGGGCGATTGTCCCGGACCGGGCCGCCAGAAAGGAGGCGACTTCGCTCGCTACCGGGAAGCTGCCCAACATCCCGATCTTGATACCGGAAAGCTCGACGTCCTCGGCCAGGCACTGCAAAGTCTGCCGTACCAGGACAGCCGGCAGTGGCTCAACCGCACGGACACCGAGCGTCGATTGCACTGTCAACGCGGAAATGCAGGCGACACCGTAGATTCCAAAGGCGGAGAAGGTTTTCAGGTCGGCGGTAATGCCGGCCCCGGACGAAGGATCAAAGCCGGCAATCGTGAGTGCAATGGGCCGAACTCTGGGCTCGGAGGTCATTTTGGGAAGATCTTCTCGATTTTCGTTAAGTTACTTTAACTTGCGCTAAGCGCCGTAAACCCTTATGTAAGAGTATGCTTCCCCGGGAGGGATTCTGCCCCGGTCCGGAACCGCGGAATTTTGCTACCCCGGCGCGTAACTTTGGTGAGGAAGAATCCCGATTAGGCACAACCTCAAGCCAACCAATCCCGTCTATTCTAGTGAAGACGGCAGCAGAATTCGACCCGCTGCCGGTAGCCATTCCGGGCCAATCTGTGATAGGAGGAAACCTTAATAAGTTATTGACAAATATTGACTTAGCGCTGAAGCGCTCCCTACAATAATGACAGGAGAAAAATGTCAACTATCGCAAGCCACACTCATTGGCCTTTTGGGCCCGCAATCCTCGCCGGCGCTGTACTGTCGGCTCTCTGCATAACACCCGGATCAACATTGGCTCAGCCGGAAGCCGCGCAAACCGACGCTCCAATCGCAACCCCAATTGTCCATCACCGCCACTGGCATCAAACCGGAAAAGCTTCCTGGTACGGACGTGCCTTTCAAGGTCAAACGACTGCGAGTGGTGAACCCTTCAATATGAACTCGATGACTTGTGCCCACCGGAGTCTTCCGCTGGGAGCGACTGTCCTGGTGACAAATTTACGCAACCACCGCTCGGTCTTGGTTCGGGTAAACGACCGCGGCCCGGTGCCTGAATCGAGAGTTGTCGACTTGTCGTATGCGGCCGCCAAAATTTTAGGGTTCCGCGGTCTGGCGCCAGTGCGGCTGGATCTGGTCGATCCGTCACTCAGCCCTACTCAAATTGCAGAGATGAGCTGGCCCGCACAGTTCCAACGGTAATCCACACGGGCCTTCTCTACAATGAATCATCGTGGCAAGTCCTTCCGCATCCGCTGAAAATAGATCGTTCCACCACCGCACCCAGCTAGCCGGTACCGCCGTTTCGGCGGCTCCGGCCAGGGAGCGGTTGATCGTAGCGCTCGACTTCCCTGACGCTAAATCGGCACTGGCCCTGGTGGACCGGCTGGAAGGAGCCACATCCTGGTTGAAGGTCGGCCTGGAACTTTATATCGCTGCGGGAAATTCCCTGGTCACGGAGATGCAGCGGCGTGGCTTCTCGATATTTCTCGACCTGAAGCTGCACGACATCCCGAACACGGTCGCCTCGGCAGTGCGGGCGGCAGGGTTTTTGGGGGTGGACCTGCTGACGGTTCACGCGGCCGGCGGATCGGCGATGCTCACTGCGGCGTCGGAAGCCGCGGGTGATTCCGGCCTCGGGCTGCTGGCCGTCACCGTTCTGACCAGCATCGATGACACGCAGCTCGAAGCTACGGGCGTGAACGGAGGTGCGGGCGCCCAAGTGGAAAGACTGGCGAGCCTGGCAATGGGTTGCGGAGTTCAGGGGCTGGTGTGCTCCCCGGTCGAGGTACCGCGTTTGCGGAGCCGACTGGGCGCCGAGCCGCTGCTCGTGATTCCAGGGATTCGCCCGGAGGGCGCAGCTGTCGGCGACCAACGCCGAGTGGCCACACCTGGGACGGCCATTGCAGCCGGAGCCAGTTATCTGGTGGTGGGGCGGCCGATTACCATGGCAGCGGACCCGGGGACGGCAGCGCGGGCCATTTTGGCGGAGATGCAGGCCGCGACTGGGCTTCGGTAGTCCGTTTGCCGAACGTCTCTTGCGCAACGACCGAATAGACCCTAGAGCTTTTCGTAGAAATCGCAGGCGGAGCAGGAGATGTAAACGCCTCCGGGAACACCGCGTTCCCGATCCTTGACGCGCTTCACAATGCGTGTCGCCTTATTGCATTTGGGACATTCAATGCCCTTGGCTGTGTCCATCATCTTGGAACGGTCTGCGGTTTTGGCTACTTTTGCCATGATCGATCTCTCCTCTTCGACAGACGTACTGCCGGCACGCGGTTCCGCCCAAACACCGGTTTCGACCCGGTTCAGGATCACGGAACACGTGAAATGATTTGCAGCGGCTAGTTCCCCAGGCAGTTTTGATGTCGGGACGAAACGGAAGGCGCTACTCCGCTTATGTTACACGATCCTGCGGCCGCAGGATGCGCGGGAACACCCTGCCCCAGTGCTCAACTAGTTGGCAGTGCGGTTAGTAGACACATCGACCAATTGCGATGGATTGGTACCGGGCGGCGGCGGAATCGGCTTGGGCTTCTGGTCGTCAGGAAACTGCACCGGTTTTAGCTGGCGGTCGTTGTCCACTGCGTTGGGCAGCGCTTCTCCTGGTTTGCGCAGGGTAGGCGCAGCGGTGGGAGCATGCTCCTGGCTGGGTCCTGTCGGCGGCGCATCTCCAAGACGCACCTGGCGAACGAACTGCCCGGCAAAGTAGCCATCGGTCTCGTCCTTGTCGCGAATCACCGGGGGCTGGCCGACGTCGGCAATTTCTAAACGGATAACGCGGTTTCCGTTGAAACGAACAAACTGGACCTCATGCGGAGCCTGCCCGTAAATCCATTCTTCGAACGGCATCTGGCCGTCTGTCTCGCGAACCTTCTGGTCGGGCTGGCCTACGGCCTTCAAGACCATCTCGCGGTTCATGCCGACCAGCACTTCATGGTTCAAAACCGCCCCTTTCAGTTTCGGCGGCAGGGTATCGGCAAATGCTTCGGATGGCGTCTTGAGGGAAAAGTCAACCAGCGGGGCGATGAGGTTGCGCACCTGGGACGCCGTCATCTCAGGGACAAATTTGTTGAATACCAGAACCATCCGCGAGCCAATCGGCACATGGCCGTCATCCTGGGCCATTGGCGTCATGCCCCCCATGCCACCCACTTGAATGTGCTGCATGATGTGATGGTGCTTTTCCGGGCCGTCGTTGAATTCGAACAGAATGCGATCCGGCTTCACCTCAAACTTCGTGATCACGACGCGATCGCCCGGCTTGACCGAAATGCCGTACTTTTCCAACTCGTCCGCGTAGGCAGGTCCGGAAGGGCTCAGCGGGCCGTTGGCATGGAGTACGACGCCACGCGTGCCGAGTGGAAGTGGGCGCACCGCAAACGCTTCATCGGCCTGGAAGGTACGAATCAGCTGCTGCCGGGTCCGCTCGGTGATGGGCTTGGTGTCCAGTTCAACCTTGGTGGGTTGGATGGTGGTGAGATTGGTTTCCTTGGCGCCCAGATGTTCGCGCTGCACGGTGAATACCTGTGCAGTAGCTGGAGCTAAGCTGCCAAGCGTGGTGAACGCCAGCAAAGCAGCGGCACAGCGCACACCGGATAGTGCGCAGGCAGGAAGAAATTGATTGGTGGTGAGCCCAGCCATAGCGCATTCCTCATCACGCCAATGATGGTCCCACTTGTAGTGATTTTGCAAGTGGCGTTTTGGGCGCAACGGGAAGAAAGTTTGAGCGCGGCAAATTGGAAGCCCCATAACCGGCGTTCTCCCCGGGGAAACACCTTCCTGACTATGCCTATTCCGGCCGCTCTTGCGGCTCCGGGACCGGGAGTGGCGCGGCAGAAGTTGCCGCCGGCACTGGGTTTGGCTGGGTTGCACTGGAAAGAGAGGTGATCTGGACCAGAGTCGCGCCCGCCGGCGGCGGGGGCGGATCAACCGGGTGGTGCGGAGCCAGCGTGCTGCTCATGGCATCGAGATCCACAGGGATACCGGCAGGGATAATGACCGGCTGCGTGTATAGATAGGCGTATCGCCGGGTCACCCGGTAGACGATGAATATACCGATCAGCAGGACGACCGTAGCCACCGCGCTCCCCTCGGGTCCATAGTCACCGCCGGTCATCCAGGAGGGACCCACGGTGTTGCTCTGAATCACCGGGGAGAACTGTGTGATACCACTCACGGGCAGTCCAAAAACCAGGCACATACTGGCACTCCACGCAAAGTGCCATCCCCAGCAAACCCAAAGCGCCCGGGTGCGCAGATACGCTACGGAGAGCAACCAGCTTCCCAGAACCGTGACCAGAAAACTGGCGCGATTCGCCCCGGGATTGAAGAGGTGTAACGCGGCAAACACGAAGGAAAAAACGATCGAAGCCAGCGTCGGCCCCACGGCCTCGATCATTCGCTGGAAGGGATATCCCCGGAAAGCCACTTCTTCTGCCAGCGACGCCACGGCCAGCAGCAAAACATCGATAAGCAGAATCCCGAACTGGCGCGGAATCAGCCAAAAGGTGATGATCAAGCCGCCACTGAGGACCAGAGGAAGAATGCTCGCGACCAGCATTCCCCAGCCCAGCGCGGAGCCCAGTCCGACCTCTCGCTGCCAGCCGGGACGGAGGACCAGCCCCATTTCGCGGATGGGTTCGCGCTGCCGGTTAAAGACGCGTCCCATCGCGGCGTAACCGAACACCAGCAGAAAGAGCAAAATGCTGCGCTCGATGACGGGGAGCCAAACCCCGCTCGAAAGGCCGTTGGCGGCATGGACCGAAAGGCTTTGGACGAAATAAAAGTAGATTCCGGCGATGATGACGTAGCCGAATGCGCGCACACGGCCGGCAGAGGTAAGGGTCAAGCGTGCGCCTCCCGCATCCGCTGTAAGCAAACCCCGAGCAGAGTTATCACAAACAGGGGACCGCGGAAACGAAATGCTGTCGGCATAGGCACTTCAGGCGTTGGTATAGAACCGCGCAATCTCCCGGAACTTGGTGAAGCGACGCGCGATCATCTCTTCGAGCGGCATGGCCCGCAACTCGTTGAGATGCCAGCTAAGCTTCTCATCGAGTATGGCAGCGGCTGCCACCGGATCATTTTGGGCTCCCCCTGGGGGTTCCGGCACTACGTCGTCCACACAACCCATACGGCGTACATCTTCGGAGGTAATCTTCAGGGCTGCAGCTGCCTGGGCTTTTTTGCCTGCATCGCGCCACATGATCGAACCGCAAGCCTCGGGGGCAATCACCGAATAGACCGCATTTTCCATCATCAGAACACGGTCGGCGACGGCCAGTGCCAGCGCCCCGCCGGAACCACCCTCACCGGTAATGATTGCAATGGTCGGGACGCGCAATTTGGCCATCTCTCGCAGGTTGCGAGCGATAGCCTCGGCCTGACCGCGTTCTTCGGCGGCAATGCCCGGATTGGCCCCGGTGAGATCGATGAACGTGAACACCGGACGATGGAATTTTTCCGCAATCTTCATGGCGCGAAGCGCCTTGCGATAGCCTTCCGGATTCGGCATGCCGAAGTTTCGGCGCACTTTCTCTTTGGTTCCGCGCCCTTTGAGGTTGCCCATGGCCAACACTTCTTCCCCATGAAAGCGCGCCAAACCACAGGCCATGGCAAGATCGTCGCCGAAGGCGCGATCGCCGTGGATCTCCGAAAAGTCGGTAAAGATACGCTGGATGAAATCCATCGGGTAGGGCCGCTGCGGGTGCCGTGCCAGTTCAGTCTTGATCCACGCTGGATTCGTGGGTTCCGCGACTACGGATGCCTGGTCTAGATTTGCTGTCGCCTGTTCGGTCATGGGACTTCGATCGCCTATGCCAGCGCGGAAAGTCTGCCGCTTGGCCGTTGCTGCTGTTGTTTCACTCGATTATAGCGTTTTCAACAGTTACCCGGGTGCGCTGGCGGTTACTAGTCCAGGCCATCCGCAAACAGCCGTTACGCCTCGGTTTATTCGAAGGCCTGCACCGCGCCGAGGCCCAGGAGTTGTTCGGCGCGCTCTATGAAACCCCTGTCAGCGGCGACGGAAAGGCCCTCAGGTTCCAGCATCACGCAATACTCCCCGCGGCTTTCGAGATTGATCATCAACCGGCCGGGACCCGGCGCAGCCGTGATCATGGCGCGGAGGGAACCGAGCATGGCCTCGCTCGCGCTCTCCAGCGATACCCGGATGCGGACGTTCTGGGGTAACTTGATGCGAATATCTTCCAGCGGCTGCACGCTCGAAACCGAAAGCTTGGGCGCTGACTCATCGTCATCCGCACGCAGCACGCCCTTAATCAGGACCGGCACTTCGATCTTGAGACTTTCGCAAAGCCGCGCATAGTCTTTGGGGAAACAGATGATATCGATTTTGCCCACCGTATCCTCGAGCGATGCCTGGGCGTACATCTCCCCCGAGCGTTTGGATTTGCCGATCTTCAGACCGACAATCACGCCGGCGATCGCCAATAAGTTCTCCGGTTCCCCGCCACCGCGGCGCCGGTTCGCGGGGGGCGGGGCCTTCATCTCGAGTGCGGTCGCCGTATCGACCACGTTCAGGTTGCGGAGCTTTTCCGCGTACTTGTCCAACGGGTGCCCGGAAACAAAGAAACCGAGCACTTCTTTTTCCGCTTGCAGTCGTTGATTCTCGTCCCAGTCCGGGGTGTTGGGCAGATCATCGACGCTCTTGGCGCCATTGGCCCCACCGCCGAACACGGCAGCCAGGCCGGCGAAGAGGCCATGCTGTCCGGCGACCAGATCGCGCTGCGCCTGCTGCGCACGCTCCATCGCTCGATCCGCGCAGGCCATCAGTTGAGCGCGGCCGCCGAAGGAGTCGAGCGCTCCACTCTTGATCAGCGACTCCAGAACTCGCTTGTTCATCAGCCGCAGATCGACCTTCTCGCAAAACTCCCAGAAGTTGAGGTTGGCGAAGCCGGCACGATTCTCCTCGGCCAACGCCTGCCTCGCGGCAAGAATCGAATCGATGGCATTGCGGCCCACGTTCTTGATAGCCGTAAGCCCGAAACGAATCCCCGTGAGGCTAGGTGTGAAGTCTGCCCCGGATACCTGTACATCAGGAGGATCCACGGCAATGCCCATCTCGCGGCACTCCTTGATGTACTTGACTACGTTTTCAGGTTTCGAGATTTCTGAGCTTAGAAGCGCTGCCATAAACTCGACCGGGAAATGGGTCTTCAGATAGGCCGTGTGATAAGCCAGCAACGCATACGCCGCGGAGTGCGACTTGTTAAAGCCGTACCCGGCAAACTGCTCCATCAAGTCGAAAATGCGGACAATCTTATCCTTGGGATGCTTGCGCGCAACAGCTCCCTCGACGAAGCGGGTGCGCTGTTTGGCCATCTCTTCGGCATTCTTTTTGCCCATGGCGCGGCGAAGCAAATCGGCATCGCCCAGGGAGTAGCCTGCCAGGACGTTTGCAATCTGCATCACCTGTTCCTGGTAGACAATTACGCCCAGCGTTTCTGAGAGCAGGGCCTCGAGCTGGGGCAATTCGTAACTGACGACTCTACGGCCCCACTTGCGCTCGATGAAGTCATCGATCATCCCGCCCTGAATCGGTCCCGGCCGATACAGAGCGTTGAGGGCGGTCAAATCCTCCACGGACGAAGGCTTATATCGGCGCAGCACATCACGCATGCCGCCGGATTCGAACTGGAACACGCCGGAAGTCAGCGCGCGATGGAAAACCTTCTCATAGGTTTCCATATCGTCCAGGGGGATCAGCGACATATCGAGCTTGCTGCCACGCTTTTGCTCGATCAGCTTGAGCGCATCGTCAATGACAGTAAGCGTGGTGAGCCCGAGAAAGTCCATCTTCAGCAGGCCAAGCTTCTCCACCGCTTTCATGTCATACGCGGTGACGATTTCATCATTCTTGCTGCGGCAGACAGGCACGAGTTCCGTAAGAGGCTGGGGTGCGATCACGACGCCGGCAGCATGCAACCCCGCTCCCCGCACCAGCCCTTCGAGCTTGCGCGCGGTGTCGATCAGCTCCTTCACCAAGGGCTCTTTGTCGTAGGCCTCCTGCATTTGCGGCGAATCTTCGAGCGCTTTGCTGATGGTGACGCCAATGGTTGGGGGGATCAGCTTGGCAACACGATCCACTTCTCCATAGGGCAGATCGAGCGCGCGGCCCACATCCTTGATGGCTGCGCGCGCGGCCATGGTGTTAAACGTAATGATCTGTGCTACCTGTTCCCTGCCGTACTTGCGGGTCACATAGTCGATCACTTCTCCGCGGCGGTTCATGCAGAAGTCGATATCGATATCCGGCATCGAGACACGCTCGGGATTCAGAAAACGCTCAAAGAGCAACGCGTTCTGCAGGGGATCGATATCGGTAATCTCCATGGCGTAAGAGACCAGCGATCCAGCAGCAGAACCGCGACCCGGGCCCACGGGAATATTCACTTCGCGGGCATACTTGATAAAGTCCCACACGATCAGGAAATAGCCGGCAAACTTCATCTGCTTGATGCAATCGATCTCGCGTTCCAGCCGCTCTTCGTAGTCCGAGATGGGCCGGCGGCGCAGGCCGCGCTCACCAAGATGACGAATGGCGTTGTCGAGCCGCTTGCGAAACCCCGCGCGGCAAACCTCAGCGAAATAACTATCAATCGTGTGCCCGGCGGGAACGGCAAACTCCGGGAAGGGGTTGGTTACCTTGTTCAGCTTGAACGAACACCGCTCAGCGAACTGCATGGTGCGGCTGACCACTTCAGGAGCGTGCGAGAAGAGGCGTTCCATCTCATCCGCGCTCTTGACGAAGAACTGATCACTGTCGAATTTGAAGCGCTTTGGATCGTGGATGGAGCCGGCGGTTTGCACACACAGCAGCACCTCGTGGGCGTGGTGGTCGTCCTCGCATAGATAGTGGCTGTCGTTGGTGGCGACCAGCGGGATGTCCAGGTCCTTTTCCATGCGAAACAGGTCGGCGTGAATCTTCTTTTCCAGTTCCAATCCCTGATCCTGGATTTCCAGAAAGAAGTTGCCGCGGCCAAAAATGTCCTGGTATTGCGCGGCAGTCGCTTTGGCCTCGTCGTATTTACCAGCCATGAGGTTGTTGCAGACCTCTCCGGCCAGGCATCCGGAGAAACCGATCAGGCCCTGTGCATGCTTGGCCAAATAGTTCTTGCTGATGCGCGGTTTGCGGTAAAAGCCATGCAGGGAGGCCTCGGAAGTGATCCGCACCAGGTTGCGATAGCCTTCTTCGTTTTCTGCTAACACCAGCAAATGGTGATACTTATCCTTCTCTGGTGCGGCACGATGGTCTTCATTTCCGCAAATATAGAGCTCGCATCCCAGGATCGGCTTGATGCCCTTGGCCTTGGCAGCTTCGAAGAAATGCACGGCGCCGTAGATGTTGCCGTGGTCGGTGATGGCCACAGCTTTTTGCCCGATTTTATCGACGTGCGCCACCAGTTTTTCGACATCGCAGGCGCCATCGAGAAGCGAATAGTCGGTGTGGAGATGAAGGTGGGTGAATTCTGCCATGGGCTACCTTCAGTCTAGTCTGCCGGGTTGGTCGTTGTGCGAGCGGGGGTGTGCAGAACAGGTGCAGGTTGAGGAAAAGCGGGGATTGAATGATCTGGCCGGAGTCTTGACAGGATAGAAGCCCCCTGGCGCGGATCTTCCAATTTGGGAAATCTTCCAATTTGGGAAATCGTTTACTGGGGAACTCTGCGGATTCAACAGCTCAATCCCGGCGTCGGGGGCCTGGTCCGCGCCGATTGGCTACGAAACCAGTAAGAGGTCCATGGCGGGTTTACCAATATCGACATGCGCAGTGGCAATGAACCTGGGCCTCGGTGCGAGCGAAACGCGACCGTCTTTGGCGAAGAGGAAGTCAAAATCCATGTGGCACTCACCGCAAAGCCAGAAATGTTCAACCTGGACTTCCGCCCCAATCCGGCGCGTGGTCCGTATGACTCTGCCGTTGCGAAGATAATGAAGCTCTTTGCGGCATGCGGGATTTAAACATTGGGAGATCATGTGTAGTCCTTTTGATTGCTCCGGCAAGTCTACTCTTGCCAGGTTACTTCTGTGCTGCATTAATTACTCTAAAGTTGTAGATGAAAAACCCGGTATTTCCACAGAGGAATCGAGTTAGCTAATCTTTTTTTTTAAGGTTCGGCCACCTCCACTGTTCGCCTCGAAACTCCATGGGCAGTTGTCAGTGCAGTTGTCATTACTGCTCCGTGAAAAATGATCGAGAGTTGTCTTTTTTGGGGAGAAAACCACGCAAACAAAGCATGCGACGCAATCAAACGAACTCACATGGACTGCCGCGATTACGAGATGCGTGTCGCGCCGTCGGAAGCCCTACACAGATAGATGTCGGCATCGATCCCATTGGTTGCACGATATTCGGTATAGATCGACTGGCGAAATTGCTCCGCCTTGCTTTCCTCCACCAGGTTGATGGTGCAGCCTCCGAAGCCACCGCCGGTGATGCGCGCTCCGTAGCATCCAGGAATGCGGGAGGCCATCTCGACCAGGGTGTCGATCTCGCTGCAACTGGCTTCAAAATCATCGCGAAAGCTCTGGTGCGCCTCAGCCATCAGGGCGCCAAAGGCGTGCAGGTCACCATGCTCGAGCGCGGACGCGGCCAGCTGCACCCGCCGGTTCTCGGTGATGATGTGGCGGCAGCGACGAAAGACATTTTCCGGCATCTGCTGTTTGCACTCCATCAACTGTGCCTCAGTGGCATCGCGTAAGGCGACGATTGTAGGCCATCGTTGATGAAGGATGCGGGTTCCCTCTTCCACCTCTTCACGGCGCACGTTGTATTGCCCGCCCGCGTGCTCATGCTTGACCATGGAATTGCAGATGATGAGGCGTACGTGATCGGGAATGGGCAACAGACGATATTCCAGTGATCGGCAATCGAGCATCAGGGCGTGGTCCTGTTTTCCAGCGCAGGCAATGAATTGATCCATGATGCCGCTGCGGGCGCCCACAAACACGTTTTCTGCGCGCTGGCAGGCCAGCGCAATGGTAGCCAGAGGCATGGAAACACCGGCGAGTTCCAGCAGCGCCAGCGCCGTCGCCACTTCGATCGATGCCGAGGAACTCAGGCCCGCACCCAGGGGAACGTTGCCCTCGAGCGCGAGCTCAAAGCCACCTACATGCACACCCTGCTGGGCCAGGCTCCAGGCAACCCCAATGGGATAGTCGCTCCAGTGTTTACGGGCCTTGGCCGGTAACGGGTCCGCGGTGTACGAAATTGGGTCGGGCATGTTTTCCGACGAGAGCACGATGCGCCCATCGTTGCGCGCACGAATGCTCGCAATGGTGCGGAAATCGATCGCGGCAGGCATGACGAAGCCTCCGCTGTAATCGGTGTGCTCACCGATCAGATTCACGCGCCCAGGCGCCCCGCATCGAATGACCGGAACATCTGCTGCGGAAAATTGTGTGGTTACCTGGTCTGATGAGCCCATGGTCATTCTGCGATCGCTCGCGCCATCGTGACCCTCTATTAATAACAGGGTCTAAGTCTTACCGGGTGTTACGGCCGCTACCTTGAGTATTTGATGCAACAATATTGTGGCAAATGGATCGTGACCGTAAGCCTGGAATCGGAAAGTCGTGATCAGCAAACGGCCTGGATCCTCAGGCATATCGACAAGGTAAGCGCGATTGCTGTTGAGCCAGCCGTAGAAGACACCCGCCAGCACAGTGGAAGGATCCGGCTCGCGCACCCCCCCGATTACAAAGTCCGGTGTGACGGACGCCGCCTCCCACCCTAGAATTCCACTGTCAATCACCGGAGCGAGGGGTTCCCAAATTGGACTGGACGGCAGCGCCCAGTTAAAGTTGCTGACCCAGTCTCCGTTGAGATCAGACCCGGCACGAGGCGTAATCTCAAATGGCTTCGCAAATGTCATGGCTTCCGGGCCCGATGCAAGAAGCAATACCGTCCCGCCCTGGCTGAGCCTCGCATTCGACTCATTATCCAGCGTCGAAGAGACCCACACCGCGTTTTGTGTGCTCGCGGCATCCTCGGTAACCGCGACGCCGTTGGCCACCAGCGCGGCGCGAAGATTCTGCAGCTGATGGAGCGGATCGTGGATGGTCACAGTGACGGTCGGGGCCGTGGGCTTGGGATAGACGGCGTAACGGTAACGATTCTGCGACAGTGTTACCCCTGTGGCATCGATTAACTGCAAGCGCAGAAACTCGGGTGTAGCTGCCTCCGCCTGGGCTGCTTTGAACTGCAGGGCACCTTCCGTGGCAACCGCACCGGGCGCCGGAATCGTGGGTAGCGGCAGCACGCCGGATTGTCCATCGGAGCTCTGCCATAGAATGCTGGCTCCCTGCAGACTGGCCATGGAGTAGTGGGACACGAGGAGCGGGAGTTCCACGGCCGCCCCGGCAAGGAAGTTGTGCGTGGAAAAATTGGCCATGACCAGGTCATCCTGTTGCAACTGGCCGAGATCCTCAGCGAAGTTCTTGGGCTGGCGCCACATGCTCATCAGGCCGTTGGCCTCCCAATTAGCGTCGGTGAGTTCGGTGATCACATACCCCTGAATGGATTCCCGCTGCCGCATCTGCTCGATCTCATATTTGAGTGCCAGGTACTCATGTTTTTCTGTGGCCAGAGCCAGTGCGTCGTAGTCGGGGTAGATGCGGTCGAAGCCGTATCCATGCAGGCGATCGAAGACTCCGGCAGCACGCGTAAGTTCCCGCCCACCAAAGTCTCGTGGAAACCACCAGGGCAGTCTGTCGGGAGGCGGTAGCTGCGGCAAACCCCAGTTGCCGAACTCTGAAACCAGAAGCGGCTCCTTGCCCGTAGTGACAGCATCGCCGTACGTGCTGAAGAGCCACGCCGGCCGCCCGGCATACTCCTGCACCCATCCAGCCCATTCGGCTGCGTGGTCGGGAATGGAATAGTACGTGTGCCAGTCGGCAAAATCCGATTGCATGTGGAAACCTTTACAGCAGGCGCTGTCATCGGTGATCAACCGCCCCAACGGCGCGGTGAGTTGCTTGAAGTCGCGGAAGCTCTTGAGCAGCCACGCCCGCTGATCTGCCTGGGCCGGGTCGATTCCCCACTGTTCGTTCATGATGCTCTGAATGACGATCGACGGATGGTTCCAATCCCGCTCGACCTCGGCGTGGAAGGTATCCGTTCCGCGCTGGGCCGCCTCGACCGTCCAGTGGCGCGCATCGTTCCATACCGGGATCTCGTACCACACCAGCATTCCGGTCTCGTCGGCTGCTTCCAGGTAGCGCGGATCCGGTACCTTGATATGGCAGCGCAGCATATTGAGCCCCATCGCCTTCGATGTGAGCATCTCCTGACGCAGGAACTCCGCGGAGGGCGGCGTGTAAATACCCTGAGGAAAGAAATCCTGATCGAGCGCGGCGCGCATGTAGAAGGGTTTGCCATTGAGATAAAGCCGTCCGCCCGCCGAAGTGAACTCGCGAAATCCGAAGCGCGTGTGAACCAGCTGGGACTTCCCTGCTTTTACCGGATTCGCAAGCACCAGCGAGTACAGGTTCGGATGATCGCCATCCCACAAGAGGGGATTCACGATGTGGGTCTCGGCCCGCGCCATCGTCCCGTCCACAGCAAGTTCGAGCTTCGCCACGGTCACGCCATAAGGGTCGAAGAGGGTCGCTGGTAACGGGCTGGTACCTGCGCTGCCGGACAGTTTCGCCTCGACCGTGACTTGACCGCTATTGTGCGCCGTGACGTGCACCCACTCGACGTAACGCATCGGCACCGTTTCCAACGTAACCGGCTGCCATAAGCCGCTGGTCTGCACATACCAGTCCTGCTTGCCGTGGGGAATTTCGTCGTAGTGGAATTTCTGCTCAAGCGTTCGCTGCGCAGCGCTCTTTTCCGGAAGGGACTTCTCGACCTCTTTGGGAATTACAGCGGGTTGCACGGAAGGGGTGAGGACAGGAGGCGGCATCGGGGGGTCAAACACCTTGACTAAAATCTCGTTGCTGCCGGCGTGAACCTTACCCGTGAGGTCGAAAGAGAACGGAGTGTAGCCGCCCTCGTGCTCGCCCAATCGCTTACCGTTCACCCATACCTCAGCGAAATAGTCCACCGCGCCGAAATGGATTAACTGCCGCGTGGAAAGCTGGGGTTGCGGTAGATCAACAGTGACGCGATACCAGCCAACACCTGCATAGTCGCGGAGATCATCAAATTGAGCGTTCCAGGAAAGACCGGCCTGATCTGCCCGCCATTTTGCTGCGCGATCTACGGTGGCCGCCGTAAATTGCGCCTTGGGGTCGGAACTGAACTGCCACTGCTGATCGATGGTCCGGCTCTGCGCCCGGCCACCGGCGGTGGCAATCAGCAATAGGAAGGGCGTGATTCCCCTAAGCGCTCGAGCCCCGGTAAATTTCCTAAGCATCCACGATGCTCCTTTACAGCAGGTGTAATGTACCATTCGACGACGAGACAGGGCCTCTCTTAAGCTGGCGAAAAACCAGATCAGATCAGGAATCACGCTCAATGAAAGGGTGCACGCATCGCCTCGGAAAGCATATAGCAACGGGGAAGGCGCTTTAAGAACATGCCCGAAACACCGCGTAAACACAGGAGCCACCACGGGCTATTGACGATCTTTGATAAGCACAGATTCCTGCTGCTATTTCTGTTTTTGCTGGCGACGCTCATCGCCTATCCCTACACGGAGCATAGCGGCTTCGGCTTTTACGCGTTTCGCGCGTTGGGCAGCACGGTCATTGCCCTTAGCGTTTACGTAGTCAGTTTTCGCCGCGGCCTGGCGGTGGTCGCTCTCATCCTGGCGATTCCTGCTTTGGTGCAACACCTGGTGCAACCGGGTCTCGGGGCCGGCTTTCTTCCGCTGTTCAATCTCATGCTCAGCTTCGCCTTCGACCTATGGATCGTGGTGGCGATTTTCCGTCGCGTGTTTGCCGACGTTCGCATCACATCGGAGACCATCTTTGGCGCGTTGTGTATCTACCTTTTGAACGGACTAAGCTTTGCCAGCGTGTACGGCCTGATGGCCGATCTACAACCTAAGGCTTTTTTTCTGGATCCGCTGGTCAATCGGCACATCGTCCCTGATCGCTTTGATTTTATCTACTACAGCTTCGGCATGATGACGCAACTCGGCGCTGCCGGCATCACCGCAGTGACTGACCAGGCGCGTTCGCTCTCGGTGCTGGAGGCGATTCTCGGACAGCTATACCTTGCGATCCTAATCTCCCGGTTGGTGGCGGCCTATCGCATGCAAACTCCGGTCGCGGATTCTTAGGTCCTGGGGCACGATGAGCGCTTTTTTCGAGCGTTGCGATCATCAACGTTGCGCGAGACGGTGGTCAAACCGAAACGGCAACGCCTTACTGATTTGCAACTTACCGAAGTCCGTGTGCCGCAGATTCAGCAGAAAGCTGGACTCGGCAGGTATCAGAACACTCGGCACCCGCAATACGGCTGAGCGGCCGCCGGCCACCCATTCATCTCCGATTGCCTGCACGTTGGCCGGCACCGGGTTGGCCCTCCAGTTTCTCGGCAGGCCGGACGAATCGAACTCCTCCAAGAATCCGGATTCGATCACAACCTCGAAGAACAGATATTTCTCCAGGAGTTCGGGCGAATCAAGGTGCACAAGCACCTCGAGCACCGCCAGGGACTGCGACTGTGCTGTATAGACCATCGCTGTGCCTGGACTATTCCACCGGCCGCCGTAAAGACGAGCACCTTCGCCTCCACTGAATGCGGACTTGGCGTATTTCTGCTTGGCAATCCGCCACGCAGAAAACTTCAAGAAAAGACCCCATGGTCGATACGGCCAATCAGGTCTTCCACTTCTCTTGCTCCCAACTCCGTCCGCGCGTACAAGAGGGGTGGTTGACGATTGAGTGCCTTCTTGGGAGACGTGAGCCAATTCACGGCCGCCGTCACATCACCCTCGAAGAGTTCGACGCATTTCTCAAACAGGGTAGAAATTCGTAATAAACGTTCCGATTCGTCCGCTTCGAGCTTTCCGGAGGTTTTTCGGCGCGCCAAAGTCCGCTCGGGAATACCGATCACCGAAGCCAGCAAAGCGAGCGATACGCCACTGTTTGCCTCGAGGGTCAAAAGGGTCGTGAAGGAAAACCCTCGTTCGATTTGTTGGATGAGATCGAAGGTATCGCTGGCGCTTAGTCCGAGGCTCCGGCCATGGCGGTGATAACCGGCGATGCGCCGAGCGGGGGTCCTGGGCGATGGCCCGCTGGATGCTCTAGCCACGTTCTCCTTCATCGATCCATGCTAGACCCGTTGCCGACACGGTGTCAAAAAACGAGCGCCAAGTGGCAGCCGACTGCTAATGACACAGGGTGCGCGGAGAGCGTGGTTGCCCACTCAAGCCAAAAGCCGGCTTGCATGGCTCCCAAAAGTTTGTTGACCGCGAGCCGAATGCTCGCGATGACAGATTTCAGGATAGCTACCACGTGATCTTCAGCGTTTTTTCTACGTAGCCCTCACCGGCACCGAAATCAACCGCCATCGGGCGCAGAGAGGAGCTATCCTGCTGCGGCTGCTGCGCTCCCTCGATATGAAGCTTCGCGCGCAGATCGTTGACCCGGACCATGATCGTCTGCTGACTGTTGCCGGGTGCAGACAATCTCAGAGTGAGTGAGTTGGCCGTCGACTGCTGGTCGAGCACCTTCATTTGCCGTGTCGTCGCTCCTGGTTCGGGCAGGGCGTGGTAGATACCAACCTCCACTGCAGGCAGAGGTATGCGCAGAACTCCGCCGAAAAACTTTGCTCCCGGGGCATGGGAATCGAGCTCGACCGAAGACCCCACGGCGCGCACCAGAAGCATCGCAGCAGAGCGTGTCATCTCCACATCGACAGCGCCGCCGGCGAGTGGCACATGGTGCAATGCGGCTCGATTCCACTCCGCGGGCAAGCTGGGCGTGACGGTCAGCTTGTTCGCCGCGGCATCCCACTCCAACCCGAAAAGCCCGCGCAGCACCGGCGAGATGACCATGGCAGACGACCAGAGCTGATGCGAAGTGCTGCGCCCCAGGGGGGCGAAGAACTGACCGGACAACAACTCGGTCACCGCGCCCGGATCCTGTGCCCAGGTGAGATCGGCGTTCTGCATCAGGTGGGCATACCCGGAGAGACTGCGACCGTTACGATACTCCGCAAGCGAGGTCCAACCGGTGTAGAGTGGCCACACCGTCCCCTGGTGATAACTGATCGGGTCGAAAAACGCGACCGTCGGACTCAGGTCGCGCGTTCCCCAATCGGTAGAAAACTCCTGAGCCGCCCAGCGATCGAACATCGGAGCGGCATGCTGCAACTTATAGGTCCCATCCCAGGACGCAACCGCGGGAAAGATCGTGGGACTGGAATCCACGCTGCCATCGGCATTGCGGCTAAAGGCATAAAAAGTGCCCCCCGGAAGCAGATACTCCTTATCGATGGTCTGGCCGATTTCGGCTGCCCGAGCCTTTGCCTGCTTTGCAATCTCGGTGTGTCCCGTGACCCGAGCCAACTCGGACATCGCCGTGCTCGCCTGCTGATCGAGCGCCGCCAGATAAATCTCCTGGTGCGGCATGCCGGGAGGCCAGGATTCCACCCACCCTGAACCTTCCGTGTTCTCATAGATTCCATCGCCATCCGAATCATGAGCGCATTCAAACTTCCACGTGCGTTCCAGCGCGTCCCAGTTGGCCTGGATAAATTTCTGGTCCCCACTCACTTTGAGATAGTCGTCGCTCGCCATCAGGAACAGCGGGTTAGCGTCCGCCGAGGCGTAGGCATAGGGCAGACTCTTCCAATCCACCAGGTCCGCAGTCTGCGCCCACTCGTGCATGATTCTTCCTTCTGGGCTTTGCCGCTGGATGAGAAATTTCAGCTCGTCTCGCGTTAACTGGTAATCGCCGTAGCTGTTCACGGCATAGAGAGTCCAGAGGGCATCCCGGCCGAAATACCAGCCAAAACCCGGGCGGGCAGAATCTCCTGAAGTATAGAAGCCCGCGACCAAAGCAGTCTCCGCATGCGAAGGTGTGGTTTCGATGCGCAGTTGGTCAATGGCCACTTCGGCCCAGGCAAATGCCTGGTTAAGCTTCTGGTCTGGCGTATCGATACTCAGGTGATCGGCGGAGAATTCTGCAAAGTGTTTCTGTGTGTCCAGGTAGAGCTCGCGAAAGGAGCTGTCGAGGGCCTGTAACTGGCCAGCCAGCGCTGCAGGAGTGGCAGTAACGGCGGTCTCCGCCGTAGTCATCAGCAGAGGGTAGAGCTTATCGCTATCCGTCGCGGGATCGAACTCAAGTACAAACTGCAGCGGGTAATTTTTAGGGCGCTCCTGGTAGGGCGCGAGGATTCCCGGCTGAGCACCCGGCATGGCGACGGCCGCTGCATGATCAGGAAAATTCAAGTGCAGCACATAGAAGCCCGATTGCCCCGTCTTCACCCACTCGGGCGAAGGGCGGTCGTCCGCAGGTGCGGGCCACATGCGCAGCATCTCCGGCGTAAAGCTGAAGGTCAACGTCATGGGGCGCACGGCCCGTATCTCAAAAAACACCAGGGCGCCTGCTCCGTCGGGCGGGTGTTGCGGCGCAAAGAGAACCTCGCGCACAGTGAAGTTGGCGTGCGAAAAGGTAATGGCCGTGTGACCCGACTGCACGTCGATGGTGGCCGCCTGCTCATTCACGTCGATGGGCACGGCGTAGTCCTTCATCTGCGCCGTGATTTGCATATGGCTGAGAATCTTCCAGGGAAAGATCCATGCTTCAAAAGACCCATCCTGCTGACCGAGCAGGGTTCCGCGCGGGCCAATCACGCTGAAGGGCTTCAGCGCCATGATGTTGCTTCTGATCGTGGGTTGATCTGGTTGCTGCGACACAAAGTATGGCAGGGGATGAAGATCGTCAAGCGGTTCGGCAGCCCAAGTCTGCACGGACAACCCGATCGTCGCAATAAAAAGAAAAATTACCGTCCTTGCCTTCATGATGCTCCCCTCGAGGCTCGGACGATTGGAGGCGTAGAACGCCTGCGCTGTCAACTGAAATTCACTCTTTTGCTTGTAGTGTGCGTGAGAACTAAATTTTAGGAATTTTCCCTGCCGCGAATTCGGGTGGCCCATATCTCGCGTTTCCTGTGGAAATCCGGGGTCTGGGGCACCCAATTCGTGGCAGGGAAAATTCCTAAAATTTAGTTCCCACGCACACTCTGAAGCCCCCCTTTTCCCCCTTACTCCGCCGGTCAAGGGCGACAGCGAGTGCGGCGGCGGCGAAGGCGATAACCATCGGAAAGCACTCCAGCGTGTATCGTGGCTCAGGCGCCTCGAGCGTTAACAGCAAGATACTGCGGACCACACAATAGGCCACCATGACAGTTTTATATTGCGGGCAATAGAACACCCCGATCAAGGCTGCCAGCAAATAGATCAGATTCAATGCGCCATAGGCATACGCTATGCGGGTCTCCGCGTAGTGCCGGCGATATTGCCACCAACGCAGTTCTATGTTGAGCATCTCCACTCGAGGCCGAAACCACATATCCGCCAGGCGCAGCAGAGGGAGAGTCACGTAATAGCGAAAGGGATACGCGCGGATGCGCTGTGCGGCCAGCGCAGCAAAGCTGGCGTCGATTTGTGGGGTAAGCAAATCGGCTGCGTTGTATTGCGCGATCAGGTCGAGGGTCTCGCGATTGTTGGCCGGCGAGTCCAACGCCCGAAGGGGTAGAGCATGGGCGTCGATATCGTCCCCAGGTACATTCCAATAGATTTCGTACGTGGAGGCAAAGTCGGCCAACCACGTTTTCGTCCAGCGTTGAAATCCCAGGGCTGTAGGTTCTCCCGGATCCGTAGCGGATCGGGGTGCGAGCGGTTCAAATACTTTGAAGGTGGACCAGTTTCGTAACGTCCACGCGGCGAACGGCAGCAGCGAGACCATGCCGCAGAAAAGCGCGATGCGGAGAGAGCGGGCGATACCGGACGATCTGCTGCCATAGAGGATGAACGCGGGGAAGAAGACGACCGCCAGCAGCGCGCCATCCGGCCGCAAGAGAGCGGCGTAGCTCCAGGCGCATGCGAGTGTCAGCAACCATCCCCAGTGTGGCCGCACGAGCGCGGCGGCAAAAGCGTAAAGGCCGAGAGCAACGCAAAAGATCGAAAGCGTTTCGGTCAGCGGCATGGCCACGTAGTTTGCCGTGAAGGGACAAAGCGCCGCCAGCCAGAGCGCGATCATCGCGGTGCGTGGCCCGCAGAGCCGGCGGACGAATCCTGCGACGATCAGGCAGGTGGCGAGATCAATGACCGCCTGCAGATAAAGAACGGCGGAGTAATTCTGATTTCCGAAAGCCGCGAAGCAAAGGGCGAGGAACGCGGGATATCCGGGCAAGCGGACCAGCGTAGGAGCGATCGTTGGCGGCCCGCCGGCATGCAGAACAGGCCGGCCGTAGATGCCATGAAGAAGCCAGTTTCTGGCGATGTCCGCGTAGAGAAGCGAGTCACCCTGGATTTGAGGGAATACGCGAATGAACCACAAGCGCAACGCTGCTCCCGCCAAAAGCGCGAACACGACAGGAAGCAAGGTTCGGAAGCGGAGGGAGGGCATCCCCCGAAATCATACAGCGTGTCCTGGCAACTGCCACCGGCTGCGGCGCTTAAGGGTAGAATAGGCGGGTGACCATGGGCGGGAGTAGCTCAATGGTAGAGTAGCGGCTTCCCAAGCCGTTGGTTGCGGGTTCGATCCCCGTCTCCCGCTCCAGATTTCGCTTGAAACCTCTCCTACGGAATACGGAGAGGTGGAAGCTGCGCTAGTCGAAAGTTCGGTGCGGTAAACCTTCCCATTGGACTCGCTGCAAATGGAAAGCAGGTCCCTCCACTTCGCTTCGCTCCGGTCGGGATGACAAGTCTGAGGGTGGCGCTTTTAGGCGACATTTGTTACAGATGAGCGAACCGCAGGTCCCTCCACTTCGCTTCGCTCCGGTCGGGATGACAAGTCCGAGGGTGGCGCTTTCAGGCGGCATTTGTTAGTAGATGAGAGAACCGGGGGTCCACTTCGGTCGGGATGACAA
>Ga0182015_10002092_pt1 | contig 24849 bp, 20 predicted proteins | sample 712P3MmetaG_FD_120478 | JGI IMG/M metagenome (GOLD analysis project Ga0182015, IMG submission 120478) | Permafrost microbial communities from Stordalen Mire, Sweden - 712P3M metaG | ecosystem: Environmental > Terrestrial > Soil > Wetlands > Permafrost | place: Sweden: Stordalen | collected...
GGCTTGCCCACAAAATCCAAGCGGCCATAAACAAAATTTTCATCGATACCCGTATGCACGCAATCAACCAGAAACTGCTTGCCGTGCATGGCGCCGGCGCGTTGATCCGCAGTATGCACCGCCGCGCCCATCCACTCGAAATAGCGCACCATATCGCCGGTGATGCGAGGATGGATATAAGAAGTCTGTGGCGTGTACTGCGGCCGCGCCTCCGCGCCACTGATCGGTTGGGCAAGATAATCGGGCGGGCTCGCGCCTAGCGCCTGATAAACATTCGACAGATGCTTGCGATAAAGTTCATCAAATTCGCGATCATTTGCCGAGTGATGCTCCGGGCCGTACCACCAGTTCCAATCACTGCCCTCGGCGATAAATAACTCTTCGAGAGCCAATTTGCGTTGCGCATCACTCGCTCGGTCCGCCGCCTCAGCATAAAAGTTGCGAGCCTGATAAAGGTGATCCCACGAACGGTTATCCTCAGGCGCGCCAATCCACACGTTGAAGTTGGCATTGATCCAGGAACCGGGTACTAAAGAAGTAAGCTTGCCGAAATCGCGATGTCGGGCGATCGCCTCAGACACCGTGACCGCCTCTATTCTCGGCTCCTGCTGCAGCTTGTCGTAGAAGCGCCGCAGGAATTCGCGCCCCGACCGCGGATAGTATTCCCATGCATTTTCGCCATCGAGAATGATGGACACAACTGCATCCCTACCCTGATCAAGCACTGGCCGCGCCGCTTGCCAAATATTGTGAATGAGATGATTGGCGGCGTCCTGCGCGGGCATTCCGGAATAAACGAATCCAATTAAATCCGAGATAGTGTGATCGCGGAAAATCATGTGCATCTCAGTCGATCCGCTTTCGAACTGGTGGATGGTGTAGAGTTTTTCGGCACCCGCCGCCGGCAACCGCCCTTCACCATCGCGGGCGAAGTTAATCCCTAAGCTGCGTCCCAGAACGCCTTCATCCGTAGCCATCCACTTCACGCCCAGACTTTGCACAATGGCCAAAACTTCTTCCGACACGCTTCCCTCAGACGGCCAAACCCCAACCGGCCGCACACCGAATACTTGTTGATGAAGATCCAGCCCACGCCGCAACTGTTCCCGCGCATCCTCTGGATGGCGGAAACGATTCTGTGGCAATGGCAGCCCCGGCGTAGAAACCGCACCCATGTTCGTGTCGCAAACCAGCGGCAGAATCGGATGATAAAAAGGCGACGTTGATATCTCGATTCTTCCCTGCTGCGCCGCAGTGGCGTGCGCGGGAATTACCGCGCCCACCAGTTCACGCTGCCGGGCAATGACGAACGCCTGATCTTCCAGCGAGTATCCCTGACCTTTTTTGATCAGTGCCGCAATCTCGGGATCTTCGAGAAAAAACTCATCAAACCAGGCGATTTGCGAGAGTACTTGCAGGTCAGTGAAGTCTTGAGCCTGGAAATATTTGTCGGCCCGTTCCGGAGAATCGCCCGCGCCTCGAAACCGCTCCCACAGTGCATGGTAGCGAGGATACCGCCCAATCATGTGTACAGGGTTCGCCTGGAAAAGATATTGCAGCGCGAAGCGTCGTTCGGTTGCAGTAAGATCCTTCGCCGGCCGGGCCGCCACTTTCAGGAATGGATCCTGGGCGGTTCCGTCGACGTAATCCTGCATCTGCGTAATCAGCGAAGGGACGAGGTTGAAAGTCTGATGAACGTTGGGAAACTCGTCCAGCAGTTTCACCATGCCGTAGTAATCTTTCAGCGCATGCAAGCGAACCCAGGGAAGACGGTACTCACCCGTAACCAGATCTTTATAAAAAGGCTGATGCTGGTGCCAAAGAATAATGACGCGCAGAGCAGGCATTTAGAGTGTCGGCCCCAGCAAAAAGCAAGAATAGGAAATAAAGAGCCGTGTTAAAAGTCTAGCATGAGGTATCGCATTCGCATGGATCTGCGAAAGGCTTGCCGTCTGACAGTTTCATTCCGGTACACTAAAAGATCGGTCAGGGAGGCCGGGCGTCCTCGCCCGGCTAAACGGGCGAGACGGCCGTTCTCCATTTTGGTGGTAGAGACGTGGCTCAACTATGTCTCTAAAGAGAGAGTACGCATGGCGAAGGAAAGTTTTGGCCGTAACAAGCCGCACCGCAATGTTGGGAAGCGTTGAATGGCACTTCTGACTGAACAGGACCTTTATCTTTTCAACCAAGGACGCCACTACCGCGCTTACCAAAAGCTCGGCGCGCACCTTACTTCGGTTGACGGCGAAGCCGGCGCCAGCTTCAGCGTGTGGGCACCGAACGCGCGGTCCGTGACCGTGATGGGCAGTTTCAACAATTGGAACAAAGATTCGCATCCCTTGCGGGCACGTGAGAATTCCGGCATCTGGGAGGATTTCATCCCCGGCATCACCAGAGGTTCTTTGTACAAATATCACATCGTTTCGCGGCACCACGGGCATGTTGTCGACAAGGCGGATCCATTCGGATTCTTTCACGAAAAACCCCCGCGCACCGCTTCGGTGGTTTGGGATCTCGACTACCGATGGTCTGATCATGAGTGGATGCAGTATCGCGAAGGCCGAGATTCTCTGCACGCTCCAATTTCGATCTATGAGGTTCATCTCGGCTCGTGGATGCGAGTTCCCGAAGAACATGGCCGTCCGCTCAGCTATCGTGAAGCTGCGCCGCGGCTTGCGGACTACGTTTCGCGTATGCAGTTTACTCATGTTGAACTCCTGCCGATCATGGAGCATCCGTTTTACGGATCATGGGGATACCAGACCACCGGTTATTTCGCTCCGACCGCGCGTTACGGAACGCCGCAGGACTTCATGTATCTGGTCGACTACCTTCACCAGCGCGGCATTGGCGTAATTCTCGACTGGGTGCCTTCGCACTTCCCTGCCGACGAGCACGGTCTCGCGTACTTCGACGGCACTCACCTGTTCGAACACTCCGACTCTCGTCAAGGGTTTCATCCCGACTGGAAAACGCTCATATTTAATTACGGGCGCGACGAAGTCCGCAGCTTCCTGCTTTCAAGCGCTATGTTCTGGCTGGACAAGTATCACGCCGATGGCTTACGAGTGGACGCGGTCGCGTCCATGTTGTATCTCGATTACTCGCGCAAAGAGGGAGAATGGCTTCCCAACAGATATGGTGGTCGCGAGAATCTTGAGGCTATCGAATTCCTTCGCCAATTCAATGTGGAAGCATACAAGGAATATCCCGGCATCCAGACCTATGCCGAAGAATCCACCGCGTGGCCCATGGTCTCAAAGCCAATTTATCTCGGCGGCCTGGGTTTCGGCCTCAAGTGGGATATGGGATGGATGCACGACACCCTGCAATACTTCGCGCACGATCCCATCCATCGAAAATTTCATCACAACCTGCTCACTTTTCGATCGCTATACGGATTCACCGAGAATTTCGTATTGCCGCTCTCGCATGATGAAGTTGTCCACGGCAAAGGCTCGCTGGTCGGCAAAATGCCAGGCGACGAATGGCAGAGGTTTGCCAATTTGCGATTGTTGTTCGGCTACATGTTCGCCCAAGCGGGCAAGAAACTGCTGTTCATGGGAGACGAGTTCGGCCAGGTTCGCGAGTGGACGCATGACAGCAGCCTGGAATGGGATGTATTGCAGTATCCTGTGCACTACGGATTGCAAAACTGGGTAGAGCAGTTGAATCGCCTTTACCGCAGTGAATCCGCGCTGCACGAATTCGATAACGACCCGAAGGGATTTGAGTGGATCGATTGCAATGACAACGCCGCCAGCACGATTTCACTTCTCCGGAAAGGAAGTCTGCCGGGGCAAGTGGTAGTCGTGGCTTGTAACTTCACTCCTATGCCTCGCCTTGACTATCGTCTCGGAGTGCCGACTGGAGGCTACTGGCGGGAACTTCTGAACAGCGATGGCAAGGAGTATGGCGGCAGCGGCATGGGGAATGCCGGGGGGGTCATGGCCGAGGAACACCCGGTACACGGACGTCCATACTCCTTGAAATTAACCTTGCCGCCATTGGCAGCGCTCTTCCTGAAAGCCGGATAATCGGCACTTGCCCGGCATTCGGCACGTCAGATCGATTATTACGTAGAACAGGTTGTCACTGAACATGACGCTGGACCGCAGGCGCTAAGCGGCCAGCAAACCTTGCAGCCGATCCAAAATGTGCCGTAATGGAACTCCTTTTCCCATGGCGGCATCAACGAACGGAGCCATCTGTTGCAGTTCGGGATGCGATCCTGAAATCATAATCACCGGCAGCTTCGGATGCCTCTGCTTAAGCCACGTCGCCAGCTCCAAACCATTCATTCCAGGCATCTCGTAGTCCAGAATGACGGCATCTATTTCTTTTTCTTTAGACTCAAACACGTGAAGTGCGTGGCGGCCGCTGTTGGCGGCGACGACTTGATAGCCATTTTGCCCGAGCAGGACTCCGTACAATTTTCGGATTCCCGCGTCATCGTCCACGCACATCACGGTAGGAGCCTTCATAGGGGAGAACTGCCCTCTCGCTTCGCCTAAGAGGGGTCTAGGACGAAGCCACTTTGCAATTCAGGTTGCACGTCGAGTGCCACGTAAAGAGTTCGGAAACGTCACCAGCAATTCGAGTGGTTAGAAGGCGACCCCGGTCCTTCGAACGTCGGAATTGTCGACTATCATTTAGGAGAATTCCATGGCACGAATTTTGGCTGAACCTGCAGAGCCTGTATGAGATCCGCCTGGCTGAACAACGATCAGGAAAGTCTATCCGCGCCTTGCCCACTTTGAAACAAGCGGAACAGGCTAACGCTTAGGGGCGTGCTAGACTCGATTTAGCTGCTGCCCATGCGGATCCTCACCCGCTATATTCTGCGTGAAGTCACGGCCCATGCCTTGATCGGCGTGGCTGTGTTCACCTTCGTCTTATTCACTCGCAATCTTGGACAAATCCTCGAACTGGTGGTGCGCAACAGCGCCCCCCTGCCGAGCGTGGCCGAAGTCTTCTTCTTTATTATTCCGGTCACACTTACCATCAGCATTCCGGCGGGCGTGCTAGTCGGGATCTTGATCGGCCTCAGTCGCCTCGCCGCCGACAGTGAAATCACAGCCATGCGCGCCAGCGGCATTGGGATATGGAGCTTTCTCCGCATCGTTTCCATCTTCGCCGTGGCGGCGTGGATTCTAGCCCTAATCAACGGACTGTACATTGCACCCCAATCGCAGGCCGCCATGGTTCACTTGCAGGATCGCTTGAAATCTTCGCAAGCGTCGTTCGAAGTCCAGCCACGAGTTTTCTACGAAGGCTTCCCCGGGTTGGTGCTGTATGTACAGAATGTGAAAGCAGCCCAAGGCGCAGCCATCTGGAAAGGCGTTTTCATCGCCGATACGTCCACTCCATCTTCGCCGAGAATTACCCTCGCACAACAAGGCATTCTGGTCAGCGAAGGTCCGGAGACTTTGCATCTGCACCTGACCGATGGCGAAACTCACGAGATTGACCCGAAGGCTACCGACCACTACCAGATTTCCACCTTCCGGCAGACAGACATTCCCATTCCCGTTCCCCAAGCTGATAGCGCAAAAGAGCAGGAGCCTACACCAGTTTCGCAAATGGGAACATGGGAACTGTGGCGGCAGGCCAGCCGTCAGAAAGACCCAGCCTTGGCGCGGTGGGATTTAATCGAGTTTCATCGCCGCTTCGCGTTGCCCACGGCGTGCCTAGTCCTGGCGCTGGTTGGGATTCCCCTCGGGCTTTCGTCGAAAAAAGGCGGGAAGTCGACGGGATTCGTCCTCACTATCCTGCTGGTATTCGCCTATTACTCCGCGTCCCTGGTCGGGGTTTCGCTCGCGCGCCAGGGCAAATTGTCTCCCGGCTTCGGCGTTTGGCTGGCGGATATTGTGTTCTTTCTCGGAGGCGCGTTTCTGCTGTGGCGCGCCGAACACCGGCCATTTGAAATCGCTTCCTTGCGAAGACTATTGCATCCGCTGGGGGCAGGAATGCAGGAAGCTGCCCGGCTGCCATTCCGGCGCGCTGAAGATGCGTTTGAACGCGCATCCAGCCGGCGCCGCGTATTCAGCGCGCGCTTTCCCATGATCCTCGACGATTATGTGCTGCGCGATTTTGGCATGAACCTGGCTATGGTTATAGCCACCTTCCTCATGCTCCTGCTCGTATTCACGCTATTTGAATTGCTGGGAGACATTCTCCGCAACCAGATTTCCCCATTGGTAGTGGGAGAGTATTTGCTGAATGTTTCTCCATATTTCATCTACAACATCACCCCCTTAAGTATTCTGCTGGCTGTTCTTATCACATTAGGTGTGATGCAGCGCTCGAATGAGATTACGGCGATCAAGACCACCGGCATCAGCATTTATCGTATTGTCACGCCTCTAGTAGTAGCCGCAGCCATGCTTGCAGTAGGCTTGTTCTTCGCCGACCAGTTTTATTTACCGCACGCCAACAAACGGCAGGACGCTTTGCGCAACCTGATCAAAGGCAAGCCTGCCCAGACCTATCTAAATCCTGATAGAAAGTGGATTTTCGGACAGCACTCGGACATTTACTATTACGAGTTGTTTGATTCCGATCGCGATCAATTTGGCCGTCTCGCGGTTTTTCAGTTTGATCCCACGACTTTCCAACTGACCAAACGTATTTACGCCGATCGTGCGCACTGGGAAGAAAGCCTGCGGCGATGGGTTTGCACACAGGGTTGGGAGCGCGATTTCCGCGGCCCTGCTATCGAAAACTATCGCACCTTCGACGTCGCCACGTTCCCCGCGGTCAGCGAACCTCCAACTTATTTCAAGAAAGAGGTGAAACAGTCCTCGGAGATGAACTACCAGGAACTGCGCCGTTACATCCGTGACTTGCAGCAGAGCGGCTTCGACGTTGTACGCCTCAGGGTGCAACTGGAAAAGAAGTTTGCTTTCCCGATCATCACCCTGGTCATGGCGGTGCTCGCCATACCCTTCTCACTTTCTTCGGGACGGCGCGGCGCCATCACGGGCATTGCTGTCGCCGTTGGTATCGCGCTTGTCTATTGGACGGTCGCCGGGCTCTTTGAAGCCATGGGGAACATCAGCCAGTTGCCGCCGGTTCTGGCCGCATGGTCGCCGGATCTGATTTTCGCGTTGCTGGGCGGGTATTTGCTCTTGAAGGTCCCCACTTAGAACGGAACGCTAAGTGGAATCACTAAAACTTACCGGCAATCGCCGAGGTCTGTCCGAATATAACGATGGGCTGTCCGACCACACCGAGAAGACCGCTGCTGGTGGTCAGCGAAAAAATCGAGATCGTGCCAGCGCCAATATTAGCCACATACGCAAAGTCCCGGGTGTCGTAGAGCGTGTTCCCCACATCAGCCTGTACTACGCCGGGCAGAATCGCAATCGAAACTGGATTCAGTCCAGCCGAAATAGTTGCCGGAGACAGGGGCGTCAGGACTCCGTTTCCCGGACCGTATGAATATTGCGAAATCGTACTCGACTGCTTATCGACTACGTAGGCGAAGTTGAAACCCGGGTCAAAAGCGATCGCGACCGGTCCGAGGCCAGCAGGAAACGGGGAACCGGTCACCAGGCTAAGCGCGCCATCCGGAGTATTGGGGTTGGCGCAACTGGTGATGACGTTGTCGCAGATCGCCCAGGCGGAGATGTTATTGGAGTTCGCTCCGGCATTGGCCACGTAGAGAAAAGCTCCATTGGGGGTCACGGCAAGTCCCGAAGGCGAAGTCTGCCCGTCCTGGTAGAACGGCACAGGTAATGCTGTTAGAGCACCCGAAGTCGCGTTAATCGCAAAAGCCGAGACGAAGTTGGTGAGCTGGTTTGCCACATAGAGGAAATTTCCCGAGTTGCTGACCGCGACCGCCGACGGCAGCGTCCCATTCGTGAAAGAGTAACCGACGGGAATCGTGGTAAATGGCGAACCCGGCACCGCTGTGAGGCCAGTTCCGTTAATTGAGAACACGGAAATATTGCTGGATCCCTGATTGGCTACGAATAGAAACTTGCCGCCGGAATCGATCGCCAAACCCACAGGCGTGGTTCCGGTGGCAGTGGTTGCGCTAGCTGGGGTAAGCGTGGCGTCCGAATTTACGCTGTAGCTGGAAATGCTGTTCGAGCCGCTGTTGGCGACAAACAGCGCGCTCCCGGAGGGGGTTATAGCGATGGCTGAGGGAACCGAACCGGTTCCAACCGCGTTTCCGTTGGTAGTAAGTGCTCCCGTGCTCTGGGTCACCGCGTATGCCGAAATCGTCGTGTTCGCCTGCGCGGCGACATAAAGGTAGGCGACGCCGGTAGTCGCGGCATTGTTAATTGAAGTGCACCCTGCAAGGCAGAAAAGCGCAACCGCCAGCACCGCATACTTCACCAGAGCAAACTTCATCCCCATTCGTTCTCCCAATCGATTCAGATCTCGCAACACGCAGTGAACCCGCTTAGCAAGTGGAGATCAAGGATACATGGTTTTGTGTTATCACGGATTATAAGGCAAAGCTCCGCTCGCAGTTGAATCCGCCGCAAAAGGCAAAAGTTGATGAAATAGGATTGGAGCCTATCTTTGACTAAAGATGGCTTCGCGGGAGCTCTGATCGTGGCTAACGCGCTCTTCAATACGAGAGACGAATCCGGGTGCGTGGCTCAGCAACATTCGCCGGATTCCCGGCGCAAACTCGTGGAAGACATTCATGCCCGCGTCACTGCCGATCGTCGAACCGAAGTTATTAAAAGTTGAGGAAGCGGATGACCGCACCCAGTAAGGGCGATAAGCGTTATCGACCACCACGGAGGTCAGCGTCCCCATCAGATAAGAAGTGCTGAGTTTTCCCTTTCCAGAGTCGTCCCGGGTAAAGAAGGTGTGCAAAGCAGCGGCGGTCGCTCGGCTCATAAAGCTGCCGCCCGTCGAAGGCTGATAATGCTGCTGCCGCGCTTGCAATGAGCGGGAGAGATACTTATCAAGAATGCTGGAATCTTTCTGACTTGCCGTTGGTCCATAGAGAGCAGTCGAGCTGGTCTGTCCCGTGAGAAATTCGGAGGCCGGTTCGCGTACGGCAGTCGCCAGGATATCAGCCTGGGATAGCCCCTCGCTGAGGCGTACTTCCAGTCTATTTTCGGGTATTTGCAGGTGTGCCGACGGGGCATCCGGAATGTTCTGACATAATGCCGCGCAAGCAATCAACACCAAAAAGGAAATTATTTCAATTGGTGCCGCTCGCTTCATGGCTGACTCGCCCGCAGAACGCTAAGCATTTCCGAGCTTTACGGCTATTTGCCCGTAAGCACGCTATCAACTGCAGCAACTCAGATGCCATTCTGTGGTAGGGGAGATGGCTGGCTTTGGGATAAAAAGTGCGGTGGGAGCGGGCCGACATTACTTGAAGTAAACGGTTCCCTGCCGATGTGGCCTGCGCCGGACGAATTCGCTACTCTTGTAGCGCCCATATGCGCTTACTGCACGCTTGCGCCCGCTATAGGCCGGCAGGATGCCGGCGCTACGCCTTGATGCCTTGATCGAAGTCTGAGTCAGCCTGATGGCTTCTTGATCGAAACTTACGCGGGCGCGGGCGCCCGCCACACCGCGTCTAGCGCTCGCGGGAAAGGAGGGTCACGGTTGCCGGGTCGGTTTTCTTGCTGTCCAGCACCGGAGCGAGCGGCAAGCGGATTTCGACCATCAGGCCGCCTTCTGGCCGGTTGGAGATTTTGATCGTACCGCCGTGAAGATGCACCGCGCGATCTGTGATGGCCAGGCCCAGCCCGACGCCGCCAGTCTGGCGCCCGCGCGCGTCGTCGATGCGGTAGAACGGGCGGAAAAGTTTATCGAGCGAATCCTCGGGCACGCCTGGGCCGGAGTCGGTCACCCGCACAACTGCTTCCACTTCGCCGGCGCCGTCATTCCCGGGGCGTGCGTCATGCCGCCCAACTTTCTTCAAACCTATGTCGACGATTCCGCTTTCGGCAGGGGAAAACTTTACCTCCCGCGCCAGCCGCAACTGGACGTTGGTGCCCTCGTGCGTATAGCGGATTGCGTTGCGCACAACATTCTCGATCGCACTGTGCAACAAACTCGGGCTTCCCATTACCACGCAATCATCGATGACCTCCGCTTCAACTTGGCAATGGCGGCTTTGCGCCTCGAAAGCGGCGTCACGGGCGATTTCATGGATGAGTTGCTCGAGATGCACTGGGCTTCTCTCGATGGATTCTTCGCCAGCTTCGAGGCGGGCGATGGTGAGCAATTTCTGGATCAATTCGTTGAGGCGATTGGATTCGCGATCGATGCGATCCAGGGCGCTACTTGCCTCCGTCCCACTGCGCTGGCGAGCCAGTTCCAGCGCGACATTCAACCGCGCCAGCGGAGATCGCAGCTCATGGGAAATATCAGTCAGCAAGCGGCTTTGTGCATTCACCAGGCCCTCCAGGCGTTCGGCCATGCGGTCAAAGTCACGCATCAGTTCAGCCATTTCGTCGTGCCGCCGGGATGCAGGCGTACCCGCGCGAGCGGTCAGATCGCCAGAGGCTAGTTTCTGGGTAGCGGCGCGGAGTTGGACGACCGGCGAGGTCAAATATCGTGCCAGAATGTAACACACCAACCCGGAGGAAATAATTGCGATCAGAATACCGATGCCATGAATGCGGCCAAAGAGCGGGTGTTCCTCCGGTGGCAAATCGACAATCAGCATGTAGTTGCGGCCGTTATCGGCAGTGAGAGTTTGCCGCAAGACTTGACCGGGACCGAAACGTCCCAAAAAGGTGTCGGCGGTGTGGATCCGGCCGTGCCGGGCGCGATCGATCCACTCAGGCTGGCTGCGGTTTAACAGTTCGCGGCCTTGGTCGTCGAAGATAAAAAGCCGGATGTGCTGACTATCGCGGATTGTTCGGAAATATTTTCGCGCCCCCTCCTCGCCACCAGCTTGATAGGCTTGCAGAGCTTCGTTGAGAAACTTCGGTTCTTGCGCCTCCAGATTGGAAATCTCGCGGGACGGGCGCATGGCCAGAGTGACGATAATCGCTAATACCAGAAAGAGGGCCTGCGCTATCCAGTAAGAAAGAAATATCTTGAGGAACAGACTTCTCATGCTTCCTCAACCTTAGCTGCAGGAGTCTTCGCATGGTCTCGCGGATGGGCGAAGATGTATCCCACCCCGCGAACCGTCTTGATGTGATCGCTAGCGTTATCGGAATCGCCCAGCTTCTTGCGCACTTTGCTGACGTGCATGTCGATGCTGCGATCGAAGGGAGAAAACTTGCGGCTGAGAACTGCGTCGACAAGGTGCTCGCGTGTGACTACACGTCCGGCCTCGCGCAGGAGGACATGCAGCAGATTAAATTCGACAGAAGTTAGCTCAATCGGCTTGCCGTTCTGACGAACGATTCTGGTAGCAGGATCAAGTTCGATATCGCCCACCTGCACAACTTCCGGAATTTGATCCCCAAGGCGTTCCGCGCTTTTTTCGCCAGCTTGGGTGCGCCGCAAAATGGCGCGGATGCGCGCCACCAGTTCGCGGGGGTTGAATGGCTTGGGAAGATAATCGTCGGCGCCGATTTCAAGGCCTACAATCCTGTCCACGTCTTCACCGCGCGCGGTGAGCAACAGCACCGGAGTTCGCGAGGTGTTGCGTATTCTACGCAACACGTCAAATCCATTCATGCCCGGCAACATTACATCCAGCACGACCAGAAGATGCTCGCCACTCAAAGCACGGTCGAGGCCGCGATTGCCGTCGTGCACCGCCTCAATCTGGAAACCTTCAGGCTCCAGATATTCCCCCACCAGGCTGCATAACTCTACGTCGTCGTCGATGACCAGAATGCGATCCACTTTCCTCATTTTAGTTATCCGCTCGCGAACAGGTGGTAAAGAATTGTCAAATCAGAGCTTATCGCGCTTTACAAAACTTTACTCTGGTTGACCGACTCTTTACCACTACGAATCTGGAAAAGTGTTTGTATGAACGAAGGCAACTGAGGGTTCCGGATTACGAGAATGCTCACAGGAGAGGATATGAAAGTTCGCGGCAAAATTTCGATAGTAGCTATGGCCATCGTGCTCACCACAGGAATTGCGGTAGCACAAGGGCACGGCGGCCCACGCGGCGGCGGTGATTTCTTTGGCGGACCGATGTTGGGATACTTAACCGACGTTCTTGATCTCACCGATGCGCAACAGGCGCAGATCAAGCAAATCATAAGCACCCAAAAACCGGCTATGCAGCCCCTGTTCACACAGGAACGGGATAGCCATCAACAAATGATGCAACTCATTCAGAGCGGCTCTTTTGATCAGGCCAAGGCGCAGACCATTGCAAATCAGGAAGCGCAAATCCACGCGCAACTTGAAGTGCTGCACGCACAGATGGCCTCGCAGGCATACCAGATTCTGACGGCCGACCAGAAAACCAAGCTGGCGCAAGTAATGGCCAAGCATCAGCAGCGGATGCAGCAACGCATGCAAGAACACCAGGCTCAGACACCGAACCAGTAAGTAAAAGGGGGAGGCATGGAGGGAACGATCGGGTTCCCTCCCTCTTGGTGAAAGTTGAGTTTCTCAAGAAAGAAAGGTGGGTAGTTAATTGGCCACTAGAGCGATCCCCACGGATCTGGTAGATGTGATCGTGCGCGAAATGTCGGTCGGCGTTGACCGTGCCGTCGAATGCTGGATGGCAGAAATTGAAGATGCGCTTACCGATATGCATTTGACCTCGCTCGGCCGGCTCAACGCCGTCTGCGAGATTGTGAACGAATACAAACACCTGACCGGGAAAACAGAACTCAAGGACCGAAGTATTTGCTGATACCTTCGAGGTGCAGCCGTGAATGTTGATCTAGTTTATTCTTACCTCATAGATTTCACCTGGTTCTTTCTCGGCATCTGGGTGCTGTTGCTGACCACCGCCGCGATAGTTGCTTTCACCGACTGGCGGTGGATACAGCTTCTGCCATTGACGGACGCAATGCGCCGCAATTGAAGCCGGTACTGTTAGAATTTCATCCAACACCCGATGCTGCCAAAAAGTCTGCGTCCCCTGATTCCCTACTTCCGAAAGTATCGCCGCAGCTATTTGCTGGGGACGGTATGCGTCTTTCTGACTAACGGCATTTGGATTCTTTTTCCGCAAGTAATTCGCCGGGCTGTGGATGACCTTAATCTCGGCGTCACTCGACACAAACTTGTCACTTATGCGTTACTTCTGCTCGCGGTCGCCGCTGGTAAAGGAATCTTTCAGTTTCTTACTCGCTGGGTGGTGATCGGCGTCTCCCGCGAAATCGAATTTGATTTGCGCAATGACTTGTTTCGTCACCTCGAAGGGCTCTCTTATTCTTACTATCAGCGGACGCGAACCGGCGACATTATGGCTCGCGCCACCAACGATCTCAACGCGGTCCGCATGCTGCTTGGGCCCGCGATTATGTATTCAGCGAACACCATCGTGTTTACCGCCGGGGCGCTGGCATTCATGCTCTCGATCAGTCCCAAGCTGACGCTCTATGCGTTCTTGCCGCTGCCGATTGTCAGCATCACCATCCAGCACTTTGGCCGTAAGATTCACGAACGATTTGAACGAATCCAGGCGATGTTTTCGGATATTTCCGCGCGCGCTCAGGAAAATTTTTCTGGAGTACGCGTGGTGCGCGCCTACGTGCAGGAAGAAGCTGAAATCGCGGCCTTTGAAACTGCGAACCAGGAATACATCAAGCGCAGCCTAAAACTGGTACGTCTGATGGGCATGCTGTGGCCCACGCTTGAAACCATGCTCGGCCTCGCGATTGTGCTGGTGTTGTGGCTGGGGGGGCGCGAAGTGATTTCCCACCGCATCAGCGTCGGGGAGTTTGTCGCGTTCAATACGTACATGGTGCAACTGACTTGGCCGATCATTGCTTTGGGCTGGGTCATCAATATTTTTCAGCGTGGTACGGCGTCGATGGGACGCATCAACGAGATTCTGACTGAGACACCTGAAATTCAGGACAGTGAAAAAGTCAAAAGCAGCACTAGCGAGACGCTCGTGGCTACACCGATACGTGGGGAGATCGAGTTCCGGCATTTGAATTTCTCTTACAATTCAACACCCGTTTTGCGGGACATAAATCTTCGCATCCCGGCTGGCAGCAGCCTTGCGATTGTCGGTCCCACTGGTGCGGGCAAAACTACGCTGGTGAGTTTAATCCCGCGTATCTACGACGCGGAACCGGGAAGCGTCCTTATCGACGGCATTCCCATTCGCCAATATCCCATCGCAACCTTGCGCCGCAATCTTGGCTTCGTGCCGCAGGAAACTTTCTTGTTCAGCGAAACGGTGCGCGAGAATATTGCGTTCGGAAAAGAACGCGCTTCCGACGAAGACGTTCGTTCAGCGGCGGGTGCGGCCAGTATTGCCGAGGACATCGAAAGTTTCCCCGAGCAATATAAAACGATCGTGGGCGAGCGCGGTATAACCTTATCGGGCGGCCAGAAGCAGCGTACCGCGATTGCGCGGGCGATTATTCGCAACCCCCGTATTCTGATTCTCGACGACGCGCTCTCCAGCGTCGACACTCACACCGAAGACAAAATTCTCAATCATCTGCGCGAAATCATGCAGGACCGTACTACGATTTTCATCTCTCATCGCGTTTCCACAGTGCGCAACGCCGACCGCATAGCCGTCCTGCACAATGGAAGAATCGTGGAGTTGGGTACACATGACGAACTGGTCGCCAAGGACGGCTACTATACCGATCTGTATAACAAACAATTGCTAGAAGAAGAGTTGGCCGAAGTGTAGCAGTCAGGATGAAGAATGGATTTCGCCCGTCTGGCCCGGGCGAGGAGCGCGTTCTCCATTAATCACTATGCGGCGCGTTGTCATCCCCGAGTTGCTTGACACCGATTCCGGCACGCCAGCCGAGATCGCCACTGCGCTATCCGACCTGCGCAATATTAATCAGTGGTTCGGGGGAGTCAACACCACGCAGTCGATGATGGCAGAGGTGGCGCATAAAACTGGCGCCAGTTCCCTTTCCTTGCTGGAAGTGGCCGCAGGCGCCGGATACGTACCGCTCTCCGCCAGCGCTCGTCTGCGCCAATCGGGGCTGAAGCTTCAAGTCACACTACTTGATCGAGCGCTTTCTCACCTGAACAAAAATGGAAACTCCGCAGTGGCTGGCGATGCGCTTGCGCTTCCCTTCGCAAACGAAAGCTTCGATGTGGTTAGTTGCTGTCTCTTCGTTCATCATCTGGAGTCGCAGGAGGTAATCCAGTTTGTTGATGAGGGACTACGAGTCTGCCGTGTCGCGGTGATCGTCAACGATGTAGTCCGCGACCCGATTCATCTTGCCCTGGTTTACTTAAGTCTGCCGCTATATCGCAGCCGCTTCACTCATCATGACGCGCCTGCCTCGGTGCGCCGTGCCTATACGGTAGCTGAGATGCATCAAATGTTAGGACAGACAGCGGCCGCCAAAGTGGATGTTGAGCGCCATCGACTGTTCCGCATGGGAGCGATTGCCTGGAAAAAGTAAACGCATGTACGACCTGATCGTGATCGGCGGCGGCCCGGCAGGAACTTCCGCAGCCATTGGGTGCGCACGCGGCGGCGCAAACGTGCTGCTGCTCGAACGCGGACGTTTTCCACGTCATAAAGTCTGCGGTGAATTCGTTTCCGCCGAGTCCCTTGAACTGCTCGGCGATTTGCTGGCTCCACAACATGCGACATTACTTTCCGCAGCGATTCGCATTCCGCAATCCCGCATATTTCTCGATGGGCACACGCTCCACGCCTCAGTCGATCCGTCGGCAGCCAGCATTGCGCGTTTTGATCTCGACTCCGCTCTGTGGGATTCGGCGCAAGAGTGTGGCGTCAATTGCCGGCAACAAACCTCGGTGCAGAGCGTTTCCGGAGCCGGCCCGTTTCTTGTACTAACGCCGGTTGGCGAATTTGAGAGTCGGGCGCTAATCAATGCGTCGGGCCGTTGGTCGAATCTGACTTCCGCAGTTTCTGGGGTCGCAGACTCGAACTCTAAATGGATCGGCCTCAAAGGCCATTTCGTTGAAAATTCTCCGCCAGCTTCCGTCGACCTCTATTTCTTCGATAGCGGCTACTGCGGAGTTCAACCGGTAGACGCTGCGGGCGAAGCTAGCTGCGGAAGAGTCAATGCATGTGCGATGGTGCGCGCGAATGTAGCCACAACGTTGCCGGAAGTTTTCGTTTGCCATCCTCAATTACAGGATCGCAGCCGCGGATGGAGACCGCTCAGCGATCCGGTGACGACGTGGCCACTGGTGTTTCGTGAGCCGCAGCCCGAGCGCGACGGAATTCTCATGGTTGGGGATGCTGCCGCTTTTGTCGATCCTTTCGTCGGAGACGGCATTTCTCTTGCCCTGCGCAGTGGTCGAATGGCAGGCGATTCTTTAAGACCATTTTTTGCTGGAGCGATGTCGCTTCCCGAAGCAGCTGGCAATTATCGTGCAACCTACGAACAGTGCCTGGCGCCGGTATTCCGAGCGTCGTCGACAATTCGCCGCATGCTGCGTTTGCCGCAGACGTTGCGAACTCCCATTATCCGCTTGCTGCAAAAGTCCCCGGCGATTACGCGATATTTCGTACGTAAGACCCGTTAAAGCGACCCCGTTCCTGAAGCCATCCCTCATGAAATCTTCCTTACTTATGTAACTGGCGCAGATTGCATGGACTGCCTATCATCACGCAAGAGCTTGGGGAGGCGCGCCTTGAAGAAGCCTATTGTTGTAATTCTCAACTTATATTTTGTCGTCCTCTTTGCCGGCTTATCCAAAGCTCAGCAGCCTGCGCCACAAAACGCGCGTCAGGCGCTGCTCGAAATGTTCTTTAGCAAAACCCCCGGCACGTTCGAGAAGCACCTTCCACTGGCGACTAAAGCTGCTCTGCAAGCCGCGAGGACGAAATCGGGATTGTCCATGCTCAACGGACTTTCTATGCTGACCAGCCAGATGGCCGCTCGCGGTCAACAATTACAGACGTTCGAGGCCGGGCCAACGCTGGTGCTGTTCGAAGATCCCCAAACTCACAGTAAGTTCGAAATCACGGTCGAACGAGACGATCTGCGTGGCGATGAAGACCAGATTGACCTCTCCTTCCACGGCTCAAAGAACGGCGAGCCCCAAACCGCGGGTGCAAAACTCGGACTCACATTCATCATGAAGCAGGAAACGAACATCTGGCGGCTTAACGAAATTTCGCTAATGGTAGGAGTATCGCTCACTGATCCGGAATTCTTGAAAGCTCTGACTACCAAGTTGAGACCTGGCATCAGCGAGGCTACACCAGGTCATCCGGCCACTTCCGTAGACCCGAGTGCAACGATGATGATCGCCGTGAACGAATCCGCGGCTGTGGCTGCTGTTCGCACGTTCCTGACAGCCGAGATAAGCTACAACGCGACTTTCCCGGCCCATGGCTTCACCTGCACGCTCTCCGATCTGGGCGGCATGGGAAGCGGCGGCGGAATGACGGAGCACCAAGCGATGCTGATTGATCCTCGGCTGGCTTCCGGGAAAAAGAACGGCTACGTTTTCAACCTCAGCGGGTGCGATGGACCTCCATCATCCAGAATCAGCATCACGGCCGAACCTGCCAATCCCAGCGCCGGAACTCGCGCCTTCTGCAGTGACGAATCCGCGGTAATCCGCTTCTCCGCCGGTGGCAAAGCCAACTCCTGTTTGAATGCGGGTATTCCCCTGCAGTAGAAACCTCGGTGCTTCTCATTCCTGAATTCAAGCTGTGCAAACCACGGTAATGGCGCCTTTAGTAACCCATCCATCCCGAAAAATGATTACCAGCGTAATGGGAATCATACGGTTGCGAACACTCGCGCGGAAGCCCTCGCCATAAACTAATAACAGGTGCGTCAGGCGGAGCCACGACCTTTGAACCAAATGCAAACTCGCTGGGGTAAGCGTTTCGGACGGTACGAGATCATCGCAGAACTCGGTCGCGGAGCGATGGGAGTAGTGTACAAAGCCCGCGATCCCAAGATCGACCGCTTCGTAGCCGTAAAGGCGATTTCCCTATCTACTCAAAATCCAGAAGAGGAACGGGAATACCGGGAGCGATTTTTTCATGAAGCTCAGGCCGCCGGCCGCCTGTTGCATCCTGGCATCGTAACGATATTCGATACCGGCGAGGATCCCGAAGGCCATATTGCTTACATAGTGATGGAGTACATCGCCGGCCAGTCGCTGGACCGGATGCTTTCTGAGAAATCTAAGAAACTGCCGCTCGAAAAGGCATTGTTGCTGACCGAAGAGCTGGCAGAAGCGCTGGATCACGCCCACGGACAAGGTGTCATCCATCGCGACATGAAGCCTGCGAACATACTGGTGACGCCGGACGGCCACGCCAAGATTGCCGATTTCGGCATCGCGAAAATGAATCAGGCCTACATGACGCTGCGCGGCCAAGTTCTTGGCACACCGGCTTACATGTCGCCCGAACAGTTAGAGGGAGAGCGTGTCGACCAACGCTCCGATCTTTTTTCGTTAGGCGCAATTTTGTATCGCATGGTGACGGGCTACAGTGCCTTTCAAGGTAACAGCACCGCAACAGTTTGTTTCAAGGTAGCTAACCGCGATCCGCTTCGCGCTAGCGCGGTTGATCCCGAACTTCCTCCTGAACTCGATGCCGTAATTACTCGTGCCATGGCAAAAGAGCCTTCGCAGCGTTACCAGCGCGGCCTGGAATTTGCCCTTGACCTTCACGAGTTGCGCGAGCGCGGTCAAGCGCTCAACCGAACACCTGACCGCCCGGCGTGGTTTCCTGGGTCGCGCGTGAGCGCAAACCGTCCGAGCCCGCAGGTTGTGAACTCACCTACCGCAGCCAACTACGCCTCTGCGGCTTTATTTAAAACCTTGAGCCAGGCAGCGAAAAAAGTACCGCCATTTATTCAGAGACAGGTCTTACCCCACTGGCGCTTACCCCATTGGCGCTTACCCCACTGGCGCCTACCCCAGTGGAACCTGCCGCAATGGCGCCTGCCTGCGGTGCGTGTGGCTCTCATAATATCCATCGCGACGCTTGCTTTGAGCTTGTTTGCTTATCATCATCACCGTCAAGTATCGCTGAATAAAGCTCCCGCAGTTCTACCTTCGCCGGTAGTCGCGCCGCCGATGGCGCTAGCAGCGGCCGCAGAAGCAGCAAACGCACCGCCCATCGTACAACCTGCTCCGCTACCGGCTGGCTTATCGACTGAACCCACCGCGCTGCCAACTGCGAAAAAAAGGACGGTCTCCCTGGCGGCGAAAAAGAGTCACTCAAAGACAGCTATCAAATCGGCCGGGGAATCTGCAAAACCGAGTGCTGAATCTGTGGCAACCATTTCGGAGGCTCCAGAGGAAGTTGCGGATCCTCCCCGACCAGTTGCAGAAGCTCCGAAACCGGTTTCATACTCTGCCAAGCCAGTCGTGGATTCGACATTAGACATACAGATTGAACATCGTTTCTCGGAGGCCGACCTGTCCATCTGGGTCGACGACAAGCTCGCGTTCGACCAACCATTACGCGGACAGATTAAGAAACACTGGAATCCATTTCGAGCGAACGTCAAGGAAACGGAAAGCGTGCGAATTGCATCGGGCAAGCACCGGGTGCGTATCCGCGTACGTTCGACGCCGGAGAAGTATGAACAAACAGAAACCATCGTCGGAAGTTTTGCCAAGAACCATCCGGCAACACTTCTGATTGACTTCCAAGGGCACGCGAAAGACATGCAATTGGAATTTCAAAAACCGGGGGCTGACAACTCGCCTGTCTCAGAGCCAGCTCCCGAATAAAAAAGAGGAGCGCTTTCGCGCTCCCGTTTTTCTCAGTTAAGCTGCAGGGCGTTGCTGAGCGCGTCCGTTCTTGAACAGCGCAATCATCGCCCGGTTGAACGCCGGGATGTCGTCGGGCTTGCGGCTGGTGGTCAGATTGCCATCCGTCACCGACTCCTTATCCATCCACTCTGCTCCGGCGTTGCGCAGATCAGTTTTGAGTGATGGCCACGAGGCAATCTGCCTGCCCTTCGCGGCTCCCGCCTCAATAATCGTCCAAGGCCCATGGCAAATTGCCGCCACCGGCTTTTGCGCGTCGAAGAACGCCTTAACAAACTGGACTGCCTTCGGTTCGATGCGAAGCTTGTCGGGACTAATTACGCCACCGGGCAGCAGCAACGCGTCGAATTCCTCGGCGCGCGCTTTATCGAGAGGGACATCGACTGCGACTTCGTCGCCCCATTCGGTAAATTTCCAGCCACGGACTTTGCCGTTTTTCGGCGAGACAACCTGCGTCTTTGCCCCAGCCGCATCGAGAGCCTTGCGAGGTTCCATGAGTTCCACTTGTTCGAAGCCATCTGTAACTAGGATTGCAACTTTTACGCCTTGTAATTCTTGGGTCGCCATGTTTTTTCTCCTGTGAGAAATTCGGATGCGGCGACGGCGGATAAGGTGATCTCGAATTTATCTTTTTTCAATTCTTCAATTGCACCTTGAAGTTTCAGCAGCATGAGATAGTCATCACTACTAAGTCTCGCGCCTTCACCAAGAACTTCCGATTCAACTCTGGCAGTGACCACAAAAGTCAATTGACGGTCAGCAGTCCGCGGCCTAACATCGCGGCGAGTAGCTTGTAAATGAGGCTGTTCCTTCCCCAATACGTCATTTGCTGGATGCTGATTGCATTCACTCCCGTCTCGCTGGTTGCAGCAGATGCGGATCCAGGCGGAGCCATGCTCTATGGCCGCGGCAAAGAACCGGTATTGCTGAATGGCAAACCGTTGCCTCGATCGTCCGCGGTTTTTTCGGGTGACGTAATTCAAACTCCTTCGGAGTCCGTCGGAACTCTTGACGCTCCGGGTTCGGGCATCATCGTGTATCCGGACTCGGAAGTGAAGTTCGAACAGAATTCTGTATCTCTTCAGCATGGCAGCGTCAGCGTCGCCACGTCGAAACGTATGGTTGCCCACGCACGTGAAATGACCGTGGCTCCGGTATCAGATGCATGGACTGAATTTGAAGTCGCGGATACCAACGGGAGCATCCGGGTTATTGCCAGCAAGGGCAGCGTAGACGTTAACTGTGGGAAGGGTACAGCCAGCCTTTCTGAGGGAGACGAACTGATTGACGATGCCGCCGGAAACTGCACCAAGAAGAAGCGCAAAGACCCGCCATTGGCCCCAGTAATCGGCAGTACGCTCTCCGGACCTTGGGTCGTAACCGGCGCGCTGATTACCGCCGGAGGGATCATTTGTGTGCTGCTATGCGACGACCCGCAACCGTTTATCAGCCAGTGGAAGCCGTAGATTGGCTCAGGTCTACCGATGTTTTTCGCTGGGTCAGTTCGAAAGCGCGAACGCCAGATTCCTCGGCCCCTGAAAAAGCGCGGGCTTCGAAACGGTGACTTTTTGTTGCAAATTTTCTGACTGCAAATCCTGCGACGAATTATCTCGATGCCATCGCGTGTTCCACTTCGTCCGCCGTGTGGGGAAGTTCTTCGGTTAACTGGATGAGCTTGCCGCTGGCATCCACGTAATACATGTCTTCAATACGCACTCCCAACTTTTCCTCGGGGATATAAATTCCAGGCTCGATGGTGAAAACCATCCCCGGAGCCAGCGGCGCGTCATAATCTCCAGCGTCGTGAACATCTAGGCCGACGTAATGGCCGAGGCCGTGGATGAAGTATTTTCCCAGAGGCTCGCCGTGCATGTCCTTGCCGTGGCTGTTGATGTAATCGTATGCGATGTTGTGGAGCGAGTCCGGTTGATCGCGCCTGAGGTGAGATTTTCCTGACTGAAAAGCGGCCATGGCTGCGCGTTGCGCTCCCAGCACAATTTCGTAAATCTCCCGCTGACGCGCGGTGAACTTTCCGATGGCAGGCAGAGTGCGAGTGATGTCGGAGGCGTAGAGCGAATATTCGCCGGCAGCGTCGATCACAACCACATCCCCAGCCTGGATTGGCCCGGAGTCGTCGGAGTAGTGGAGAACAGTGGAGTTGAAGCCTGATCCTACGATGGGCGCGTAGGCTGGACGCTCGCATCCGCGCTTGCCCCATTCGTACTGCATCAGCGCGGAAATTTCCCGTTCGTTCAGGTCGGGTTTCATAGTGCGCATGGCGGCGAAGTGGGCGGCAATCGAGGCATTCACTGCTTTGCGAATGCGATCCATTTCCCCCGCATCCTTATAGGTGCGCAGCCCGGCGACGAGCGGGCGAATATCCTGAAATGAAACTCCCAGAGGAAACGCGTTGGCCCGACTCAACCATTCCAGCGGCGTCTGAGAGTTCGAGGTCTCGCCGGCTGCGGGAACATCGGTATAGATCATGGCCCTGGGCTGGGGCATAAGTCGCACCAGCTCCTCGCGCATGCTGTCGAGTACTTCAACATGGTCGAATCCAGTGATGCGAGTCGCGTCGGAATTTTCCGGGCCGAGCTGCGGCCCAGTCCATTTTTCGGCAGCGTAATTGTGGGCCGGCAAAAACAGGATCTCTGTGTAAGCGCGCGCCGGATCTTTGCCCGTGGCCTCGATTGCGGGCGCAATCAAAAGAGCCGCTCCAGGTTCGGCCCAGCCGGACAAATAAAAGAAATTGCTGTCAGGACGGTATCCATAAATGGCGTTTGGGCCTTCGGCCTCGGTGGGCGCGAAAAGTAAGACCACGCCGGAGCTCGTTTTGCCGGCCAAGGCTTGCCGCCGGGCGCGGTAATCGGCATTCGGCTGCCGATCCAAGGCTGCGCCAATTTGAGCGAAGATTAAGAGACCGATCGAAAAGATGAAGAGCTTGCGCATTGAGATTCCTCGAAGGTTTCGCTGCATTCCATTATGAATTTTCATCCCGAGCGCAGCGAGGGATCTGCGGGTTGCCTGTGTCACCAACGTGCCGGCAGCAACCTAGATCCCTCGCTGCGCTCGGGATGACAGCCTATTCCTGCGATCAAACACCGACCGGAAATGGTTTGGTGTGCGTCTCCGCGCTCAGCGCAATTCCGGTGAAGCGCCCTTGCAGCAGAGACATCAATCCTGTGTACCAGTAGCCCACCACGAACAAAATCAGAAACGGAACCGTGATGTAGTTCTCGTTTTCTATGGCGTAATAAACGGTGATGGCAAAGTAGCATCCAATCAGCAGTTCCACCCACGGCACCCAGCCCAGGCCGCGTCGGTATTTGTTGGCGCGTACTTTGTCTTTTTTCGATTCCACGTGATACTTCGGAGTGCGGGCAAAGTCCGACTTTTTTCCCAGCAACGCTTCCAGCACGGCGCGCGTATTGGTCACGGTGAGGCCGATGCCCAAGGCCATCAAAAACGGAAGGTAAATCAGAGCGCGAAACCACTTGCCCGGGAACAACTCCCGCTGTGAGACCAGATAAAAACTTGAGATAGAGAAAGTCGAAGCCATAAACAGTGGCAGGTCGATATACAGCATTTGAAACCAGCCTTGGTAAAAGCGAATGATCATGGCCGGCAGCAACAGCACGGAAAGCACAATCATCAGCGGATAACTTAGATTCGCAGTCAGGTGGTACCAGGCTTCGAGCTTAACGTGGAATCGCTGATCGCTCTTGAGCACTTGCGGCAGAATTTTCTTACTGGTTTGGATCAGCCCCTTGGCCCATCGAGCCTGCTGGGTTTTAAATGCGGTCATCTCTACCGGCAGTTCCGCGGGACACTCTACATCCTGCAGGTAAATAAATTTCCACCCTTTGAGTTGCGCCCGATAGGAAAGGTCGGTGTCTTCGGTCAGCGTATCGTGCTGCCAACCGCCGGCGTCGTCAATCGCGCAGCGCCGCCACATTCCCGCAGTTCCGTTGAAGTTGAAAAAGACATTGCTGCGAGCCCGGCCCGAATGTTCGAGCACGAAATGACCATCCAGCAAAATCGCTTCAACTTCGGTGAGGAATGAGTAGTTGCGATTGATGTGCGTCCAACGGGTTTGCACCATGCCAATTTTCGGATCAGTGAAGTGGTGAATCACACGCTGCAAAAAATCCTCAGGAGGCACAAAGTCCGCGTCGAAGATCGCGACAAACTCACCTTGCGCGGTCTTCAGACCCTCTGTGAGCGCGCCCGCCTTGAACCCCTCGCGATTCGAACGATGGTGGTAACTGACTGGAAATCCCTTGCCAGCGTAATGATTGACCAGCCCGCGTGCCACGGCAACAGTCTCATCCGTCGAGTCGTCGAGTACCTGAATGTCGAGTTTTTCCGGCGGATAATTCAGGCGGCAAACGGCATCCAGCAGGCGCTCAACCACAAACTGCTCGTTGAAGATTGGGAGTTGGACGGTGATGTGGGGCAGATCTGCAAAATGCGCGGGCGGCTCTGTGGTCCGATTCTTCTTGTTCTTGTAGTAAAGGTAGACCAAAACATAACGATGCGCGCCATACGAAGCCAGCAGGACCAGCACGATGAAATAAGGAATCAGCAACGCCGTGTCAAAAGCGTTCGGGTGATATAGGCCTTGAAAAGTCTTGTCGAGAAAATGTTGCCGGATGTACTGACCAATGCCCTTGGGGGCGACGAGCGCGGATAGCAGTGGGTAGGGAAAGAACATGCAGTTTCAGAGAAAAGGTTCACAGTGACTCGGGAGTCGTCGTGAAACGTTAATTCTACCTTATCAAGTACCGAAGATCGCTGTTGGCCCAATCGAATTGAAGCACTACAGAAAATTCCCTCCCTGCCGATAGAAGAATCTGAGGACCAACTATGCCCGAGCTGCGCCAGAACTACTTCACCAAGGAATGGGTCATTATCGCGACCGAGCGGGCTAAGCGTCCCGAAGACCTGATCGCCCACCGCCCCGCAAAAATCGTGCCGCCATTCATAGAAACTTGCCCTTTTTGCGCGGGTAACGAAAGCAAGACACCGCCTGAAGTAATGCGCGTGCCCACC
>Ga0182015_10002093_pt1 | contig 24835 bp, 24 predicted proteins | sample 712P3MmetaG_FD_120478 | JGI IMG/M metagenome (GOLD analysis project Ga0182015, IMG submission 120478) | Permafrost microbial communities from Stordalen Mire, Sweden - 712P3M metaG | ecosystem: Environmental > Terrestrial > Soil > Wetlands > Permafrost | place: Sweden: Stordalen | collected...
AGTCTCATTCGCATCCTGCTGGGGATGAGCTGCCTGGCATCGCAGCTAATTTCTTCGAGCTTCGTCTGGACCGACACCGCGATTCTGTTCGCGGTTTACATCATTTACGCATGCGTCGCATTGTTCTGGCGAGGACTGGAGGACTCCGGGTTTCCGACGCTGGCGCTGATCGTGGATTTTGCGTTCTTCTTTATCGCGGCCATCACCGGCGCGGCCTACGGGTATTGGATCAGCTCGGTATTCTACGCCTACGTGTTGCTGGCGGCGGTGATGCTGCATCCCTGGTGGAAGACGATGCTGGTGGCGGTGGCGGCGATCGCACTGTTGTATGTGTTGCCGACGCTGCATTCAGCCGAGATGCTGCGGCCCGCTTTCATCGCGGCGGGTATCCTGGGCAGCGTCCTGGCGATTCAGCGCGAGTATCTGGAGGAGCGGCTTTCGAACAGCTCGCGCCAGACGGTGTTGTACCGGTATGACGCCGAGAAGGCGCGCGAGAGCGAGCGGCAGCGCATCGCGGCCGACTTTCACGACGGCCCGCTGCAGAGCTTCATCAGTTTTCAGATGCGTCTGGAGATCATCCGCAAGTTGCTGACGCGCGATTTGACGGCGGCCACCGAGGAGCTGTTGCAGCTTCAGGATTTGTGCAAAAGCCAGGTCAACGAGCTGCGGGCGTTCGTGCGGAGCATGCGGCCGGTGGACGTGGAAGGCAGTCTGAACGCGACGCTGCGCCGGGTGGTGGAGCAGTTCCAGAAAGACAGCGGCATTCCGGCGACGTTTGTGAGCGCCGAGTTTCTGGAGCCGTCCGAGCCCGAGATCTCACTCGAGCTGCTGCAGATCGTGCGTGAAGCGTTGTACAACGTGCAGAAGCATTCCTCGGCCACTCGCGTGGCGGTAAGCATCGCAAAATCGGACACCGTGCTCGAGATCCTGGTGGAAGACAACGGCAACGGCTTTCCATTCAGCGGCCGGTACACGCTCGACGAATTGGAGCTGCTACGGCTGGGGCCGATGAGCATCAAGCGCCGCGTGCGAACGCTGGGAGGCGACATGGTGCTGGACTCCAAACCCGGCCAGGGCGCGGGGCTGAAAATAAGGCTCGCGACTTGACGGCGCCCGCGCCGTTTTGCGTGGTCCTCGGCCTTTTCGTTCTTGGTGGCTGCGGGAAATACCGCGATTTCACGTTGCCTGAGCAGCCGGGCGGTCCTTCCGTTCAATGGAAATGGCAAGCCCGTGCAGAGCCGGTCCTGCAGCGTGGCGGGCGCGGCGAATGGGACGCGGTGGATGTTCTGAATCCTTCCGTGATCCGGCAGGGCGACGCCTACTACAATTTCTTCTCCGGTTACGACGGCAAGACGTGGCACACGGGCCTGGCGGTTTCAGGCGACGGCGTCACCTGGCACAAGGAAGGCAAGATTCTGTCACCGGATCCCGGCACCTGGGAGGGCAGCGCGTGGGCAACGAATGGTTCAGCCATTACGGACGACAGCGGCATCCTGTATTACTACCAAGCCGGGGAACCGCCGCAGATCGGGCTGGCGCGGTCGCGCAACGGGCATCAATGGCAGCGTAACGGAGCGCCGGTTCTCACTACCGGACCGTACGGAAGTTGGGACGAGCGCGGCGTGGCTGATCCGTATGTGATTCGCGCCGGGCGTGGCTATTACATGTTTTATCTGGGCATGGATCGCGCACAGCGGCAGAGGCTGGGCGTGGCGGCGTCCGAGGATGGCGTGAGCTGGTACAAGCTGCGGAGCAATCCGGTTCTGGAGATGGGCGAGTACGGGGCGTTCGATGCAAATGGACTCGGCGAGCCGGCCGTGTGGGTCTCGCGCGGATATTACTGGATGCTGTACACGGGGCGCGATGGCGGTGAGTTGCGGAGGTTAGGCCTGGCGCGATCGCGCGACGGAGTCCACTGGGAGAAACTAGCGATGGTGATGGCGGGCGAGCAGGCGTGGGATTCCAAGGTGATCTGCGACCCGACCGTGATCACGAACGGCGATCAAGTTACAGTATGGTTCGGTGGCGGCGATGTGGCGCGGCCGGACCAGAACATCGATGGAGAGATAGGATTGGCGACACTGACCGCCGAGAGAAACTAGAGTCGGGAAGGCCTGGGGCGGAATCTAGCAAGCATGCGGATCGGAATCACCTGCTATCCCACGTATGGCGGCAGCGGCATCGTCGCGACTGAACTCGGCTTGGAACTGGCCACGCGCGGGCACGAAGTACATTTCATCACTTACGCGAATCCCATCCGGCTGGACCCGGGGACGCCGCGCATCCATTATCACGAAGTGGAAGTGTCGAACTATCCGCTGTTTCAATACCCGCCGTACTGCCTGGCCCTGGCGTCGCGGATGGCCGAGGTTGCCGAAGATTACGAACTCGACCTGCTGCACGTGCACTACGCGATTCCGCATTCCACCGCCGCGATGCTGGCTCAGCAGATGCTGGCCGCCCGGCGCCGCCTTCCCTTCATCACCACGCTGCATGGCACCGATGTCAGTATCGTCGGTATGGACCGGTCCTACTTCCCGATCACCAAGTTCTCGATTGAGAAGTCCGATGGGATTACCGGCGTAAGCCAGGACGTGCGCCGCGAGACGTACGAGGTATTCGGCGTCAAGAACGAGATCCGCGTGATCTACAATTTCGTGAACACCGAAATTTACCGCCCGATGGAAGATCGTCCCAACGATGAAAAGCGCTTGATGCACATCTCGAACTTCCGGCCGGTGAAGCGCGTGACGGATTGCGTGCGGATTTTGGCGGAAGTGGTGAAGGCGACGCCGGCTCATTTGTATATGGTCGGGGATGGACCCGACCGTCCTGAAGCCCATCGGCTGGCGCGCGAGTTGGGCGTGGAGCGGCAGGTGACGTTTCTGGGCAAGCAGGATCACGTGGAGCGGCTGTTTCCGCGGATGCACGTGCTGCTGATGCCGAGCGAGATGGAGTCGTTCGGCTTGGGCGCGCTGGAAGGGATGGCGTGCGGGGTTCCGCCGGTGGCGACGCGCGTGGGCGGGCTGCCGGAGCTGGTGACGGATGGAGTGGACGGGTTTCTCGAGCCGGTGGGCGATATCGCGGCGCAGTCGCGGCGGGTGATCGAGTTGCTGACCAATGAGCCGCTGCACCGGACCATGGCGGAGGCGGCGCGGCGGACGGCGGTGGAGCGGTTCGCGAGTTCGCTGATTATTCCGCAGTATGAGAAATATTATGAAGAGGTGGTCGCAAATGGCAAGGATTAAATTAATTGTGGTGGCATTGATGGCGGCCGCGCTTAACGGTCAGGAGGCGAAGCCGGTAATCGATAACGAGCGAGTCACAGTATGGGACGTGACGTGGACCAAAGGCGCAACCTATCCAGCCGCACCCGATCGCGACGCTGTCTTCATGCGGTTGACGGGGGCCAACGCCGGGACTGCCAGCTTTAGCGCGAAAGGCAGCGAGCGTAATCAACAAGGCGGCAGCATCGGTGAGCGATGGCTGGTCATCGATCTGAAGGATCATCCGGTGCCTCCGCTTGAGAACAAGACCGGATATCCGCTGGCTTTCCCGCGCCCGCACGTGAAGAAGCTGCTGGAGAACGATCGCGTGATCGTGTGGTCGTACCGTTGGAATCTGGGAGAACCGACGCCCATGCATTTCCACGACAAGGATGTGGTCGTGGTTTACCTGGAAGATACGGCTCTGACGTCCACGACGCCCGACGGCAAGAAGACGCTGAACGATTACAAAGCGTTCGATATTCGGTTCAACAAGCGCGACCGGACGCATACCGAGTTGCTGGAGCGAGGGACGGGAAGCGCGATGATGATGGAGCTGAAGTAGGGGAGCCCCGTAGCCCCCGGGTTGACTTGGTACGGCAAACTGCCGTATAGTGGGGGGCATGAAGTCCTCTACAGCTACAGCGACGGCCCGCCTGGAGGCTCGCCTGCCGAATGAGGTTATGGTGCGTCTGAAACGCGCTTCGGAAATTCAGGGACGCACACTCACGGATTTCGTTGTGGCTGCGGCGGATGAAGCCGCGTGCCGGGCCATTGAGCAAACGGAAATCATTCGTCTTTCTCTTGAGGGCCAGCGGCAAATCGCTGAAGCGATTCTAAATCCTCCTGCGCCGAACAAAGCCTGGAAGAAAGCCGCTAAACGATATCGTGAGCTGTTCGGCGAGGGATGACCGAAGCCCCTTTCCGCCTAGCGCCGCTCGGCGCCGAACATGACCGTGGTTCGTTTCACTGCGGAGCGGAACCGCTGGACCGGTATTTTCAAACGCAAGCTACGCAGGACATCCGCCGCCGCATTGCAAATTGCTTCGTGGCCGTCGATGTCGCGAGCGGCCAGCTAGCCGCGTATTACACGATCGCCGCTGCGAGCATCCCTCTGGTCGATCTCCCGCCGGAAGAGGTGAAGCGATTGCCTCGTTATCCCACCTTGCCTGCGGTGCGGATCGGCCGTCTGGCCGTGGACCAGAGGTTTCAGGATCGCGGCCTTGGCGGTGCTCTTCTGGTGGATGCCACGCGCCGGACCTTGCAATCTCCGCCAGCGGTCTATGCGCTCCTGGTGGATGCGAAGAACGACCAGGCTGTGGCTTTCTATCAGCGCTACCTCTTCCGGCCGGCCGTCGGCCAGCCTCGAACGTTGTATCTGCCGCTGGCCACGGCTCAAAAGGTATTTCTCGACAAAACCGAGCGCTGAAGGCGCTCGCCTCGTAGGGTTGATTTTTGCTGTCATATAACAGCAATTAAAACAATCACTTAGAGGTGGGTGTATAAATACTCTCCGAAAGCGATCGGCGGGCGGAATTCGTTAGGTACAACTACGAAAAAGCGTTCCCGGCCTCGCGTACGATGAGCCCGGAACTTGCAAACCCTAAGAAATCACGCAAGCAAGGCGGGAGGAGGCCGAATCGGAAGAAACGGCACTGTGGAGTCGACAGCCGCGCGGGGCACTTTTAGACGAAGAACCAGGCTCGCGGGAACTTTTCCCGCCCCTCCGGGGTCTATCTGGCTAGCAGGACTCGTCGTTTGGGGCTAGAATTTGGGTAGACGACCGTGGCAGACACTACTGTTGGTCTACATATAGAGGGGTGCCTTTTCTCCGACGCGGAGGAAGACGCACTCGTCTCGGCGCTCGGCCAGGGGGCGGAAGACGCGTACGAAATCCTGATCCAGCGCTATCAGCAGCCGGTGTACAGCTTGGTGTGCCGCCTGATGAACGATCCCAGCGACGCGCCGGATATCGTGCAAGAGGTGTTTCTGAAAGTGTTCCGTAGTGTCGGCGCATTCCGCGGCAACAGCAGTTTGAAGACCTGGATTTACAGAATCGCGGTCAACGAAGCCTACAATCATCGCCGATGGTTTTGCCGGCACCAGCGTCAGGAAGTGGCGCTAGGTTCAGAAGAAGGCGCGCCCAATCACGCGGACACCATGGCCGATCCGGGGCGGTCGCCATTTGAGCAGGCGGCGGATCACGAAACACGCGCGCTGGTGGAACAGGCGCTGGAAAAGTTGAACCCGAAATTTCGCGCGGCGGTGGTGCTGCGCGACATCGAAGATTTGAGTTACGAGGATATCGCGACGGTTCTGAACGTTTCGCTCGGCACCGTGAAGTCGCGCATCATGCGGGGCCGCGAGGCATTGCGGAAGATTCTAGAAGGCCGACTGGAGCCGGAGCCGAACGTGCGTTGGTCCTCCGAACCGGTGACTGAATAGTATGGAATGCTGGAGCGTTAGACAAAGAGCGTCGGCTTATGTGGACGACGCCGTTTCGGCGGAGGAGGGGCGGCTGATGGAGCGTCACTTGAACAATTGCCGGGAGTGCACCCTCGAAACGGAACGGTACTCCGGTCTGCGCGAGAAGCTGCGGTCGTTGCCGCGCCTGCTGCCGCCGCCGGAGTTGACGATGCGCTTGCGAGTGGCCGCTTCCAAGATCAGAATGGAGTCCGCTGGTGGGCCTAGCCGGTGGAACCGCTGGCTCAACCGTTTGGAATTATCGCTGCATCACTTGATGCGTCCGCTGGCGCTGCCGGCCGTGGGCGGGCTGTGCTCAGCCGTATTTCTGTTCAGTACGCTGGTGCCGATGTTCAAGTCGGCATACGCGATGGGCGGGTTAGCGGGCGATGTGCCGACCATGCTGGTCACCGAGCCGATGCTCAAGGATACGGCTCCGGTCGCGTTCGCCGACGGCGACGCGGTGGTGGATTTGCAACTGGATGATCGGGGCATGATCATCAACTATTCCATCGTCAGCTCGCCTGGCCAACAGAGCGAGGAGTTACGGCACGGCATCGAGAACAGCTTGTTGTTCACCGAGTTTTGGCCGGCGACCACCTTTGGCCGTCCGGTGGCCGGGACGATTCGCATTTCTTTCCACAACAACAGCCGCATCGACGTGCGCGGATAGCCTGAGGTGATGTCGTGACCAGTTCCCGCCGGCAGTTTCTGCAGATCGCGTCCGCGAGCGTAACGGGCGCGGCGCTTGGCACGGCCCTCCATGCCGCGGACGTCCCCACGCTCGGCATGATCTTTCCGCCGGCCAACTACCCGGTGCCTCCCGAAGCGACGCTGCTGTATCCATCGGGCGTGCGGTTCCTGGCGGAAGGCGTCGGCCTGGAGAAGATGACCGCGGAAGAATACGATCGGGTGTTTGGCCGCATCCTTCCGGCTGCGGAAAAGCTGGCCAAGCAGGGCGCGAACGCAATCTCGGTGATGGGGACGTCGCTGACCTTTTATAAAGGCGCCGAGTATGAGCATCAGTTGAAAGTGCAAGTGACCAAGGCGACCGGACTGCCGTCCACCACCATGAGCACGGGAATCGTCGAAGGCCTGAAGGCCGTGAGCGCGCGCAGGGTCGCGGTGGCCACCGCCTACGACGAGGACGTGAGCCACCGGCTGAAGGTGTTTCTGGAAGAGTCGGGATTTGAGGTGGTATCGGTGAAGGGGCTCGGCATCGTCAGCTTCAAAGACAGAGGGCCGGTGACGCCCGACGAGTTGCTCAACTTCAGCGCGAGCGTGTATGAGGGCGCGCCGAAAGCGGATGCGCTGGTTATTTCCTGCGGCGCCTTGAAGACGCTGGATCTGATCGTGCCTCTGGAGCAACGCTGCAAAGCGCCGGTGGTATCGAGCACTCCACACGCGTTGTGGGCCAGCGTCAGGCTGCTTGGTCTGAGCGGGCAGGCGAAGGGCTACGGGACGGTTCTGGCCAAAAGCTAGCTCGGGGCTAACTGGTCGGCGATCGCCCGGCTTCGATCGATTGCTGCAAGATTTCGCGGACCCTCTCAAGCATGCGCGGCACTTCATCGCCAGTGGCCACCGGTCCATGGCCTGTCACGATGATGCGCGGGGCAAGCTCCGCGATGCGCTCCAGCGACTTCAGCCATACGCGCCAATCGTCGATGGGGCCGGCGTCGAGATTCGGCAGATAGCCATTGGTCAGACAGTCGCCGCAATACAGCGCGCCATCGGACGGCGCATATACGGAAATGTTGCTGGGCGTGTGGCCGGGCGTGAGTAGAACTTCAATTTCGCAATTGCCGAGCTCCATGCGGAAGTCTTCGGTGATGGGGCGATTCGGATTGGCCAAGCTCGCTCCGTGGTAGAAGACTTGCGATTCCTGGCGCGAGCGGCGCGCTGGGTTGGAAATTTCGCCGTTGAACTCAGAAATTTCCGCGCGAAATTCGTCCTCCGTTCGCTGGATGCTCGCGTGTCCGTAAACATCGATGCCGCGCGCGCGGAAGTAGCCGTTGCCGCCGATGTGATCGAAGTGGCGCTCAGTGTCGAGCGCCAGCAGGCGGTTGGAAGGGCGCGCCGTAGTGGCGTAGCCGTGAATGGTGGCCGCCGCGGCGGCGTTGGCGCCGGTATCGATGATGAGCGTGGTTTCATCGCCGGTGATAAAGCCAGCGTTCACGCTCCAGGGCGCCCGATAGCCGAGGCCCGTGACAGCGAAGCAGCGGTTCGAAAGGCGCATGCTAAGAAGAATTCAGAATTCAGAAGTCAGAATCATTTTCCGTCAACGGAAAACGCGAGCAGCACGTTGCCGGGCATGCCGCCGCCGGCCGAGTACCCGGAGTTGACGAACAGCATGCCGCCGCCGATCACAGGGCCGGGGCCGTCCATGGAGCCGCCGTGCCCTTCCACGCCGTTCACGGTCTCATATGGTTTGATGGTGTCGGCGTCCCAAAGAATGGAGCCATCGGTGGTGGAGTAGGCGCGCAGATGGCCGTCGACAGAGCCGGAGAACGCGATGCCGGGAATCGCGGTGACCGCGGCCGATTGCGCGGGACTGCATCGCTTGCGATCGCCGCACTCCGCCGGTGGCGTGTACCAAACCTGTTTGCCGGTATCGAGACTCAGCGCGAACATGCCGCCGCCCTTGGTCGGATCGACATCGGTGCTGAGGCTGAAAGGGACGACGACGCGGCCGAGATCCGCCAGCGCCACATAAACGTTGGAACCGTCGGTAGCCGAGCCCCACTGCACTCCACCGTTGGTGCCGCCCTTGCCGACGCGCACGCTCCATCGCACTTCACCTTGATTATCGGGATCGACGGCGTGCACCAGGCCGGACTTCTGCCCCGCCACCAGCGCGCGTTTGCCGTTGGCGAGCGTCACGAGAATGGGCCCGGAGCTGAAGTCGAAGTCGGGGCCGTTCGATTCGGGGCAATTGGTTTTGTCGGGCAGACGGCAGGCGGCGGTGTAGGCATCCGATGGCGTCATCTGACGCGACCAAAGAATTTTGCCGGTGTCCAGAGCGAAGGCGACGAACGCGTCACTCATGCGGCTGGTGGGATCGCTGTAGTTGTCGCCGGTGGTGGCGTAGAGGACGTTGTGTATGACGTCGATCGCGGGGCTGCTCCAAATGGGCGCGCCCGAGGGTCCCCATAGTTGCGTGCCACTCTTGTTCTTCTTCGTTTTGTGCGCTTGCTCGGGGATGGTGTAGGTTTTCCAGAGCTGCTTGCCGGTAGAAGCGTCCAGCGCGACGATACTTCCGCGGAAGCGGCAACACTCATAATCAGGTGACGCGCCCGCTCCTTCTTCGCCCGATGCGACGGGCACGTAAAGGCGATTGTTGTAGAAGATCGGTGAGCCGGTGATATGCCCGGCGGGAAAAGTTTCCACCTTGGTTTTCCAAAGCTGCTTGCCGGTCATGGCATCCACGGCGTAGACGAACGCGCTGCCGTCGCCGAAGAGTGCGGCATAGCGTGGGCCGAATTCGGTTTGGACGCGGCCGATGCTGATAGCTGCGCGCACGCCCCCGGCCGCGTTGAAGAACCAGCGAATGCAGCCCGACGCGGCATCGATCGAATAAACCGTGCCGCTGGTGCTGCCGATAAAAATGCGTCCGCTGGCGAGGGCCGGGTGGGCGTTGGCGTCCAACGTGGCCGGAAATCCGAAGGCCCACTTGACCTTCAATTGGCTAACATTCGTGGGGCTGATTCCAGCTTGCGCGGCGGTTTGAAAGCGCGTGTTCAGGAGATCCAGGCCCCAGCCGTTCCACTGCGGGCCAGCGGTGGGATTGGTGAAGTCAGGCGCCGGTTCGGTACACATGGCGGCCGTTGCGGGCGCCGTATCCAGGGGGTGCTCGAAGGATTTGCCCGTGATGAATTCGGCGATGGCGCGGCGATCGGCGGCCGAGCGGCGGTTGGCCATCGAGATCATGGGGCCGGATTCCATGGCCGCCAGAACCCTCTCGGGCGTCATGGCGTGCAGAGCTTCGTGAGTGGGAGCGCGTTCCGCTCCGGCGTCGTGGCAAGGCGCGCAACTGCGCTGGTACAGGGTAGCTCCGACTTGTGCGGAGACAAAGGGGGCGGACCAAAGGAGGAGCAGGGAACTCGCGACCGAGCGCAGCGGATTTTTCATCTAGGCATGGATTTTATCATGCCGCTACTAATCTAGCGGCAGGCCGGCGTAATTCTCCGCGAGCGCGGCCATCCCGGCGCGGGAGCTGGTGATGTAATCGAGCTCGGCGAGCTGACGGCGATGATCGAATCCGTCGTCGCCTGGAAAGAGATGCAGCATGGAAGTCATCCACCAGGAGAAGCGCTGCACTTTCCAGACGCGGCGGAGACACTTCGTGGAATATTGATCGAGAAGATCGTGGCGGCCGGATTGGTAGAAGGCCTCCAGGGCCCGGGCAAGCACGCGCACGTCCGAGATCGCGAGGTTCAGGCCCTTGGCGCCGGTGGGCGGCACGATGTGCGCTGCGTCGCCGGCCAGGAATAGCCGCCCGAACTGCATCGGCTCGATCACAAAACTGCGCATCCCGGTGACACCTTTCTGAATCACGGGACCGGCGGCGGGCGCCCAACCATCCTCGGTTCGCATGCGCGCGCACAGCTCTTCCCACACGCGATCGTCGGGCCATGCACTGAGATCTTCGTCGGGCGTGCATTGCAGATACAAGCGCGTGACGCCGGGCGATCGCATGCTGAAGAGCGCGAACCCGCGCTGGTGATAGGTGTAGACTAGTTCCTCGGACGTGGGTGCAGCCTCGGCCAGGATGCCGAGCCACGCGAAGGGATAAACGCGCTCGTAGGCAGCGATGACTCCCGCGGGCACGGACGACCGCGAAACGCCGTGGAAACCGTCGCAGCCGGCGATGAAGTCGCACACGAGTTCGTGCGCAACGCCGTCCTTGCGATAGCGAATTTTGGGGAGCGGCGAATCAAGATCGTGCACGGAGAGATCGTCGACCTCAAAAACAATCTGTCCGCCGGCGGCGAGCCGCGCCTGGACCAGATCCTTTACCACTTCATGCTGCGCGTAGACCGTGATCGCGCGCCCACCGGTGAGCTCGGCCATGTTGATGCGGTGCCTGCGCCCGCCGAAGCTGAACCAGACGCCATCGTGCCGCAATCCTTCACGCTGCAGGCGCTCGCCCACGCCGGTCTCGATCATCAGGTCGACGGTGCCTTGTTCGAGCACGCCCGCACGCACACGCTCCTCGATGTACTGGCGGCCGCGGCACTCGAGAATGATGGATTCGATGCCGCGCAAGTGCAGCAGGTGCGAGAGCATCAGCCCGGCGGGTCCCGCGCCGACGATACCAACTTGAGTTCGCATGTATGTTTTCCTAACTTACCAGTCGGGCCGTTGCCGCGTAGAATTGAAGTAATGAATCCGCATCTCGCCGCCTGGCCGGAACTTCCGCTGTCCGCCTGGCAGGACACCTACGACACGCTGCACATGTGGACTCAGATTGTCGGCAAGATTCGCATGACGCTGACGCCGCTGATCAATCACTATTGGAACGCGACGTTGTATGTAAGCGCGCGCGGGCTGACCACGTCGCCGATTCCTTATCCGCGAGGAATCTTCCAGATCGACTTCGATTTCATTGCGCACAAGCTGGTGATCGAAACCAGCGAGGGCGATGTTCGAACTCTGGACCTTGCGCCGCGCACAGTCGCGGATTTCTATTCAGAAGTAATGAGCACGCTGGCAGCGCTCAAGATAGACGTACAGATTCACGCGCATCCGGACGAAGTCGCGAATCCGATTCCGTTCGCCGACGATCGCACGCACAAGTCCTATGATCGGGAATACGTCGACCGGTTCCGGCGCGTGCTGATTTCGGTGGACAAAGTGCTGAAGGACTTTCGCGCCCGATTCATTGGCAAGTGCAGCCCGGTGCATTTCTTCTGGGGCAGCTTCGATATCGCGGTAACGCGATTCTCGGGGCGGCTTGCTCCGCCGCGGTCCGATCCCCAACTGCAACGGATGATGGAAGAGGCCTATTCGCACGAGGTGAGCAGCGCCGGATTCTGGCCGGGTGGAGGCGATATCAAGGGTCCCGCGTTCTACTCCTACACGGTGCCCGAGCCGGCCGGGTTCAAAACGTATGCGGTTCTTCCGAAGCCGGCGTTCTATCACACTGGCATCGGGGAGTTCCTTCTGATGTACGATGACATCCGCGGCGCGGCGGCATCCGAATTGGGAAGGCCGGCAAGCGAGCTCATGGAGTTTTTACAAACGACCTACGAGGCCGGAGCAAATCTGGCGAAGTGGGATCGAGCCGCGCTCGAAAGACCAAGCGAGAATCGAGCGATAACGGGAGGCTAGCATGGCGAAACAGTGTACGCACTTAAATCAGATCAAATTTACCAAGCCCTCGAAACATGTTTGCGAGGAATGCGTCAAGCTGGGAGATTCGTGGGTGCACCTGCGGATGTGCCTGGAGTGCGGCAACGTGGGCTGCTGCGATTCTTCGAAGAATAAACACGCGACCAAGCATTTTCATTCTTCGCGCCATCCGCTGATACGGTCGATTGAGCCGGGCGAGCGCTGGATCTGGTGCTACGTGGATGAAATCGCGGCGGGCGAAATTCCGGGCTAAGGCAGCGAAGCGCCAGCCTCGTCCTGCTCCCCATTCGACGCTGCGAGTCTGCGGAATTTCGATGGGCTGAGCCCCATGTAGCGCTTGAAGAGGAACGACAGGTGGCTTTGGTCCGAGAAGCCGCAGGTGAGTGCGATTTCAGCCAGTGGCGTGTGTGAATGCGCGAGCAAGTGCGACGCGTACTGAACCCGCCGCCGCCGGATCAGCTCGCCGACGGTGCAACGATTGTATCTGTGGAATTGCCGCGCAAGATGCACGTAGTGGACGCCGACTTGGGAGGCGATGTCCGCCAGGCTGAGCCGTTCCAGGAACCGCGATTCCACGATTTCAGTAGCGCGCTTCAGCCAGTGGGGCGCGCGCAGCGATGCATCGGGCCCTTCCGCGCGCGCGAACTCGGCCAGGATCTCCAGCACCAGTCCCTTGATGGCCATGGCCGACGCCGTGTCCTGACGCGAGAACTCGGCGTAGAGCCGGTTCGCGAGCCAGGTGGTGGTGAGTCCGTTGATCTCGGCCGGCTTGCGAGGAACATCGGGACTCTGGCGCAGTTGCTCGAATGCGGAAGCCTCCGCGCTGATGTGGAGGCATCGCGAACGCGCTTGGACTTCGTTCTCGTGCACTTCGCCCGCCGGCAGGAAGCGGATCATGCCGGTACGGCACAGAATAGTCCGCGTCGCGTAGCGTTCGCGGAAGGCGCCTTCGATCACGAAGGTGAGGTACGCACGCTCATGCGAGTGCTTGGAGAGCACCAATCCGCTGGGATAGAGGTTCTCACTGAGGGTATAAGGTCCGACGCTGCGCAACCGGAGGGTTTCTCCCGAGACGTCCAAGACTTGCTCCTTGTTCTCGACCTCCAGCTTCGGCGGAATGGCGGGTGTGTGTCGTTGCCGAGTTGTAAACCTTTCGTAAAAACGTGTTGCGTTACGCGCGGGCCGGCTTCACCAGCCGGTTGCACTCGCACGCGATCTCCCAGTCTTCGTCGGCGCGGATCACGAGCACCTGAACTGACGAATCATGGGTGGCAATGTTTTGATCGAGATCGGGGGCGGCGTTTTTCGCGGGATCAAGCCTGAGCCCGAGGAAACCAAATTGGTCGCACACGTCCTTGCGCAGCGGGGCGCAATTCTCGCCGACTCCGCCAGTGAAGACGATGGCGTCCACGCCGCCCAGGACCGCCAGCATCGCGCCGATCTCGCGCACCAGGCGATGCGCATAGATGTCGTACGCCAGCCGTGCCCGCTGGTTGCGGTCCTGGATCGCCTGCAGAATCTCGCGCATGTCGCCGGACGAGCCGGATACGCCCAGAAGTCCGGACTGCCGGTTCAGGATGTCATCAAGTTGATCGGCGGTATAACCATGGCGCCGGATCAAATACACCAGGATGCTGGGGTCGATGGAGCCGGAGCGCGTGCCCATCATGAGCCCTTCTAGCGGCGTGAGGCCCATGCTGGTGTCCACGCTCCTGCCGCCGGCGACCGCGGTGACCGACGCGCCGTTGCCGAGATGGCAGACGATGAGCCGCGGCGCGCTCGCGGACGTGTTCAGCAATTCCGCGCTGCGCCGTGTTGCGTATTGAACGCTGATCCCGTGGAATCCATAGCGCCGGATTCCCTCTTCGAGCCAGGAATAGGGGCCGGCATAGACGTAAGCCGGCGGCTGCAACGTGGAGTGGAACGCGGTGTCGAAGACTGCGACTTGCGGCACGTCCGTTCCCACCACGCGGTCCACCGTGCGGATTGCTTCCAGTTGAGCACGGTTGTGCGCGGGAGCGAATTGAGCCTGTTCGGCTATCCCAGAGCGAACTTCGGGCGTGATCAAAACGCTGGCGCGATACTTGGGCCCGCCGTGGACGATGCGATGTCCCACGACGGCGATCTCCGCGAGCGAATCGATCGCTTTGGTCTCACCTTGCCACAGCGCACCGAGGACCGGTTCCAGGATGGCGGCCGGTGTGTCGCCTTGGATGGTGCTGGTGGTGCTTTTGCCGTCCGAGCGGCTGATCTTTACCTCAGCGTTCCCTGAATGCTGACCCCAGTCCGCCCGGGCGCTCCACAATGGTTCCAAGCGCGTCGCGGAAGGCGAGGCAGGTACATCCTGAAACCAGCATTTGAAAGTGCTGGAGCCGCCGTTGATTACGAGAGTTTTCACAGGACCTTCACCTACGATAACCTGCTCTGGTGAAGACGAATACGCCGGATAGTTCGCCGGTGCGGCTGTTCAAGTCCAAAAAGGACTGGGCTGCCTGGCTGGAGAAGAACCATGGCAAGAGCACTGGCCTGTGGCTTCGGCTGGCGAAGAAGGACGCGGGCTTGCGGTCGGTGTCATATAAGGAAGCGCTCGAAGTCGCGCTGTGCTACGGATGGATTGACGGGCAGAAGCGGCCGGAAAGTGAGCAGGCCTGGCTGCAAAGATTTGTTTCGCGTTCGGGCCCGAGCATCTGGTCGAAGATCAACCGGGAAAAAGCGCTGGCGCTGGTTGCGAGCGGCGAGATGAAACCCGCTGGGCTGGAGGCCATCGAGAACGCCAAGAAAAACGGACGATGGGACTCAGCCTATGATTCGCCCAGCGGAGCAACCGTTCCGAGCGACTTTCAGGCTGCGCTGGACGCGAATCAGCGGGCCGCGGTATTTTTCAAAACCCTTGACCGGGCGAACCGGTATGCGGTTCTGTGGCGAATTCAAACGGTGAAGAAAGCGGAGACTCGGGCCCGGAAGATTCAGCAGTTTATTGAAATGCTGGAGAGGGAAGAAAAGATTCATCCCTGATTCGCGGGCTGGTACTTAGCTAGCTCTTGCCGGGCTTGGCCGGCGCCGGCGGCACGTAGCCCTGCAGCGAATACTTGTGATCGCGGTAGTACTTGCCGGCATCGTTCAAGTTCCAGGAATCCGCGGGGTGGCAAAACGAGCATTCCTTCTTGGTTCTGCGCGCGTATTCCGGTTTGGCCACGCCGGTTGCCGTACTGAAGAAGAAAGCGCTGGAGAAGATCCCGGCGAGCGCAAGAATTTCAACAAGCCTACGCATGATGGTGGACGGTTCGGAAGCGCTTTTTTGGTGGACCTGGTCGGGTTCGAACTGACGACCTCTTCCATGCCATTTAAGAAATATCAATCACGTACAGACATTTTGGGGCAAAACAAAAGACTTAGCAAGAGGCGATTTGGACGCCAGTGGACGCCGCGGGGCGGCTTCTGGGTGTCTGGACTCCACGCGGACTCCACAGCTCAACAATGGTGATGGCACAACGGGACCGTCGGCCCGTCCGACTCCGACCTAGGTAAGGCGATGTCGGGCGTCTCGAATGTCGAGATGGCAGACGATAACGTTTAGGATTCTATCCGTGGCGCTCCGGCGATCAATGCTGGTGGAACGAGGCAAGGTCGTGGAAGTTCTGGGATATGGTAGAAGGGAGAAAGAACTTCATTTTGGGCCGTCCAGTCATATCCAGGTCGGTCTAAACCAGAATTAGTATGCAGAGGGGGAGCCGATGAAGCGCACTTGGACGATCATAGGGGTAGGCGACGTCCCAGGCAGCTTCAAATGGTATCAGGTGCTGTTCGGTCAGCCCGCTACCCTTCCTGCCCATCACGACTTCGGGCAAATTCTCGATTCAGATGGAACTGTCTTGCTCTGCCTCCACGAGTGGGGCGCCCATGGGCATCCCTCATTGATGAGCCCCGATCCCGCAACACCCGGCAACGGTCTCCTATTGTTCTTCCGTGTCGATGATTTCGACCTGGCGCTCCAAAGGGCCCTCTCACTCGTCACTCGGCTCGAAGAGGAGCCACACGTAAATCCGAACACTCAAACCAAGGAGTTCTCGCTCCGAGATCCCGACGGATATTACGTTACGATCAGTGCGCTCTCTGCGGTCTAAGAAGGCGTCGCAGCTGCCGAGCGCTTGGCCGGAGCTTCATGGCACAGCGCATTGGGTCTACCTTCATGGCGGGCGGCGCGATCGGCCCAGCCGGGGCGGTGCGGGATGTCCCAGTGGACGACCACGCGCCCGGAAGGTGGAGACGATCCCTGCCGGGGCCGACCTAGACGGCAAGAGCCGCCCCCGCCCCAGCGGTCATGGGCGGCTGGCGCCGGTACCGTGACGAAGTCCGGGATGAAATGTACCTTGGCGAAGCCGCGCTCCATCCAGGCACGGAAACGGATGGCGAAGCCTGACCAGCCGCGACCGATAGCGGTGGGTTTTATCTTCGCCGAGAGGCTCGCGGATGAAAGTGAGCGCTTTTGAACAGACAGCCCGAAACTTGCGTGCTAACGTACAATACGCCTCTGAAGCGTTGCTCGTAAATATAGACGCAGTCATATGAAGCGAAAAGGACCCTCATGAAGCGGCCCTCTCTCTGGATACGTCTGACGGCGCTTGCCGCACTGCTGGCTCTCTGCCTGACTGGCCAGACCAAGAAGCAACCGCATACACTGCGCGACAAGGCTACTTTCCTTGATTTCGTGACCTCAGGCTTGGTGATCACTATTAACTCGGCCGCCATCGCGGCCAATGGCACGATCACGGTTTCCTATACGCTGACCGATCCCAATGGCTTGCCCCTGGATGCCACCGGCGCCACCACTCCGGGCGTAGTTTCGTTGGCATACGTGGCTTCCTACATTCCCAAGGGTCAGACACAATATGTTGCGTACACGACCTCGCAGGTGACCGGCGCAGTGCTGGGCACCATCACCCGCCCGAATTTTGAGTTGGGCGGAACAGCCACGCAAATCGGCCCGGGCCACTACAAGTACACTTTCATCGCTCACGCCCCATCGGGATTTGACCCCACCGTGACCACTACGGTCGCGGTCGACGGCAACCGCGATCTCACGCCATTCGACCTGGGCACCAGCTACGCCGGCACTACCTTCAACTTCGTCCCCAATGGCTCGCCGGTTATCGTCACGCGCGACGTCATCGAAACCGAGAGCTGCAATACTTGCCACTACCAATTGGCTTTTCACGGCGGTTATGCGCACGGCATGCCGATGTGCGTGCTCTGCCATCAGCCGCAAAACGCCGATCCGGTTACCGGCAACACACTAGACGCCAAGGTGTTCTTTCACAAGATCCACATGGGGTCGCAGTTGCCGAGCGTTGTTGGCACCAAAACTAACCCCGGCGTTCCATTCGAGGTTGCGGGCTACATGAACATCATCAGCAACTTTTCCACGGTGATCGATCCCGCCGATCCGCGCCGTTGCGAAGTTTGCCACAGCCAGACCACTGGTGCGAAGCAAGCCACTGCCTTTTTGAGCCAGCCCAGCCGGGCTGCCTGCGGCGCCTGTCACGACGACCTCAATTTCGCCACGGGCTTTTCCAATGGTCCGGAGGTCAACCACCCCGGCGGGCCCCAGCCAAACGACAGCGAGTGCCACAACTGCCACATTCCGCAGGGCGAGATGCCCTTCGATGCCTCTATCCTGGGCGCGCACGTGGTGCCCGCCGATACCCCCGCCAATTACCCGCCGAATCCGGATACGCTGCTGGCTGGTATCAATCTCGCCATTACCAGCGTGGCCAATACTTCCGCCGGGAAAACGCCCACGGTCAACTTCACGTTGCGGGACAACAAGGGCAACAATGTTCCCTTATCGCAGCCCGACACCCTGAATTTCACCATGGCCGGTCCGACCACCGACTACGGCTACACTAGTTTCGGAGCCGGCACCGCCAGCACTCCGGGCTATGTGACCGAAAGCGCTTTGGAGGCGGCCTGTGGTTCCAGCGGCGCTTGCGCGTACACTTTCACGCATGCCGTTCCGAAGGGCGCCACCGGAACGTACACCATCGGCGGCGAGGCGCGCGAAAGTGTGACGGTGTTGGCGGGCACTGAATCCGCGCAGACTTTCGAGGTGGGCGCCAGCAACCCGGTGGTCAACTTCTCGGTGGACGGCTCGGCGGTAGCGCCGCGGCGCACGGTGGTCGCGCTCAGCAATTGCAATAACTGCCACGTCTTTCTTTCGCAGCACGGCGCCCTACGCAACAACAACGAGTACTGCGTGTTGTGCCACAATCCGTCGAACACGGATGCCAGCCAACGCCCCAACGCGGTGATCGCGTCGGATAAAGCGCTGCCTCCCCAGGGCATCAATTTCAATCTGCTGGTGCATCGCATTCACGACGGCGTGAATGCCGCCGCCGATAGCCCCAAGAATCCTTACATTGTCGTGGGTTATGGCGGAAGCATTAACAACTTCTCGGGCATACTCTTCCCAGTGATGAGTCCCTCGGGAGACGCCACCTACATGCAGAACTGCGCGATGTGCCACGTCAATAGCACGGAGCAAAACGACCTGCCGCTGATGGGCAATCTGAATCAGGTGATTGATCCGCAGGGCTGGATCAATCCGGTGGGACCCATTTCTTCGGCTTGTAGCGGATGTCACGTTTCCAAGGACGAGGCGTCGCACTTTCTGGCAAATACGGACTCGTTGGGAGAGAGCTGCAGCGTATGCCATTCCGCCGGCGCGCAGTTCGCGGTTGACGCGGAACACACTCCCTAAATGCGTTGGCACGTAGTCGTGCTCGGTTTGTCGATAGCGGCGATGGCGCGTTCACAGCCAGCCGCGCAAACGCTTCCGCCCGGCTACGTAGGATCGGAGAACTGTGCGGGATGTCACGCCGACCTGGCGAAGGCTTTTGCGAAGAGCCCGCATCACCACGTGGATGTGGACGCCAAGCGCGGATGGAACGGGCGCGCGTGCGAAGCCTGTCACGGCCCCGGCCAGAAGCACGCCGAAGCCGCAGACCCCGCGCTGATCCGAAATCCCGCAAACCTCGCGGCCGCGGCGGCCGACAAAATCTGTCTCACCTGTCATCTGAATCAGCCGACGCAGATCGGCCGGTTGGAAAGCAGCCACGCCCACAATCAGATTTCCTGCACCGCTTGCCATAAAGTGCACGGGAGCGAACCGCTGGTGGTTCGCAAGGCGGAGGCAACCAATAAGCTGTGCGCAAGCTGTCACTTAAACGAGTGGGCCCAATTCCAGCGGCCGTTTCATCACAAGCTTCCCGAAGGCGATATGAGCTGCGTGGATTGCCACAATCCGCACGGCAGTATCCGTCCAGTAATGCTTCAGAGCTTCGCCGGGAACGAGCCTGGTTGCTTCAAATGTCACGGCGATAAGCGCGGTCCGTTCACGTTCGAACATGCTCCAGTGCGCTTTGAAGGCTGCCAGGCGTGTCACGAGCCGCACGGCTCAGCCAATGCAAGAATGCTGACTCGCGCGAATGTTCGATTTGTCTGCCTGGAGTGTCACGCCAATCTTCCCTCGGTTCCGGTGAAAGTCATGGGAGTGGTGCCGCCTTCGTTTCATGATCTGAACCTGCCGCTGTTTCAGAACTGCACGGTGTGCCACCAGAAGATTCACGGCAGCCACGTGGATCGGAACCTGCTCAAATGAAGGCGTTCCTGGCTATCCTCGTAGTTTTGCCGGTCCTGGCACAGGCGCCGCCTGCGTCTACCGGCGCGAGCGATGCGGCTTCGCCCGTTCCATCCACCGAACCCGTGTTCACCGGTTGGATCGACCTCGGCTACCGCTGGGGCACCGGCGTCGGCGGAAGTTTCGACACCTATCGCAGCATCATCGATCTCGGCTCCGGGCCCAAGTTTCTCGGAGCCGACTTCACGCTGACGGATCCCAAGCACAAATGGTTCGATACGATTCAAGTACGCGCCGACAGTTGGGGCGACGAGCCATCGTCGTCGGTGCACGTGGAAGCCAAGAAGTCGGGCGTGTACGATTTCAACGCCGACTATCGCGACTTCGCCTACTTCAATTTCCTGCCTTCCTACGCCGACCCGCTGATCGGCACCGGCGTGGTTTTGGACGAACAGTCCTTCGATACGCGGCGCAAGATAGCCGCGCTTTCGCTCGACATCCGGCCCGGCCATTGGTGGGTTCCTTATTTCGGATGGGATCATGACTCGAGCGGCGGCACCGGCGCGACGGTCTTTGTCAGCGACGGCAACGATTATCCGGTTCCGAACACCCTCAGCGATTCCACGGAGCTGTATCGCGCCGGCGTCAGATTCGAAAAGTCCCGCTTCCACGTCACGCTCGAAGAGGGTGGCACAACTTTCAAGAGCGCTCAGAGTCTGTATCAAAGCCCGCAAAGCCCGGTGAACTACGGTAATGTCTCAGCGCCTATCTTGGGACAAACTCTGGATTTGACCAGCTTGCTGGCCGCTTATGGCATTGGTGGATCCAGCACCTACAGCAAAGCTTTGTTGACCATGAACCCCACCACTTGGCTGGATGTTTACGGACAGTTTCTCTTTAGCCAGCCCGATAGCCATGTGAACTACCAGCAGACTGATGCCGGCAGTCTTTATCTGCAGAGCCAGGTCCTGTTCTATACGAGCGAACAGGATTTGATCACCGCCGCATCCCAGCAGCCGCACACTTCGGGCAGCTTTGGCGCCGAGATCCGTCCGCTCAAGCGCATGCGCATCGTCGAATCCTGGCTCACCGACCGGCTGCATGACGCGGGCTCCTCGGCTTCCACGCAGACGCTGTTGAATCCTTACGCCGCGCTCCCGCTCAGTTCGCTACTCGCCACTACGCTCGCGTCCGACTACAGCCAGGAGGCGATCGACATCTTCTATGACGCCACGTCCAAGCTCACGCTGCGCGGCGGCTACCGCTACGTGTGGGGCGATTCGAGCTATGCTTTCCTGCCTCCCGAGGGTCTTGCGAGCTCGGCTCAGGAGCAGCTACGGCAGAATATAGGATTGGGCGCGGCGACCTTCCGGCCCAGCCAGAAGATCTCGCTCACGGGCCAGTTCGAAGGCGGATCGAGCAGCGGTGTTTACTTCCGCACCAGCCTTTACAACTACGAGAAGGTGCGAGCGCAGGTGCACTATCAGCCACTGCAGTCGCTGAGCATCTCGGCCGATTTCACGCTGCTGAACAATCAAAATCCGCTGCCGGGACTCAATTACGCATACTCGGCGCATCAGGAGTCGCTCTCGTTTTACTGGTCGCCCCACGGCAAGATTTTCGACATCCAGGGCGCCTACTCGCGCTCTGATCTGCGATCCAACATCAGTTATCTCGAGCCCGAGACGCTGTCGCCGCAACTTTCCATCTATCGCGACAACGCCCATACAGGCACGGCGCTGTTCGATCTCACGTGGCCGCATGGCAAACGTTTTGCTCCCAAGCTAGCCGCCGGTGGCTCGTTCTTTATCTCTTCCGGCAGCCAGCCGACGAGCTATTTTCAGCCAACCGCCAAGCTCTGGGTGCCGCTTGGCAAGCACGTGAACTGGTTCAGCGAATGGCATTACTACGGATATGGCGAGGCATTCCTTCTTTATCAAGGATTCCGGACGCACCTGGTGACCACCGGCGTGAGGTTTACCCGATGACCGGGGCAGTGCATCCATGAAGGACCGTCCCGTCCTCGTCCTACTCACCAGCCACTGGCTCAGCATGCTGGGCGCGGCGCTGGTCACGCTAGCGGGATTTTCATGGCTGTTCGTGTTGCCGCTGAACATCCGCGGCGGGCCCGTGAGCAATCCTTACATCGGGCTGCTGGTCTTCATCGCGATTCCGATCGTTTTCTTCGTGGGGCTGATCCTGATCCCGATCGGAATCGCGCTGGCCAAGCGCAAGGTCACCGAGAATCTGTCGCAAGTCGAGGACCGCCGGACCGCCTGGCGCCGCGCCGGCATCTTCTTCGGTGTCATGACTGTTGCAAACGTCGTGATCGCGAGCCAACTGAGCTATCGCGCCGTGGAGCACATGGACACTGTCCAATTTTGCGGCCAGACCTGCCACGTCATGAAGCCCGAATTTACCGCGCATGCCGCCACGCCGCCGCATCAAGCCGTGGCCTGCGCTGAGTGCCACATCGCTCCAGGGGCCACCGGCTGGCTAAAGGCCAAAATGAACGGTACCAGCCAACTCATGGAGGTGATGTTCAACAACTATGCGCGGCCTATCGAGTCCGCCATGGAGGACAATAAGCTGGTCTCCTCGGCCGAAACTTGCGAACAGTGTCACGAGCGAGACACGCCAATCGGGCCGCGCCTCCGCGTGATCACCTCTTACAAGGATGACCAAACGAACACTCGCACCCAGACCGTGCTGTTGATGCACATCGGCGGCATTCACGGCGCGCATCTTGGCCCCGGCGTTCGCATCCGTTACGCGGCGGCCGACAAGAAACGCCAAACGATCCCTTGGGTCGAATACACCAATACGAAAACGGGTGTATCGCAAACCTACCTGGCCAGCGGTTCGACCGCTGATTCCGTTCGCTCGCTGCCCGTCTTTGAAATGCAGTGCGTGGATTGCCACAACCGGGCCGCGCACGCGTTCGAATTTCCGGAACGTGCGGTCAACCAGGCCATGGCGGCCAGCCAGATCGCCGCCAGTCTGCCCTTCGTCAAGAAAGAATCCGTCGAGCTGCTCAAGGCTAACTACGCGGAACCAATCCCCAAGGCGTTCAGCGCCTTCTATCTGCAGAATTACCCGGAAGTCGCCGCTAAGCAGGGCGCTGAAATCCACGCGGCCGGCGCGGCCCTGGCCGCTATCTACGAGCGCAATGTATTTTCCGATCTCAAGGTCACCTGGGGAACCTATCCCAATAATCTCGGCCACACCGATGCTCCGGGCTGCTTCCGCTGCCACGACGAAGCGCACTTAACGGCTGACAAGATGACCATCTCCCAGGACTGTGGCTTGTGTCATCAGCTGGTAGCTGTTGATGAGGCATCACCCGACGTTTTGAAAACGCTGGAGCTGACCCCAGCCAATAGGAACTGAATCATGCGGATTATTTGGCCGGGGCGTAACCTTTGAGCGAATGATCATGTGCGGCGTAGTAGTCGCCGGCTTGATTCAGGTCTGGCTTTCCTGCCGTCACATGGCAGAAGGTGCAGGTTTTGCCCTCTGTCTTCGCATACTCCGGCTTGGCGTAGGACGGGGTTACACTCGCACACCACAAACCGGCGGTCAGGACCGCTGCGGCAATCGCGCTCTTTAGGATTTTCGGCATCGCTGGTTGTATCCTCAATCAACCTCAATGCAATTGTTTCGCCAGTGCTGTTTCTATACGCAGGCTGCGAGACCGATGGTGCTTCCTGCTCTTAGATCCTGCCCTGCGATGACCATGCTTGGTCACGTGACCATATTTCGTCTCCCCTAGTACATGCGGTAGGCGGCCGCAGACTTTCCTTTGCCACCAGACACTATTTGCTGTTTCGATTCGCCTAGTGATCTGCTCGTCCTGTGCGCTGGAGCCGCTGGATGGCGTGCTCGCAAGCCGCAGGCTCCCACTGTCGCTCCAGAATTAGCAGCAACTTGAACGCCCTCTCGCTGATCTCATCCAGCAAGAGTAAGTACTCATCATAATGGTCGATCGGAGTAGCGCAACCAGACTCAACGAATTCATCAAACAGCCGAGTAAACAAACGAATCTTCGCCTCACGCGACTCCGTCAGCACGTGTTGTGCTGTGGATGTGTACGCGTCGAAGAACTCCTGACGTTTTTCGTCCTGTTCTGTAACGTTGAGTCAGAGGGTCGTGAACTCATCAGCAAATACTTGCAGGCGCCAGTGCTGATACCATGCATACGTCCCTAAAATACCTGCCTCCACCACTGCCAGCGGCGGAGTAATCTTTACTAACATACGCAGCACCGGGGACCGCTCATATGCTTCGATGGTGCTCCGCACAAAATCACCCAGACCCTCAATCAGGCCGTCTTCGGGAACGTCGTTTCTCATTCAATTACGATTTTAGCGAACCACTGCGATTAGACCTGGAAGCGATTCGTGGCCAAGTTGAAGTACGGCGCCTATGGCGATGGTTCACGATTCGGAACCCTGCGTAGCGCAGTAGAGGGCCGAGAGATGTTTCGAGATACGAGACGGCCAGCACTGGTTACGCGCCGAGTTCCATTTTCGGCACGTGCTATTCACCCGGCGGATTCCTCACGCGCTCAGTGAACCACCAGAGATGGCCTTCCAGGTCAAGCGTCCCATAGACGCGGTCCGCCCAGTGGTCGGCGCCATAATCGTGCACCGGGGGTTCTTCGAGCACATTCGCGCCAGTCGCCCGAGCGCAGTAAGTCCGCAGGTGGACTCTATATGTCTTAGGGGGATTCGTCGCGTTCCTGCCGCCGTCTTCCTTCGGTTCGCGATTCGGAAAGGAGAAAACAGCAAAACTCCTTCCTCGGCCCATCATCGCGGCTTGCATTTCAACGACCACTTCCTAGGAACTGAACCTCGTTGCCGGTATCGCCGCGTTCCTGCGATGGCGCGCGTTGAATTGGCAATCGGTTTGCTAATCAAGAGGCATGTCCAAGATCACCGAAGCTAGCCGCGATCATATCGCCAATGAAAACTTCGCGTTCCCCAAGGAACGTAAGGAACCCATTCATGACGCTGCTCATGTGCGCAACGCAATCGCCCGCTTCAAGCAGGTGCAAGGAGTGACCGAGGCTGAACGCGACGAAGCCTGGAAACGCATAAAATCCGCCGCGAACAAATAC
>Ga0182015_10002094_pt1 | contig 24832 bp, 17 predicted proteins | sample 712P3MmetaG_FD_120478 | JGI IMG/M metagenome (GOLD analysis project Ga0182015, IMG submission 120478) | Permafrost microbial communities from Stordalen Mire, Sweden - 712P3M metaG | ecosystem: Environmental > Terrestrial > Soil > Wetlands > Permafrost | place: Sweden: Stordalen | collected...
ATTGCTGGCTATCGCCAGACTTACATCTTGTCCGCAGTCGTTTAGCGTCTCCACGTATCCCGAGGCGACGTTTGGTACAGTGCAGCATTTACGGTGGCTCGGCTTGGTTATCGCCTAGCCACTCTTAAGATACCGGAACCAAGAGCAAAAGCAAGAACAAAACCGTCGGCTTATATCCCCGGGCCTGAAGGCAGGGGCTTTACGCCGACTTCGGTAAGCAGCCGGGTACTCCGCACTTGAGGCTGCGAGTCTCTAGTCAACTCGGTCGATCTGGGCTTTCTGCAGCTTGTCTGAATAGTCGACGTAGACGGATTTCCACTCGGTGTAAAAGTCGATGGCGCCGATGCCGCCTTCGCGATGGCCGTTGCCGGTCGCTTTGGTGCCGCCGAAGGGCAGGTGCACTTCGGCGCCGATGGTCGGGGCGTTGATGTAGGTGATGCCGGCGTAGAGGTCGCGAATGGCGGAGAAGGCTTTGTTCACGTCTTTGGTGTAAAGCGCTGAAGACAGGCCGTACTCGATGCCGTTGGCGATCACAATGGCGTCTTCCAGGTCGTCGCACGGGATGATGGAGACGACCGGGCCAAAGATTTCTTCCTGTGCGATGCGCATCTTGGGGTCGACGTCGGTGAAGACGGTCGGCTCCATGAACCAGCCGTATTGGTATTCACCCTGGTCGAGCCGGTTGCCCCCGCACATCAGCTTCGCGCCCTCGTTCCTGCCGATGTCGACGTAGCTGAGGTCGGTCTGAAGCTGCTTTTCGTTGATTGCCGGACCCATCTCAACCGTTTCGTCGAGGCCGTTACCGACTTTGAGTTTCTTCGCGCGCGCGACGTAACGCTCAACGAACTCGCGATGGACGCCTTTCTGCACGATGATGCGGCTGGTCGCCGTGCAACGCTGGCCGGTGGTGCCGAATCCACCCCAGAGGCCGCCTTCGATCGCGAGCTCAAGGTTGGCGTCGTCGAGCACGATCATGGGATTCTTGCCGCCCAGTTCGAGCGAGCAGTGCTTAAAGGTCTTGGCGGCGATGCCGCCGATGATGCGGCCGACGGCGGAAGATCCGGTGAGCGAGATGGCGCGGACGTCGGCGTGATCGGCGAGCGGTGTCCCCACGTCGGCGCCGAAGCCGGAAACGACGTTGATGACGCCCTTGGGCAGGCCGGCGTCGGTGAGTGCGCGAACCAGGTTGAAGGTGGAGAGCGGCGTATCCTGCGCCGGCTTGATGACGCAGGTGTTGCCGCAGACGATGGCAGGCAGCAGCTTCCAGGAAGAGATCGCCATGGGAAAGTTCCAGGGCGTGATCATGCCGCAGACGCCGATGGGTTGGCGCACGGCCATGGCGAATTTGTTGGGCATCTCCGAGGGTACGGTGGGGCCGAAAAGGCGGCGTCCTTCGCCCGCGTTGTAGTAAGCGGCGTCGATGGCTTCCTGCACGTCGCCGCGAGTTTCGGCGAGCACCTTACCCATCTCGCGGGTCATCTCGCGGGCATAGTCTTCTTTGCGCTCGATGAGGATTTCGGCGGCGCGAAAGACGATCTCGGCGCGGCGCGGCGCGGGGACGAGGCGCCACTTCCCGAAGGCACGCTTGGCGGCATTCACGGCGGCGTCTACGTCGGCCTGGGCGGACTTCTGGAAGATGCCGACTACATCACGCGTGTCAGCGGGATTGCGGTCTTCGAAGGTTTCCCCGGTCGAGGATTCGACCCACTCGCCGTCGATGAAGTTCTTCAGGACCTTGGTGGGAGTATGACTGAGAGTTGCGGGAGAAGTGAGGGTGTCGGTTGCCATGATTTCTCCTAATATGAATGCCTGGATATTGATGCTACCGAACAAGTGGAAGGTGCAGCAAGGCAGGTGCTCGGCTTCGGCCCTCCCGGCTTACTTGGAGGCGATGGACTGGCTAGATGCCGTAGTTCACGGTGCGAAGGGCGTCTTTGTAGGCTTCGCGGGCTTCGTTGGCTTTGGTATGTGCGTCTTCTTCCAGGAAGTGGGCGGCGTCCCATTTTTCCATGGCGATCATCGAATGGTCGGAACTGGCTAACGCTTCCTCGGAGCGAATGGTGGCGACCCATTCGTCGGTAGCCTTCTTGTAGGCAAGACGCAATTGGTCAAGATCGGCGGGGCTCATGGCTTCGAGAGTAATGCTGCGCTGTACTCCGGTCAATTGGAGGGGGCGAAATTCCTGGAGAATTCATGGAGAATTAATATAGCGGCGGCGGGCAGACCACTCCGGCTTCGGTCGGAATGACAGGGGTTTATGGCCGGCGAGTCACGGTCAAAAGGTACACAGGGTCATTCGAAGACCGCTTCTTGAATCATTGCAGACACCGATCTAGTGCCAGTGCTTTAGTTGCGGCCAGAGTTGGGCCAGGGTGCCGAATTTCGCGCCGCGGCAGATGAAGACGCCGATCTCCTTCTCGAGCGCGTAGGGATTGTCGGCGGATGTCCCTACGTATTCGACGTGATCGAAGAGTTCTTCCAATCGCTTTCTGCGGTCGCCGAGGACGATCAGGCAGTTGCCGGAATAGCCGCGCGGTCCCCAGAGAAAATACGTGCGGTCGCCGCTGAGAGCCCGCGGCAGGCCGTAGGGGCGGCCGAGGAAATCGATGGCGCCGGCCTGACCGTAGTCCTGGGCAAAGATGCCGCAGTCTTTTCGATCTTCCGCAGGGACGCCGTTCCAGGCTTCGGCGGTTTCGGCGACGATCTCTTGCCATCCGAATTGGTCGGCGTACCACTGCGGCAGTGCGGCGCGGGTGTGGTCGTGCTCCATGACCGGCAGCTTCATCGGTAGATGTTTCGCGTAGGCGAGAAAGCCGTCGGGAGAAAGGATCGGCACGACCACGGGAGCGAGGTGGGCCCCGCTGGCGAGGAGCAGGGCGACAATCGCGGCTTTCAGCCAGGCGCGGCGCAGGCGGAGGTTTTCCGGCTGACCATTTTTCCTTCCGTCGATCGCGGATTCGATCACGACTGTGCCAGCGGCCAGCAGCATGGGATATACCGGAGCAAGATAATAGATCTTTCCGTGGAGGACGAAGAAAACCGTGAAGCAAGTCAAGTAGCACCAACCGAGCATGCGGTAGGGTTTCAGCCGCGCCGAGAACAGGAGGGCAAACAATCCGGCGAGCCAGATGGGCACGGTGATGGGCTCAACCAGGAACGTCTGCTGTAGAAAAAATTGAGGGAGTGGGAGGATGACATCGCGGCCCTCGTCGCGGATGTTGCGGATGAGTTGAAGGAAAGGCCAGTCATTGTGGATGTTCCAAAGCAGGTTGGGCAGGAGGATCAGGAAGGCGGCCAGGCCGCCGAGCCAGATCCAGGGACTGAGCAAGACCCGGCGTTGCGCGGTCAAGAGAAGACCGATGACGATGCCGAAGCCGAAGATGGCGATGGAATACTTTTCTTCCATGCCGAGGCCGGCGACGACGCCGACCCAGAGCCAGTAGCGTGGGTTGGCACGTTTTATGGCGAGGATGGCGAAGTAGGCGCAGCCCATCCAGAGGTTGGGTTCGAGGCAGTTCGTGCCGAGCAGGCTTCCGTTGGAGAGGTACTGTGGCGCAATGACGATGGTGATTGCGCTGAGGAGCAGGGCGAAGCGGCCGCCGCCGAATTCGCGGGCCAGGACGGCGGTTTGCACGACCAGAAGGGAAGAAGCCAGTGCGGGAATGAAGCGAATGCTGCGGAGGGAGTCTCCCAGGACGGCGCGGCAGATGTGGATAAGAAATGGAATGAGCGGCGGTTGGTCGACGTATCCCCAGGCGAGATGGTCGCCGCAAGAGATGTAATCGAACTCATCGCGAAAGTAGCCATAACGGTTGTTGAAGTAGATGTGGAAGAGCAGGTTGGCGAGAGCGATGGCCAGAACGATCAGCATTCCTCCGGCAAGCAAAGCGCGGTTGCGGGTGGGTGCGGACAGAGTTGTCGGAGTGCCAGCCATGGGGAAGAAGGATAGAACAAAAACGGGGGAGACAGGTAGCTGTCATGGAACATGGAGCAGGGAATCCCTGGCAACCACGAAGGACACAAAGGAGCACGAAGGAGATTGTCAGGGCATAGGGGCACTCGGTTCTCGCAGCCGGAAAGAACGGTCCAGGAGTAGGAGTTTCGCCGCAAACGAAGGTAACGTTCCCAATTGATTACCTATTTTTGATGCGGACGCGCTTGTGGTACCGTTGGAATTACCGCATATTCAATAGGTTTGAATAAGGTTTTCAGTCAACGTGTCTTCGCCGACTCGCAAACCGGGCATCCACGTCGCGTGGAAGACGGTCACATATCGCAGCGTGGCCCTGCTGATCCTGGCGGTTGCCGCGGTGGTGTTGATTGGGATACGGCTGACGTTTCCGCAATTCACAGAGAGCAGCATCAAGGCCGCCGGAAGCATTTTTGATAAGGCGTTGGAACGGGTAGCTGGCGTAACACCCGCGGCGGGCCATGGCGTGTCCACGGCACAGCAGGCCCACTTTACGGCACTCGACGGTGCGGTGCGAGTGAAGAAGGGCGACGGCAATACCTGGGTCGAGGCGGACTACAACATTCCCCTGGAGAAGAGCGACGTGGTGCAGACGGGGTCGCAAGGTATGGCGAAGGTGGTGTTCAACGATGGCACCAGCTATACGGTGAAACAGGATTCGCTGATCGTGATTGAGGAGAACTCGGCCAATGATCAGCAGCAGACGAACGTGGCCGTGGCGGTGAGCACTGGAACCGTGGATCTCTCGACCGCAACCTATTCCCAGGGGTCGAAATCACAGGTGATTGTGGCGGGTGCGACGGCATCGCTGGCGCCTGAGTCTGCGGCGCAGGTACACAACGATCCGAAGATGGATCAGCACGAGATCCTGATAAAGAAGGGGGCCGGCGAGATTACGCGAAAGGGAGAAACGGTGCAGTTGGCCAACTGGGAAAAAGTAAGCTTTCAGGCGGATCAGGCGCACATGGAGAAAGAGAAAGGGACAGGGCCGCCGACGCCGATTTCTCCGGCGAACATGGCGCCGATCTTCACTTCCGGGGAGACCACCAAGGATGTGTTGTTTTCCTGGACGCCGATGGCAAATGCAGCGGGTTACCGGCTGCGGATCTCAAGGAGCCCCTACTTTTCCTCCATTCTGGTTGACAAGAAGGTGAACACCGCCGACGTTACGGTTACAAGCTTGGGCGAAGGAGCGTACTACTGGGTGGTACAGTCATATGAAGCGTCGGGAAAGGAGTCGATGGAGAGCGAGAAGAACCGCTTCACGATCATTCCCAAGTCAAAACAGTCGCAAGCCATCGACTTGAAACTGGATCCCTTCGTTCAGCACGGGCACATCATTGAAGTGACGGGTAAGACGCAGGTAGGGGCCCGGGTGATGGTGAACGGGAGGGAAGTCCCGATCTTGTCAGAGGACGGGACGTTCCATTACTTTACCCCGCCGCTGACGACGGGCGAAGCGGTGATTACGGTGACGGCGCAGACGGCGCAGGGTGGAGTGAATACGCAGCAGAAGAAGATCATGATTCAGTGATCCCTCCGCGGGCCAAGGGCCCGCCTCAGGGATGACAGAAAAATGCACGGTGGCAAAAGAGAGAGGTAGGGTTTCGCCCAAGAGGATGGGACCCTTCGGCGCCGGCAGGGTTGTGAAGCCTCTCATAGACTAGAGGGAGGATCGAGTCGCGCTGGATGGTGCAAATCGGGTTCGCCCGGAATCATTGCCCTCAACGCAGATCGCGAGAAGAGCTCGTCAATGTCAAATAACGGATTTCATTCATCACGTTCTCACAACCTCAGGTCACTATTCAGCCTGTTCTCAAGCGACCTGGCCATCGATCTGGGCACGGCCAACACCCTGGTCTACGCCCGGGGTAAGGGCATCGTGGTCAACGAGCCTTCGATTGTCGCCATCAACAAGAACACGGGCGAAGTGGAGGCCGTTGGAAAAGAGGCGAAAGAGATGTTGGGCCGGACGCCGGGCAACATCGTGGCCATCAAGCCTATGAAGGATGGCGTGATTGCCGACTTCAAGGTCACGGAGAAGATGCTGAACTACTTCATTCAGAAGGCGCACAACCGGAAGATGCTGGTGCATCCCCGGATCGTGATCGGGGTACCGTCGGAAATCACGCAGGTGGAGAAGCGCGCGGTCATGGACTCGGCCTACCGCGCCAAGGCCAGCGAAGTGCACCTCGTGGAGCAAGCCATGGTGGCGGCGATTGGAGCGGGGTTGCCGATTACGGAACCGAGCGGCAACATGGTCGTGGACATTGGCGGGGGCACGACGGATATTGCGGTAATTTCGCTGAGCGGTATCGTCTATTCGCGTTCGGTGCGCATGGCCGGGAACCAGATGGACGAAGCCATCATGAATTATCTGAAGCGGAAATATAACCTGCTGATCGGTGAACGCACCGCTGAGCAGATCAAGATGGAGATAGGCTCCGCGCACCAACTCGATAAACCGATGACCATGGAGATTAAGGGGCGCAACCTGATCGAAGGTGTGCCAAAGACCATCACGGTGGATGATGGTGAGATCCGCGAGGCGCTCAGCGAGTGCGTTTCGACGATCATGAATGCGATTCGCGTGGCCCTGGAGCGTACACCGCCTGAGCTATCGGCCGACATCAGCGACCGCGGCATTGTCCTGACCGGGGGCGGGGCATTGCTGAAGAATCTGGACAAGCGCATCCGGGAGGAAACCGGGCTGCCCGTCTCGATTGCGGATGATCCGCTGTGCAGCGTGGTGCTGGGCACGGGCAAGATGCTCAGCGACTTCAAGCTGCTGCGGAAGATCTCGATTGAGTAGCAGTTGCCAGCGGTCAGTTGCCAGTTGCCAGTCAAGACCCAAGGAGCTTGTCTCCCTTGCGTTCCTCCTGACCACCGGCACTCAGACCACCGGCACGTAACGAGCAGCCGTCTCCTGAGTCCTCGGCGTCGCACGCGAAAGAGGACCTCAAGGGGCTGAAACCCGAATTTCGGGGTGCTTGACGGCACCTCTGGAAGCCGTGCCCTTCGCGAACCAATGCATGGGAAAGCTTCTACTGGCAACTGACCGCTGGCACCTGGCAACTGCGTTATGGAATCCCTACTTGGCCGTTACCGTAACCTGACCATCCTGGTGGCAGTGTTGTTTCTGCAGGTGTTGGGGCTGGCGGTGCAGGTGAGGCGCAGCCCGGATGCGGAGAACACGCGTCTGATCCGCCGGTGGGCGGTGGACTTAGTTACTCCTTTCGAACGCGGGCTGGTCTGGGCGCAAAACAGCAGCAACAATCTCTGGCACAACTATTTCTTCCTGCGCGGAGTGCGGGCCGAAAACCGCCAGCTCAAGGAGCAGATCGAGCAGATGCGGCTGGAGCAGGTGCGGGTGAGGGAAGACGCCACGCAGGCCCACCGGTTGCAATCTCTGCTGGCATTCAAGGAGCAGTTCATCGCGAAAACGGTTCCGGCCCAGGTGATCGGATCGAGCGGAAGTGATCTTTCCTGGTCCATCTATATCGACAAGGGATCGAACGATGGCATAGCGCAGGACATGGCGGTGATTACCTCCGGCGGCATCGTGGGCAAAGTGCTGCGCGTGTATCCTTCGACTTCTCTGGTGCTGATGATCAATGATCAGAGCAGCGGCGTGGGAGCGATGCTCGAGAAGTCGCGGTTACAGGGCGTGGCGCGCGGAACGCCGAATGGCGAGTTGATTCTCGACCGTGTCATGAGTGACGAGAAAGTCACAACGGGAGAAAATGTACTCAGCAGCGGAGGCGACCAGATCTTTCCTAAAGGGCTCCCAGTGGGCACCGTCAGCCAGGTAAGTCCGGGGAGAGAAATGTTTCTGAGCATTAAGGTGAAGCCAACCGCAGACTTAAGCCGGCTGGAGGAAGTGCTGGTGGTGACCGAAAAGCAAGAACGGGCGCCGGTGGCAGCCGAAAGCGGTGGCAGGGTGCGCGCGGCGGATATTCTGGCCCAGCGGCTGCCTTCGGTGCCGGACAAACCGCCTGAGGTTGCGGGAGCGAGTCCGGCAGGAACTGCCGCGAGCGGCGCAACTGGAGAGGCGGCAACGGGTGCTGGCGAGAAACCGCAGGCGCACGACGCCGTCCCGCCCTTGACTGGAACCGGGACAACCGTCGAAGTTGTGAAGAAAGTTACGCCGAAGCCGGCTACCGGCGATTCCGCCACGAATGGCGGAGCCAGGAACGAGACGGGGTCGAGCCCAGCTTTGAGGGCGACGAGTGCCGCCTCGAGCCCCCCTCCGAAATCTGCAACTTCTCCTACGAAACCGGCGATGGCGCCGCCCAAACCCTCGAACAAAGCGCCCACTCCGCAACCTGCAACCGAAGATAGTCCCCATTAGCGTGCCCATCACTTACACATCGGGGGAGCAGATTGAGGTTTACCGGTTCAGCATTCCGGTGACGGTGGGTGCTCCGTTGCTGGCGCTGTTTCTGCAGGCGTTCCTGCCGAGACGGTTGCCATTCTTCTCCATCTTCGACTTGCCATTGCTGGTAACCATTTTCTTTGCCATGGCGCGGCGCAACCCGATTTCGGGGCTGTTGACCGGAGCGGCGATTGGGTTGGTGCAGGACATGCTAGGACCTTATCCAATCGGAATTTATGGGATCGCCAAGACGGTGGTGGGCTACGGGGCGTCGTCGCTCGGGGCGAAGCTCGACGTGGAGAACGTGGGGGCTCGGTTCCTGGTCACGATGGGGTTTTACCTGGTTCACGCTGCGGTCTATTTCACCGTGGCGCGGGGCATGGTGAACCTGACGCTCGATTGGAGCTGGAGCCGGGGAATCCTGGCCGGGCTGGCGAATGCCCTTCTCGGCGTCGGGCTGTACTTTGTGCTGGACAAGTTTAAGCAGAGAACTTAAGGGCCGTTGCCAGTGGTCGGTGGTCCGTTGCCGGTAAAAAATCTCACCAGGCGGTGACTTCCGTTACCCACCTGGACAATGCCGACGCTTGCGCTCGCAGTACAATGAATCTGTAAGCTCCCATACATCTAATTCAGCGAGGTTATGACACTCGAGGGCCGTACAAATCTCTCACGAGAGTGTGACGGGCCACCGGCCCCTGGCCACTGGCAACTGATTCATGTTCGGACGCGACGACAAAGTATCGGGAATCCGTTTGACGGCGGCACAGTACGTGATCCTGGGCATCTTCCTGGTGCTGGCTTACGGACTGTGGAAGCTGCAGGTAATGGAGAGTGGCTACTACGCCTCGGCCGCCGAGAAAAACCGCATTCGAAATGTACCGATCCTCGCGCCCAGGGGCAAGATTCTGGACCGCGAAGGGCGCGTCATCGTAGATAACTATCCATCGTTTTCGGCGCTGCTGCTGCGCGATTCCTCCCGTGACTTCAATGCTGATGCGGACTTGATTGCGCAAGGCCTGCACCTGGACCCAAGCGAAGTGCGGGCGAGAATCCGCCACTTTGCGTCCCTGCCGCAATACCAGCCAATCTTTCTGAAAGAAGACATCACTCCCGATGAGCTGGCCTTCATCGATGCGCATCGCAATGAATTGCCGGAGCTCGATACGATCATGGCGCACCGGCGGCTCTATCCCCGCAACGGGTTTATGGCGCACTTGATCGGCTATGTGGGGGAAGTGACGGACGACATGCTCAACCAGGCGCAGTTCGAGCTTTATAGCCCGGGCGACGTGGTAGGAGTTTCTGGGGTTGAGCGGCAATACAACACTGCATTGATGGGTACCAACGGAGCGCGGCGGGCCCTGGTAGACAGTCATGGCCGTGAAGTGGGACTTTTGGGGGAGACGGATGCTGTTCCCGGAAAACAGTTAAAGCTGACTGTCGACATTGATTTGCAGATCGCGGCCGAGGAAGCGCTCGAAGGGAAGAACGGCGCCATTGTCGCGATGGACCCGCGGACGGGAGAAATCCTGGCGATGGTGAGCCGGCCGGCCTTTGATCCCAACGATTTTGCCGTGCGGGTGTCGCGCGATCAATGGAGCAAGCTGGTGACTGATCCCGATAAGCCATTGATGAACAAGGCGATTCAGGCGCAACTGGCGCCGGGGTCGACGTTCAAGATCATCATGGCGACGGCCGGCTGGCAGGAAGGAATTGCACAGACGCTCCACGTGAACTGCACGGGCAGTGCCGAGTTTTATGGAAGGCGTTTCGGCTGCTGGGTGAAAGGCGGCCACGGGGCCGTGACGCTGGAGAAAGCTATTTACCAGTCTTGCGACGTTTTTTTTTACACACTGGCGGAGAAGCTAGGCATCGACCGCATTTCCCGGTACGCTACCGCGCTTGGCTTGGGACAAAAGACCGGCATTGACTTGCCCAACGAAGTGAGCGGTGTGATGCCTTCGGAAGAGTGGAAGATTAGGAACTTCAAACAGAAGTGGTTCGCCGGGGAAACGATTTCGGTCGGAATCGGACAAGGCGCGGTCGCAATCACCCCCGTGCAATTGATACGCGCCATTGCGGCGATCTCGATGGGCGGCCGCCTGGTTGTGCCCCACGTTGTCGATCCGCAACAGCTTCCCAATGGATACGTCGAAACCAGTCACGTGACTGAAACCAAAGACATCCCGATTGATCCGAATGGGTGGACCTTCATTACCGATGCGATGTCGCGAGTTCTCCTGCCCGAAGGAACCGCTCCCTCGGCGCATATCCCGGGGATTGATATAGCCGGCAAGACGGGATCGGCGCAGATTGTATCGCTGGCCACTCGCGCACGGTTCAAGGATAGTGAAGCTCTCGCGCAAAACGGATGGTTTGTGGGATTCACACCGCGGCGCAATCCTGACATCATTGTCTGCGTGCTGTTTGAGGGCGGAGAGCATGGGAAGTTGGCGGCGCGGCTGGCGACTCAGGTGCTCAAGGCTTATGTCGACAAGCAGCACCGCACGCCGCAGAAGATGGTGGAGAAATCGAACGGCGACGGAAAACTAGACATGGGCGCTCTGTGGACAGCGCCCGAAGGCGACAAACTGGAAGGCGGTCGCTTCCTGCTGAAGTTAGCGAAGAAGCCGTTGGCATTAGCCACGGCGGCGCCGGGAATTGCCAGCACCGAGTATCTGGCACCGAGTACCAGGAAAATACAATGAAAGGGTCTGGCTGGACGGGAGTCGCTCGGTACTTGGTACCGGGTAGTCGCTACTCATGAGCCGTTACGTTTCATTTCGAGATTTTGACTGGCTGCTGCTGGGCTTTGTGCTCATGATCTGCGGGCTGGGAGTGATGGAAATCCGCAGCGCCACGATGCACACAAAGTTTGCCGGGTCGCACCTCAAGCAGATTTACTGGGTTCTGGGTGGAGTGGCGGCCATGTTTGTAATCAGTGCCGTGAACTACCAGCTGCTACTCGATAGGATCCACTGGTTTTACATCGCGGCGGTTGCCTCGCTGATGGCGGTACTCCTCTTCGGACAAAAGTACTTGGGGGCGCGGCGGTGGATTAAAATGCCCGGCGGCAATCACTTCCAGCCCTCGGAATGGGTAAAGCTGATCCTTATCCTGGCGGTGGCGAAGTATTTTGCCGAGTTGCGGCATCGGGAACTCTCGTGGCCGGACTTTGTTAAGGCTGCAGCCATTGTTGGCATTCCGATGCTGATGGTATTGGCGCAGCCCGATCTGGGCACAGCCCTGACCTACGTGCCTATCGCCGTCATGGGGGTATTTCTGGGCGGAATGCAGTGGAAGCAGGGGCTGGTGGTCGTGCTGCTGGCGGCGATAGGGGTGGGAGCGGTGTTCTTCGTCCCGCGAGTGCATGTCTTGAAGTCTTACCAGAAACAGCGGCTCACCAGCTTTATGGATCCGGAGAACGATCCCCAAGGGACCGGGTACCAAGTTGAGCAATCCAAGATAGCGGTAGGTTCGGGGGGCTTGTGGGGCGGGAAAGGCTCGCAAACACACGGGGCTTTCCTGCCAGTCCCACAAACGGATTTTATTTTTGCGGCATTTGCCGAAGAGCATGGATTCGTGGGCGCGCTGGGAGTTCTGCTGTTATACTTCATTGTGCTGATGCGTTTGACCCAGAACGCGCAAACCGCGCCCGACCGCGCTGGCACGTTCGTGGTGATGGGTGTGGTAGCTGTGCTTAGCTTCCATATCCTGGTCAATGTCGGCATGGTGGTCGGTTTTATGCCGGTCACCGGAATACCCTTGCCGCTGATGAGTTACGGGGGGTCTTCCGTGTTGTTCATGTTCCTGGCGCTGGGGATGGTTATGAACGTCCGAATGCGCCGCTTTGTGAACTAGCTGGGTGAGCCAGCTGATTCAACAGGATTCAATACCAGGTTCATGATTCTTGGACTGGGTTCTTGAACATGGGGAGGCGGCAGGGAGCAGTCGCTGTGCCGGTAGGCGCAGCCCCAAAAATATCGATCGCCCTCGCGTAAAGGGGGCATTTCACCGGCTGTCGAAGAGTCGAAGGCCGGGCAGGATTGAAGCTATAACGCTGCTGGCAGGGAAACGGCCCCCCGACCGGAAAACGGTCTGAGAGTGCGGTCACAAACCCGGCAGACGCTAAGCGAAACAGTGCAAAAGATGCCCAAGCTTGTGCAGCGGATTCGGTTAGGGAGAAACCTTCCCAACCCCAGCCGTCCCCGATCCGGGGCCAGCATCGCGACGCTCGATCCTCCCGTTTCTTCCTCGCTCCGCCCCGGTGAAGCCTGCCTGACTTAGTCGGAGCGGGACCGGAGTGTCCATGAATAAAGAGTTGTTTGTCTCTTCCACACCGCACGAAACCAAAGTGGGGCTGGTGGAAGACGATCTGCTCGCGGAAGTCTACCTCGAGCGCGAAAATGAATACACCCTAGCGGGGTCCATCTACAAAGGCCGCGTGACCCGGGTGCTGCCTGGAATGCAGTCCGCCTTCGTTGACATCGGCTTGGAGCGTGATGCCTTCCTTTACGTTTCCGACTTTATGGAGTTGGAAGAGCACGACGAGGATTTGACCGACATCGTGCCGGCGAATCGCGGAGTGCAGGATCTGCGGGCGCAACCGGCGCGGGGAGAGTCTGCGCCGGGTGGGTTGCAATCGCAAGAAGAAATGGATGCGGTTGAGCCGGAAGCGAACTTCGAGAACGGTTCTGGCCAGGATCTCGACGAGACCGAACCACGAGCTGAGACTCAGCCTTCGTTGGCTTCGGCCACGCCGGAAACTCCCGGCGGCGGGCCGGCTCAAGACCGCGAGCGGGGAGGCTGGCGGGGACGGCGCCGTCGTCGTGGTGGACGTCGCGATGGACGAGGCGACGCGCGTGGCGAAGGGCGTGAGCGGGGCTCGGAACCGCGTTCTACCCGACCTTTGGTCGAGAGTGCGCCTCCTCCTGCGGTTCCTCGTTCGCAGGACTCAGGCAGGCCCCAACAGTTTGCATCGCCAGCGGCATACCAGCCCATACTTCTCCCGGGAGAGTCGATTTCGAAGTACCGGGGACTGACGCAGACACCGGTGGTGCAAGAACGGCAATGGAAGGATGCCGGGACTGAGTCGAGCTTTGCCGCTGCGTCGGTCTCGCCACCTGCGGCCCCTTTGGCCGCGACTTTTCCGGACGATGAACCCATCTTCGCCAGTGCGAGTGCCAGTGCCGCTCCGGTTGCCGAAAGGCCGCTTGAGCAGCACGACGACTCACGATACGGGCAAGAAGATCACGCCCAAGCGCCGTCGAGTTCGGCAGCCTCGATGTCGGTGGACTGGAACCGGGAATTTCGCCGGCAGGATTCGGCGAGAGCGGGCGCTGCGACTGGGACCAGCGCAGCGGCTGAGGCTAGTGAAGAATTTGTCGAGGAAGACGATGAGATGACGGCTGTCCCCGAGCCTTCGCTTCGGCCAGCCTCTCCTGTTCGCGAGCCGGAAGTCCCGGTTTTTGCCGCCCCGGGGACGCTCGAAGAAGAGACCATCGACGAAGAAGAAGCGGATACGGTCCGCTATGAAGAAACATCGGATGAGGGATACGAGGAGTTTGAAGAAGAAACGCGAGCGGTCGGTCAGCAGGGTTCCGAGATCGGGCGCGAGGTCGCTGAGGTCCGCGAGACCGTGGATGAGATCCATATGTCCTCTTTAGCGGAGGCTGGCGTGGCGCCAGTTGCGGACGGTAGTGCGGCCCTGGGCGAAGAAGACAGCGAGGAGCTTGAACTGGAAGAGGCGCAAGCCGAAGCCGAGGCGCTGCTCGACGCCGAGGCCCGCGGTGCCGGCTCGGTCGATGCCCGGGCAGAAGTTCGCGCTCCAGCCGCGACGGCCGGTTATACGCAGCGGGCGCCGCGTCCGCGGCCCGGTTTCGATCGCCAGCGCGGCGGACGACGCGGCGGTGGGCGCCGCTTTCCGCGCCGCGAGTCGCATGAGGTTCCGAAGATCAGCGATTTGCTCAAGGAAGGGCAGGAGATCCTGGTGCAGATTGCCAAGGAGCCCATCGGCAAGAAAGGCGCGCGCATCACCAGCCACATCGCGCTGCCAGGGCGGTTTCTGGTCTACATGCCGACGGTGAACCATACCGGAGTTTCGCGCAAGATAGCGTCGGATGAGGAGCGGCAGAGGCTGAAGCGCATCGTCATGAGCGAGCGCGAGAACGGCCATGGCGGCTTCATCGTCCGTACCGCAGCGCAGAACGCGGGCGAAGACGAACTGCGGGCCGACATTCGCTTTCTGAAAGGCCTGTGGAGCGACATCAAGAGCCGTGCCGAGGCTTCCAAGCCGCCGGCGCTGATCTACCACGATCTCAATGTGGTCGAGCGCGTGCTGCGGGATCAGGTGACCTCCGACTTTTCCGTGATCTGGGTGGATACAGAGCCGGAATACGAGCGCATTCTGCGCTTCTTCAACCGCTTCCAGCCGGGTCTGATGAAGCGCGTGAAGCTTTATACCAAAGAAACGCCGCTGTTCGAGCAGTTCGGCCTGGCCGAGGAGATGAACAAGGCGCTCAAGTCGAAGGTGTGGCTGAAGAGCGGCGGCTACATCGTGATCAACCAGACCGAGGCGCTGGTCGCGATCGACATCAATACCGGCAAGTACGTAGGCAAGACTTCGCGCCTCGAAGATACGATCGTCAAAACCAATGTGGACGCGATCAAGGAGATCGTGCGGCAGGTTCGCCTGCGCGATCTGGGCGGCATCATCATCATCGACTTCATCGACATGGATGAGCGCCGCAACCGGCAGCGCGTGATGCAGGCGCTCGAGGAAGAACTGCGCCACGACCGTGCCCCGTCAAAAGTGCTGCAGTTTAACGATTTCGGGCTCGTCGCGATTACTCGCAAACGGGTGAAGCAATCGCTCGAACGCACCATCGGCGCGCCGTGTCCCTATTGCCAGTCTACCGGCTATGTGAAATCGCTGACCACGGTGGCCAACGAGATTTACGTGGAGATGCGCAAGATCGCCAAGCATCTGGAGCACGAAGACGTGATGCTGCGCGTGAATCCGGATGTGGCCAAGGAGTTGAAGTCCAACAATGGCCGACTGCTGAACGAGATGGAAGAACTTACCAAGCGGACCATCATCGTGAAGAGCGACCCGGCGCTGCATCAGGAGCAGTTTGATATCAACTGAGTGGCGGCCATCGGCCGTCAGTGATCAGATTGGCCCCGTGTGGGGGCAGCCGCCCTCGGCTGTCCGCCGCGCGAAGTACCTGCCTAACTTGAGTTGACTCTCTCGAGTCTTACCAGCCCCAGCCTACCTTCCGCGGCCACCAAGCTTGCGACCGCCACTCGACGGATCAACTGGTTGTAGCTCTGATTTTCCACCGCGACTGTCGTGCAAGCGGCGTTCCTTGCCGGTGACAGTTGTCCCTAGTTTCCTGGATGCGCTAGAGCTTTCACAGCCAGATCGGAGCGGTCGCGGAGTTTCTGCATGGTTTCGCGAATGGCTTTGGCGGATGCGGCAGCGTCTTTAGTTTCAGCTATTTTGGCAACTCCGGCGGCTTCTTCCGTCGCGGTGCTGGCGATGTCGAGCAAGACGACCAGCGCGTCGGCGTGCAGCTTCCATAGCGAAGACATGCTCTGGCTGCGTTTTAGTTCTTCGAGTTCCGTGTTGACTCGGGCCACACAGGAAACCAGACGGATCAGCCTGCGGGCGACATCGGCGCGAAGGCTGTTTTCCTCGAGGAAATCGGCATTGTAGGCTTCGGCTTCGGGCGAGGTTAGCGTCAGATTGAAGAAGCGCATGGGCACAACCTGACGAAACTTGGGATCGGCCACGCGGACAAAGATCCGGATCGATTCCTCGACGCGGCGCAATTTGCCTTCTTCGGCGGAGATTTGCTGCGCCGTGATGACCGGGGGCTGGAACGCCTGCGCCGCAGCGGGCGCTTGGGCAGCGGCAACTCGTGCCGATTTGGGAGCAGCGGCCGTCCCGCCGGAGGATCGCGTTTTGTGCCCGGCGGCTGGCGCGAGCAATGACTTGCGGATCGGTGGACGCCGGTCCAGTTCTTTTTTCAAGCGAGAGACGCGGCGAAATTTTTCCAGCGTACTGCCGTAGTCGGCCTCGAGCATTTCTTTCTGCTCAATCGCGGCCACGTGGTCGACCGTGACTTCCACGCCGTCCACCGTGCTGAGAATGCTGCCTCCCATTTCGTCCAGGGCTTGGGCGAATTGTTTGATCTCGGCCAGGGCTTTGCTGAAGAGCTGGTCAAAACGCGCGCCGAACGCCGCATTGTGGGCGGCGACCGTGGCCAGCACGCCGGGATGATAGAAGGAGCGATCGAGCCAGCGCTTCAACTCGCGCACCCGCGAAACAATGCCGGAGTCGATGAGGGAGTTGAAATCGCGATAGCGGGCAATCTCTTCCCGCAAGGGATCGAAGTTTCGCAGCAGTTGCACATGCTCTTCGGGCAGCGAGGGCACGTCGCTATCGGCAAGAATCTCGATCAGGGCAATCTCGAACGGAGACAGCGGCAGCGCTCCGTCCAGCCCGTAGCCGCGCTGCTGCCATTGGCCGGGGACGCGGGGATGGCGGTAAAGAAAAGTTGAAATGAGATCGGTTTTGTCGCGGTTGACTTCGCTCGGCTCGCGGCGCTTCACAAAGTAGCGAAGCAGAGCCTCGGCGACTTCGGAATCCGTGTCTGGAGTGAGCGCCTGGCGCAGCATCGCGGGCGTGATGGCCATATCCAGCAGATATAGCCAGCGATACATCCGGGAGAGAGTTTCCGGAAGGTCCCCTTCCGCGTGACGGAGCGAGACCTCATCGAGCCCGCTCGGAATGGGCACATCACCGCCGAGCGAGTCTTGCAACAGCTTCTGATAGAAGCCCTGGACTGTCGCCAGGATCGATAACTCAAACTTAAGGTCCTCGGCCAAGAAACGCTCCCGTGAGCGAGATTCTCCCCGTCGGTTGAGGGAATTCTTTGCGACTGTTCAAGTAAAGACGAAAGTCACCACTACGGCAAGTTACCACCGGAGCGGTACTGTTATGGCAGCTCGCGGTCCGCGGAAGGGCATGGACTTTCGTGTGCGGCGAAAGTGCATGGGCAAAAAAGAGAAAGAGGAGGATCTTCTAAGACCAGGGTTTTCTTGCCGTTGAGAAGAATTCGGTTTTCGACGTGCCCGCGAACGCCACGGGAGAGGACGACTTGCTCGAGGGCGCGGCCTCTGCGGAGGGGTCTTCGACGGTAGAGCGGTGCGCGACGCGGCTGTCGCGGCGGCGTCCCCGCCGCCGCTACTTCTTCAGTTCTTTCAAAATTTCCCGGGCTGCGTTCGAGCCCGAGCCCCCGGTTAGGCCTGCCCCGGGATGCGTTCCGCTGCCACAAAGGTACAAGTTTGTGATCGGCGTGCGGTAGCGCGCCCAGTCTAGCAGCGGACGCATGGTGAAGAACTGGTCGATCGCAAGGTCGCCGTGGAAGATTTGGCCGCCGGTTAAACCGTAGACGTCTTCGAGATCCTGCGGAGTGATGATCTGGTGGGTGAGGATCATCTCACCCAGATTGGGCGCGTATTGTGCGAGGGTCTCGACGACCGTTTGGCCGAGGGCTTTGCGCTGGTCTTCCCAATCACCTTTCAGCTTGTAGGGCGCGTACTGCATGTAGATCGACATGACGTGCTTGCCTTGGGGCGCGAGCGTGGGATCGGTGAGCGACGGGATCGTGGCTTCGAGATAGGGTTGGCGGGAGAAGTTGCCGTACTTGGATTCGTCGAAGGCGCGCTCGAGATAGTCGATCTCGGGGCCGATGTGAATGCGCCCCTTGAGCGCGGATTGGTCTCCATTTCTTAGAGCGGTGAAATTGGGCAAGGCGGAGAGCGCGAGGTTGACCTTGGCGACCGTTCCATTGCCGCGATAATGCTGCAGCTTCTGCACGAAGTCAGGGGAAAGATGCATCGGATCCGTCAGCTTGAGGAGCGTGCGTTTGGGGTCGGCGCCGGAAACGACGGCGTTGGCGCTGATTTCTTCGCCGGTGGAGAGAAGCACGCCGGTGGCTGCGCCGTCTTTCACGCGGATCTCAATGACTTCGGCTGCGGTGCGAATCTCGACGCCGGCAGATTTTGCGGCCGAGGCTATCGCTTGCGTGATGGCGCCCATTCCGCCGGCAGCGAAGAATGCAGAGCCCGCGGGACGGGAATCGCCAGCTGCGCGAATCAGCAATTGCAGACTGCTTCCGGCCGACCATGGTCCGAGGAAGGTTCCGAAGATGCCACGAGCTGCAATGACCGCACGCAATAATTCGGTTTCGAAATACTCCGCCACCAGATCGGCCACGGCCATCGGTCCCCAGCGCAAGACGCGGTACAAATCTCTCTTGCCGAGGTTGCGGAGGGCGCGGCCGGTTTTGAGCATGCTCCAGAGATCGCCGCGGCTGGGGTGATCGATGTCGGGCGGAGTGGTGGCGAGGGCTTCGGCGATTACCTTGCTGATCTTTCCCAGAGATTTCTCAAACTCGGGATACTTGGTTGCGTCTTTTTGTGAGAAGGCAGCGATGGCTTGCGCGGATTTGCTCTCGTCCTGATACAGCGAGAGCGCCCGGCCGTCGGGCGAGAGCGCCGTGACACAGGTCTCCGGCGTGATCAGCCTTAAACCGTGCTTTTCAAGCTGCAGGTCACGGACGATGTCTGGACGAATCGGGCCCGCGGTGTGCGCCAGCGTGGAGCAACGGAAGCCGGGATGAAATTCGTCGGTGATGGCGGCGCCGCCGACCTGCGCTCGACGCTCGACTACGAGGGGCTTGAACCCAGCTTTAGCCAGGGAGAACGCGGTGACCAGCCCGTTGTGGCCGCCGCCGATGATGACGATGTCGCGCCGGTTGGAGTTGGTCTGGGGCATGGTTAGGCCGCTCCCTTGATGTCTTTGAGAATTTCGAGAGCCGCGAGACGTCCGGGCGCGCCCATGATGCCGCCGCCGGGATGCGTGGCCGAGCCGCACATGTAGAGATTCTTGATGGGGGTGCGGAAGCGCGCGTAGCCCGGCGCTGGCCGCAGGAAGAAAAGCTGCTCCAGGGAAAGTTCGCCCTGGAAGATATTGCCCTCGCTCAGTCCCCACTCGCGTTCGAGGTCGAGCGGAGTGATGACTTGCCGGTGCAGGATGATGTCTTTGATGTTCGGCGCGTACTGGGCGATGGTGTTGACCACCGTATCGCCAAAGGCTTCTTTCTGGTCGTCCCAGTTCAAACCGGGGCGCAGCTTGTAGGGCGCGTACTGCACGAAGCAGGAGAGCACGTGCTTGCCGGGCGGCGCGACCGACGGATCGGTGAGTGACGGAATCACCATGTCAATGTAAGGGTGGCGCGAGAAGTTGCCGTACTTGGCGTCGTCATAGGCTTTCTCCATGTATTCGACCGAAGGAGAAATGGAAATTGCGCCGCGCAGGTGCGCGCCCGGTCCGGGGATGGCGCTGAAGTTCGGCAGCGCGTCGAGCGCCATGTTTACTTTGCCCGACGAGCCGCGGTATTTGAAGCGGTTGATGTCTTCAAGAAAGTCGGCGGGTAAATGTTCGGCTGCAATGAATTTATTGAAGGTGAGCCGCGGGTCAACGCTGGAAGAAATGGTGTCGCCGTAGATTTCGTCGCCGTTGGTGAGGACAACTCCTTTGGCCTTGCCGTCTTTGACGATGATTTTCGCGATGGCGGCTTGGGTGCGAATTTCTGCGCCGGCTTCGCGGGCCGCATCGCCGATGGCATTGGAAATTGCGCCGGTGCCGCCGCGGGCGAAGCCCCAGGCGCGGAATGCGCCGTCAATTTCTCCCATGTAGTGATGGAGCAGAACGTAGGCTGTGCCGGGCGAGCGCACGCCGAGGAAGGTACCGATGATGCCCGAAGCTGACATCGTTGCCTTGAGTACGTCGGTCTCGAACCACTGATCTAGAAAATCAATGGCGCTCATGGTCATGAGCTGGACCTGGTTGTACTTGTCGTAGCTCGACATGCCCTGGAAGCGGCGGCCGATGAAGAGCAGCTTCATCAGCTCGCGCGGGTTGAGCGTGTTGGGATCGGGCGGCACCATACTGAGAATCGGCTTCACGAAGCGGCACATGGCTTGCATGGCCTTGCCGAATTCGTCGTAGGCTTCGGCGTCGACACGCGAGTGGCGGGCGATCTCGCGATGAGTTTTGCCGTGGTCGTTGACGCGCCAGAGGTAATCGCCGCTGGGCATGGGCGTGAACGTGCCGTCAAGCGGGAGAATCTCGAGGCCATGACGCGGGAGATCGAGGTCGCGAATGATTTCCGGCCGCAACAGCGAGACTACGTAGGAGCAGACCGAGAACTTGAAGCCGGGAAAGACTTCTTCGGTGCAGGCAGCGCCGCCGAGAATGTGGCGGCGTTCGAGGACGAGAACTTTCTTTCCGGCGCGCGCGAGGTAGGCGGCATTGACGAGGCCGTTGTGGCCGCCGCCGATTACGATGACATCGTATGAAGTAGCCATAAGCTCTTAGCCTTTAGCTGTTAGCGTGCTGGTTGAGACTGCGGACCAAGAATACTAGCGCAGTTTTCGGGTGAGCATCAGAGCCCGCTCGGCAGGACGCTCCAGCTGCGGAGGACACTCGACAAAGTGGGCATGATTGAGCGCATGGCTGGAGTCGAATCGCCATTCTATCGGGAACGGGCCATTTTGTCTGCATTTCTCTCGCGTCGTTCGGGTGGTGACATCACGTCCACCAAGGGCCGCTTTGCGACAGGGTCTATTCTGAAAGCATTCTCGGAGCGGGCGAGCTGAGAGTTGCGCAAGAGATTCGAAATCGTAGGTGCGTTTGCCGCTGTTGGATTTTTGTTGCCTGGGTTGCTTCTGGCGTTTACCTCATCGCCCGCCGGGTGGGCTGGAATCCGACTACGACGCCTCTTCTTGACCTTTGCCCTTCTTCCATCCTGATCGTTAGGACTCGACCATGCGTCCTGGTTTGTTGCTCTTTTGGGATGGCTGCTGAGCAGCGCGAGTAACGCCTTTCTTTATTCAATCTCCGGGGTCGTTTCCTCGGTCCGCAACCCCGCCTCGTCGTCTCCTTCTTTGTCGGTCTGCGAAGATCGGGCTGACGCCTTCGGGAAGGGCTCCGGCGTATAATCCGGCTTCGACCCAATTCTTTCCGAGGCCAACCCTTTGCCCATTGGAACCGCGTTTCACGAGAGAACTTTTCCGCTTTGCCACAGCTTGAGTTACCGCGAGTGGTCGGGTTACTACACGGTCAGCGTTTATGAGGTGCATCATGAGCACGAGTACAACGCCATCCGCAATGCGGCGGCGTTGATCGATATTTCGCCGCTGTACAAGTATTTGATCACCGGAAAAGACGCGACCCGGCTGGTGAACCGCGTGATCACCCGCGACATCCACAAGGTGAAAGTCGGGCAGGTGATTTACTGCTGCTGGTGCGATGAAGAAGGCAAAGTGATCGACGATGGAACGATTTCGCGGCTGGAGGAGAATGTTTATCGCTGGACGGCTGCCGATCCCAGCCTGCGCTGGTTCCGGCAGAACGGCTTGAACATGGATGTGCAGGTCGAGGACATTTCCGAGAAGGTGGCTGCGTTGGCGCTGCAGGGGCCGACCTCGGCGAAGCTGCTGAAGACGGTGGCCGAGGCCGACATCGCGAACCTGAAGTATTTTCGCGTTACTCGCGGCAAGATTGCGGGCGTGCCGGTGGACATTTCGCGAACCGGGTATACCGGCGATCTGGGATATGAAATTTGGGTTCCCTGGAACGATGCCGTTAGGGTCTGGGATGCGCTGGCGGAAAAGGGCAAGCAGTTCGATCTGCACGCGGCGGGCATGCTGGCGCTGGATGTGGCGCGCGTGGAAGCCGGCTTACTGCTGATCGAGGTGGATTACAGCAGTTCGAAGAAGGCGTTGATTCCGTCGCAGAAATATTCGCCGTACGAACTGGGTTTTGGCAAGATGGTCCATCTGGAGAAAGAAAACTTCATTGGCAAGCGGGCGCTGGAGCAAGACGCCAAGAATGGCGTGGCGCGGCAACTCGTCGGCGTGGAAGTGGATTGGACCGACGTGGAGGCGCTCTATGAACGTTATGGCCTCACGCCGGCTGCGCCGAGCCAGGCTTCGCGCGTGGCGGTGCCGTTGTACTCCGGAGAGAAGCAGGTTGGCAAAGCTACGACTACGAGTTGGTCGCCGATCCTGAAGAAGATGATCGCTCTGGCTAGCGTGGAGACTGAGCATTCGAAACTGGGGACGCAGTTGCAGATGGAGATCACGATTGAAGCCATCCGGCTGAAGACGAATGTTAAGGTGACTGGGCTGCCGTTCTTTAATCCGGCGCGGAAAACGGCGGCGCCGATTTAAAACCTGCTGCTAGGAAAAGCAAGAAATCGTGTTCGGAAGTTTGCCAACGGCTGAACCGGACCCTTCGTCCAGGGTCGTCTCCGAGGGGTACAGGTTCAGTTTGGGACTGACCTTGTAATTTTCGATGCCCTCATGAAAAAAATAGTGCGCTGAGTCGCTGGATGGTTATATGATGTAGGACACCAACCGATCCAAGATGGAATTGCGGTCAAGAAGATTTGCAGTGGGTTTTGCAGCTCAGGTTCAGGAGGTCATGAGTATGAAGCGGGTAGTTTTGATGGTGGTACTGGCTATGGCTTTGCCCTTGGCGGCATTTGCGAGTGATGTGGATTTCACCAACACCGGCGGCACCCTTACAGGATCTTCCGCAGGTCTCACCCTCACCGGTTCTGCGCTCACAGTAGTCGATGGCATCGGCGGGCTCGGTATAGTCTCCGGCGCAGATTTGGGCGGCTTGGCCTTTACGACCGGCGCGCTGACATCAGGAAATCTGACAACGGGCGCGACATTCGCCGCTGGCGGAAGCTTCACGATCACGGGCAATGGCACGGGTGGTATTCCGACCGGCGTGATCTTCAGCGGTACATTCAGTGGTCCAGTGAGTTGGACCGAAGTGACCACTCCGGGGCCGAACGGTTCCATCTATTACGTTCTGACCGGTGCTGTCTCCGGCACTTGGTACACCGGGGCGACCGTCAATGGCGCGACCACGCAGATTACCTTTAGCGCCGGCAAGAGCGGGTTTACCGGATCGGTGACCCTGGGCAGCGGCGACACGATCATCACGACTACCGTTCCCGAGCCGGGTACACTCGGATTGCTGGGAACCGGCTTGGTTGGCCTGGCTGGCCTGTCAGGAAAAATGGTTCGCGTGAAACTGAAAGCCTAACTAATACCCTATCCGCCTCTCGAAGCCCTGCGCGTGCGCGGGGCTTCGTTTTGGTGTGCCCCCAGCTCGGGTGGTGTTTTGGCCATAACACCCGGTAAAACCTGGTCGTTCCTCAAACAAGTCCTCCCGGCACCATGAATGTCGGAATCCCCGTCGGCTTTCCCGGGCACTGCTACCTCATCCACCACAGCCAGGGGTGGTTTCTGTGGGACACCGGCATTGATGACGCTGTAGCGCAATTGCCTAATCACGAGGAGGTGTTTCATGAATGGGGACCCGGCACCGGCCCGATCTGGCGCAAACCAATCACGCTCGCGGCGCAGCTCGAAGAGATACACGTTAAGCCTTCGGACATCAAACTGATGGCCGTGTCGCATAGCCACCCAGACCACGCGGGGGAACATCGAAATGTTTCCCAACACGCTCATGCTGGTGCAGAAAGTCGAGTATGAATGGGCTGGAAGCCGGCAAGACACAGTCGCTTTTAACAAGCAGCATCCGGTAAAGCTCGTCGACGGCGACTACGATATCTTCGGCGATGGAAGTCTCGTACTGCTCTCCACTTCCGGACACACTCCCGGGCACCAATCTTTGCTCGTGAGACTCCCTAAGACTGGACCGGTGATTCTTAGCGGCGATGTTGGGCATTTCCAGACAAGCTTTGAACATCGCTATGTCCCCAACAACAATTGGAGTAAAGAGGCCTCGCTGCAGTCCATGGACAAGATTGCGGTAGTCATCGCGAAGGAGCATGCGCAGCTATGGATCAACCACGATCAGCGCCAAAGTGACGCGCAGAAAAAGCTGCCAGCCTACTACGAATGATGGCCAGATCGCCACTTGCCGCAGGCGACGCTCTGGTTCAACGCTTCTGGTAGGGGTGGAAGATGTAGTCCTTCGCCTTCACTGGCGTGTGGCACGCGAATCCGCAGTCTGAAGGGCTTTTGGCATCGGCCGTGAACTTATCGGATGCGGGGTCGTAGTTGAACACCGCGTATCCCCATCCGCCGCTTTTCGAAAATCTTTTGCTGTCCTTTTCCATCACGAAAGCCTGGGAAAAGACGTCTGGCACTTCGACGGCGAAAGGGGCCTCCGTGCTTTTCTTCAACTTCCACTGGAGCTTGACGATCATGGAGCCCTCCGGGAAAGGCTGGCCGTTGCCTGGGACGCCGGCTTTATACGCATTGATCATCGTGGGACTCGCGACGATCACCTTGAGTATTTCGGTGGTTCGGGCGGAGGAGACGTCAGCCCAGTCCTCGTATCCCCTGAAGTCGGAGAACGCGATTCC
>Ga0182015_10002095_pt1 | contig 24822 bp, 14 predicted proteins | sample 712P3MmetaG_FD_120478 | JGI IMG/M metagenome (GOLD analysis project Ga0182015, IMG submission 120478) | Permafrost microbial communities from Stordalen Mire, Sweden - 712P3M metaG | ecosystem: Environmental > Terrestrial > Soil > Wetlands > Permafrost | place: Sweden: Stordalen | collected...
CAGCTCCGCAACCCCATGTCGTTATAATAACTTAAATTGTCTACGTATTTGGATACGTTTATGTCCCTGGCTTTTGCTGCCGGATTATGATGTGGCCTTGCGTGGCTTTGTTTTTTGGGCAACGCGTCATCCTCGAACCCTCCCGGAGCCACTGACTCGAGCAGGGGAAAACCTTCGTCGAGAGCGCAGATCCGGAGGTTGATCCGGCTCTAAATTCAACCGCTTTTGTGTATCCAACTTCTTGCTCCGCGAAAATAGGACGGCACACCGTATGCAGACCCTTTTCTTGAACGCGTCTATTGTCGATGCGACTGCAAGTGCACCACGCCTCGGCAATGTCTTGATCGAAGACGGCATCATTCGCGACCTGGAAGCGAAAGGCGGTCCAGGGGCAAACCGGCAGGTCATCGATCTCCACGGTAAGACGCTTATGCCTGGTCTGATCGACTGTCACGTTCACGTCGTAGCCAGCATGTTGAACATAACCATGAACGCCCAACTGCCCGATGCGATGGCGATCCTCCGCGCGTTGCCCATCATGAAGGGGATGCTCTCTCGGGGCTTCACGACCGTTCGCGATTTGGGCGGCGCACCCTTCGCTTTGGCAGACGCCATAGAGCAGGGACTGGCCGAGGCGCCGCGGCTTATTGTCTGCGGTAAAGCACTTTCCAAGACTGGCGGTCACGGGGATTGCCGTAGCCGCAATGATACCTACGATGCCAAACGCTGGAAGAACAACTTTGGCGCCCTTGGCCGCGTCGCGGATGGGGTGGACGAGGTACGCATTGCCTGCCGGCAGGAGCTGAGGCAAGGTGCGCATTTCATCAAAATCATGGCCAATGGCGGTGTTGCAAGCCCGACCGATCCAGTCGCGTGGTTTGGTTATTCGGTGGACGAAATAAACGCAGCCGTCGAAGAAGCGCGGGACGCACAGACCTATGTCGCTGCTCATCTTTATACCGCGGAGGCAATCGCACGCGCTGTGCGTTGCGGTGTTCATTCTCTGGAACATTGCAATCGCATCGACGCTCCCACTGCACGACTCGCGGCCGAAGCAGGTGCTATCGCTGTCCCGACGCTTGTAACCTACGAAGCCCTGGCCCAGGATGGCCCAGCCCTGGGTCTGCCTCCGGCGTCGATTGCAAAAATCAACGACGTGCGGCTTGCAGGTCTGGACAGCCTTTCTATTCTTCGCGATGCCGGCGTCACCATGGCCTTTGGCACAGATCTGCTTGGAGAAACCCATGTCCGTCAGAACGAAGAGTTCGCGATCCGTGCTCGCGTTTTGCCTGCCGCAGAAATATTGGCCAGCGTCACAACCGTGGCCGCCGAACTCATCGGCATGCAAGGCAGGTTAGGTGTTGTTGCAGCCGGCGCATTGGCAGATCTGATTGTGGTGGACGGGTCTCCGCTGGAAGACATTGCGCTGCTGGCCAACCCCGAACGAAACATCCAATTGGTCATGAAGGGGGGAGCGATCTACCGGCGATCAGGTATCTGAAAGCCGGCGAGAGACAGCGAGCCGCTCCAGGTAGATCTACTTTGCTGGAATAGACTCCTTGGCATATTGTGCGAGCTGCTCGCAGGTAGCGAACCAGACGCCGGGTTTAGATTGCATGTAACTGATGAGCTCGTCGAAGTGTTGCATGGGGGCGCGGTGGCCGCCAAGGTAGGGATGGAGGGTGAGGATAAAAATCGTGCCCTCTTTGTAAGCGCCATCGAACTCCTGCTTGTAGAGCTGAAACAGCAGGTCGGGTGAGGGCATATGTCCCTGGGCTCCGAGATACACGGTTTCGGTAAGCGTCCAATCGATCGGGAGCTCAATGACGCCGGTATCCTGACCGTTGGCCAGGATCTTATAGGGAACCTCGGAGGATTGCAGGCTGGAATCGTATAAGAAGCCCTTCTTGCGGATTAGATCCATGGTGTACGAGCTGAAGGCCCAGGAGGGAGCGCGATAGCCGACGGGCTTTTTGTGCGTAAGTTCACTGATCCGGGCGATGGCCTTGTCGAGCAGGCGCTCCTCCTCAGCCTCGCTGTCGAGCCCAGGCGGGTACTCGTGAATCCAGCCGTGGATACCGACCTCGTTACGACCGCTCTTGAGGATCGACGGGACGAGTTCGGGGTGTATCAGCGAATCGACGCCGGTAACAAAGAAGGTAGCCGGAACCTTATGCCGTTCAAGATTTTCGAGGACGCGCGGCGTACCGGTTTGCGCACCGTAGTCAGACGCGGAGAGGGCAGTGGGTTCGGTCGTGCCGTCGCGAAGCAGCGGAGCCTGCGTGTCATCGTCGAAACTCAGTACGACGGCCACGCGGGCGTGGTTGGGCCAGGATTTCGCAGGCAGCCTGGAACCCATGGCGACAGCATTCACGGTCGTCATGATTTTGTCATCGGACCAAAAAGTTCCGGGCTGGGAGACTTTCTGGGAATTCTGAAGTTGCTGGGCGAACATATGCGGCACGCAGAGAAAGCAGGCGACGGCAAGTCGTTGCGCAGCGGGGCGAAAGATTGCAGGAATGCTCATGGGTTCTCCAAATTGCACGGAATGCAACTCAGTCAAGTGCTGCGCTGCGGGTCAGGAATGGGACGAATATAAATAACTCTACCCAGTTATCAAAGCAAATATTGTAATGATCTTCGACAAGATCGACGGAGGCTTCTTCCTCCGTGGATGCAACGCAGCTTCACTATTATCGAGCTGACCGCGTAGATTTATTTCCAAAATACCGCGCTCTCTCCCCGGCACAGTGGAACGCATTGCCGTGGACACTACGTGGGCGAAGCACGTATCTTCGTGCTAAGAGAAATGGATAAGTTTCAAAGCAGAATCACAGCCGTCGATCTGCATGCCGGCGGGGAGCCTGGGCGCGTCATTACGGGCGGCGTCAACGATGTGCCCGGAAAGACCATGTTCGAAAAGAGAGTCTATCTTGAAACCCACATGGACGATCTCCGTCTGCGCATGTTGCGCGAGCCACGAGGCTACCCGGCGTCGAACTGCAATCTGCTGCTTCCCCCTACGATTCCAGGTTGCGATGCTGGCTTTGTCATCATGGAGCAGGTAGAGTACCCACCCATGTCGGGCTCGAACACGATCTGTGTGGTGACGGCGTTGCTCGAAACAGGGATCGTGCCTGGTGGAGATGGAATGCATCGCTTGCGCCTCGATACTCCTGCTGGCCTTGTCGAAGCAGAGGCTGAAATGCGCCAGGGAAAAGTACTGAGCGTCACCTTCCGCAATGTTCCCTGCTATGCCGCGTACCTCGACCGACGGATCGAAGTACGCGGTATTGGTGCCGTCACTGTCGATGTTGGCTATGGCGGCATGTTTTATGTGATCGCCGAGGCGGCGCAATTTGGTTTGCGCGTGACTCCCGATGAGGCGCGTGATCTGGTGCGCATCGGCGAGATGATCAGAGCGGCTGCGGACGAACAGCTTCCCACCGTCCACCCCGAGAACCCGGACATACGAGGCATTACGATTGCACAAATTTCCGCCCCATCCGGAGATCCGGGTATCAGCCGGCGGAACGCGGTTATTGTCTCGACCGGAAAGCTCGATTGGGACAAGCCGTCCACCTGGACTGGTATCCTCGATCGCTCGCCGTGTGGCACTGGCACATGTGCCCGCATGGCCACGCTCTATGCCAAGGGGGAGCTGGCTCTTGGCAACGACTTCGTACATCAGGGAATTCTGGGCAGCACCTTCACCGGGCGGCTGGTCGAAAAGGCCATGGTTGGCGGCTACGAAGGGGCGATTCCCACCATCCGCGGGCAGGCGTGGATTACGGGCTTCGCCGAATACGTGGTGGACGCGACGGATCCTTTTCCGAACGGCTACACAGTACAAGATATGTGGGGAAACGGCCCTTAAGCAGCATGGACACGACAGCATTTCTTAGCCGCTGGCCGTTGCGGACAGTCTCTTTTATCGTGGGTGACGGACTTAGGGCGCTTAAGGCGCTTAGGGCGCACACTTCCCCCCGCTTGCGGTACGTATTTCCGCAGTAGGGGCCACGAGTTTCTCTCCTCAGGAGGATGCATCATGGATCGCCGCCGTTTCCTTCGTTCGGGCGCACTCCTTGCGGTTCCTGCACTTGGCCAGGCGCACTCTCCGCAGCCCCCCGATGCAGAGGCCGCTTTGCCCCCAGCCGTCCAGGCGCTGAAGAACCGTATCGGCGAGGCGAAGGGGATCACGCTGGCCGAGCGCGAGATGCGCCTCGAACATGCGCGCGAACTCATGGCGCGCAACAAGTTCGACGCCATCCTGATGGCCGGTGGAACCTCGTTGACTTACTTTACCGGTCTGCGCTGGGGTAACTCTGAACGTATGATGTGCTTCGTGTTCCCTGCGAAAGGTGAACCATTCTTCGTCGTTCCTCACTTCGAAGAGGGACGATTGCGCGAGCGTCTCGACACAGTCCCCGGCGGACAAAAAGCTCGTCTTTTCCTCTGGCAGGAGGATGAGAGTTCCTACGAGCTGGTGCGCAAGGGGCTGGCTGACGGCGGCGTGCTGACAGGCCAGCTCGGCATCGAAGAGAAGACGCCGTTTGTTTTTGCCAACGAGATTGCTCGCGCGTGTCCAAATCTCCGCTTGGCGGATGCGACTCCCGTTGTTGCCGGATGCAGGATGATCAAGAGCCCCGCGGAATTGGCGCTGATGCGGCTGGCGTGCAGCATTACCATGCAGGTGTACGAAGCGGTATGGAAGTCTGCTCACCCGGGAATGACCACGCACGAATTCTCCCATCTTTGTGAGCGCGCCTACGCGCACATGGGCGTTGTCGGTGAGACCAATTGCCAGACCGGCCCTTATAGTGCCCTCCCGCACGGTTCACTTACTCCGCAGGTGATCAGGGAAAACGAAATGGTTCTGATTGATGACGGCTGTTTGGTTGAGGGCTACCAGTCTGACATCTCGCGTGCCTGGGTGTATGGCAAGCCCAGCGATACCATGCTGCGGCATTTCGACATCGTACATCGTGCCCAGGCCGCGGCCCGAGACGCTGCCCACCCCGGAGCCGAGTGCCAGCAGGTAGATGCCGCAGCCCGCAAAGTCATCGCGGACGCGGGCCTTGGTTCCGACTACCAGACCTTTGTGCATCGCGTGGGCCACGGCATTGGCATGGACGGCCACGAATGGCCATACCTTGTGCGCGGCAACACAACCATGCTTCAGCCCGGCATGACGTTCTCCGATGAGCCCGCGACGTTTGTCCCCGGCAAGTTCGGGCTTCGCCTCGAGGATGACATGGTTATTACCGCAAATGGAGCGGAGTTGCTGACGCCGCAAAGTCCTTCCCTGGAATATCCGTTCGGACGCGCGCCTTCCCCCGCTCAGCCCTGACTTCTGCAGCCTTATAAAAACGAAGCAGACTTATGGATGAGCGGGTTCCTGATTCCAGTCCGGAGTCTCCTGACCGAGCAAGTTACGAACAAAAAAATCCTGCATCTTAAGCTGTGAGTAAGGGCCACGGGGCCCACGGACACCGTGACCTTCGCCAGGAGCGTATAGCAGGTCGAACATTTTGTTTGCCTTTTCCAGCCTGTCGACAACCTGGAACGTTGAGGATGGATCGACATTCGTGTCCATTTCTCCCACCACGAGCAGCAGCTTGCCCTGCAGGCGCCAGGCGTTGTCGACATTCGATGACTCGCTGTACTGCGGTCCGATCGGCCAACTCATCCATTGCTCGTTCCACCAGATCTTGTCCATGCGATTGTCGTGGCAGCCGCTGTTGGAGACGGCGACCTTGTAAAACTCGGGATGGAAGAGCAAAGCGCCCATTGCGCTCTGGCCGCCTGCCGAGGTGCCAAAGATGCCGACTCTGGAAATGTCGTACCAGGGGTGTTGCGCCGCGTACGCCTTGTGCCAGGCGATACGATCCGGAAACCCGGCGTCCTTTAGATTCTTGAAGGCCACGTCATGGAATGCTTTGGAGCGGTTATTGGTGCCCATGCCGTCGATTTGCACTACGACAAAGCCCAATTCAGTGAGCGCTTCTGTACGCGTGCTAAACGTCTTCGGAACAAACGACCCTTGTGGCCCGGCATAGATGTTCTCCACCACGGGATACTTTTTCTGCGGATCGAAATGGGCTGGCTTCCAGACGACCCCCCAAATATCGGTTTTTCCGTCGCGGCCCTTCGCGGTGAACACCTCGGGGGCATGCCAACCGGCGGCCTTCAGCTTGTCAATGTTGCCACGCTCCAATTCCATCACCTGCGTGTTGTCATCGGTGCGATAGAGCGTGAGCACGGGCGTGGTGTCGATGGTGCTGACGAGATCGACATAGAACTTGCCGTCTTTAGAAAATGCGAGGTGGTGATTGCCTGAACCTTCGGTGAGCGGGGTGAGACCCGTGCCGTCAAAATTGATGCGGTACCCGTGCACGAAATAGGGATCTTCGTCCGGACGCATGCCGCTGGCTTGAAACCAGATCTGCCGCTTCACTTCGTCCACGCGGTCTACGGCGCGTACAACCCACTCGCCTTTGGTGATCTGCTGCTTGAAGCGACCGGTAGCCCCATCGACAAGGTACAAGTGTGCCCAGCCATCGCGCTCAGACATCCAGATAATTTCCTTGCCGTCTGCAAGGTCGCGGCGGTACTCCTTGCCGGTATCGGTGATCGAGTCCACGAGCTGCCGGTAATCGATGAATGTGCGGCTCTGCTCATCGATCAGTATGTGCGGCGTGCCGGTCTTCGCATCCACTTCGATCACGCGATAGACCTGGTGCCCCCGCTGGTTGTATTCGAAGGTGAAACCTCGGCTGTCCTTCCACCACACAGCGTTCGACAGTTCAAAGGGGTTGGGAAACAGGCCGTTGCTCAGGGGCAACGCTTGCTTGCCGGCGACGTCGAAGAGCACCGGCTGCTGAAGATCCAGCGTATCGCCGGGCTTGGTGTACTCCACTTCGGTGTAGATAGGTTGCAGTTGCGTCGCTGGGGAAGAATCGTTGTAGTGCACCATCCGCCTGAAGCCAGGCCGGATGCGATAGGCGACAAGATGCGTCGAGTCCGGCGACCATACGATGGAGCTTAGCTCATAGTAGTTTCCTTCAGAGCCGTCGGTGCTCAGAACGTAGCGCTGCTTTCGGTCCGGTGACCGCACCACCACGTTGTAGTTCTCCACCACCGCTTCCCACTTCTTATCCGGCGATGGCTGTGCGTTGTCCAGGCTATTCCTCTCGATTCGTTCCGCATTCGGATCCTCGTGGTAGCCGGCGTGAAACGGGTCGGTCTTCTTTGCGCACTGATAGTTGCTCAGCTCACAACGCCAGGGCGTTTGCTCAAAGCCGAATTCAACAGCCGAGTGGTGATCGACAAGTTGTAAGCGAGTGAAAGGAAGCGCCTCCGGCTTGAAGTCTGTATGGGCCGCCACGTTCAGCGCCGTCGCCAGCCGGGCTTGATCGAATGCAGGCTGTTTGCTTCCGTTGGCGGCATCCACGAGAACGAACGTGTGTCCCCCGGGCACGCTCTTGTTATAAACCATCACGTCCTCGTCTTCGACCCACGACGGAACGTCGGCAACGTTTTCTGTCAGCTCTTGCAGCTTGGTCGCCAGGCCGGCAGCGCGTTCATCGTCTGCTTTCGTTACCTGGGCCCGAACCATGATGCAACTCATAAGAGCGACCGTGCCGAGTGCCCCTAGAAACTTTCCCAGACGAACCATGCTTCTCTCCTTCATGACGGTGTTTGCGCCTGATTCAACTTGTTCGTACCGATCGAGCGAGCGGCAGCCTGGTCGCGAAGCACGTTGATTCATCGATCATTTCCAGTTCTTCTGACCTTCGATGAGCGTGATATACCGGTCGACCGGCAGGCCGGTAAAGCGTTGCGTTGTGCCGCCGGGCTGCGGCCAGCTTACTTCGAGCCAGTCCATCGTTGGCCTCTTGCCCAGGCCAAGGACCATGCGGGGATCGTGTGCGGAGAGGTAACTGCCGCCTCCCACTTTTGTCCGTTGCCGCTTAAGGTCGCCGCTCTGGTAGGTGATGCGTGCGCCGATGGCATCAATGTTGGATCGGGTGCCGACCAGCTTAAGACCGAGCCAATGATTTTGCTTGGTGGCTTTGTTTTTGAGCAGCAGAGGCGCCCCGTCGTTCACGCTGACAAGGACATCGACGGCGCCATCGTTGTCGAAATCACCAAGAGCAAGGCCACGGCCTGCGATCGGCCGGTTGAATGCAGGTCCGCCCTGTGCGCTCTGGTTCGTCCACGTTCCGCCGCTGCCTTCGAACAACAGCAACGGTTCACGGTACTTTATGTCTTTATAGTGCGCTTCGATGGTGAGATCGGGGTGCCCGTTGGCAAGAATCAGGTCCAGATCTCCGTCGTTGTTGTAGTCGAAGAATTTGAGGCCCCAGCCGCTCATCATGCGCGTGACGCCGCCGATGCCGCTCTGCAGGGCCACATCGTCGAAGGCGCCACGCTTGTCGTTGCGGTAGAGGGAATACATCTCGTGGTCGACATTGGCGACAAACAGATCAGTCCAGCCATCCTGGTTGAAGTCTGCCGCGTCCACACCCATACTGGAACGAGCCGCGCCGAATGGATTGAACGCCACCCCGGCGAGCAGACCGCGGTCTTCGAATCGGCCTTGGCCAAGATTCATAAAGAGCGAGTTAGGCGACGTATCGTTGCCGACGAACAGGTCCAGAAAGCCATTGTTGTCGATATCGGCGGCCACGACGCCCCAGGCTTTGCCGGGCGAGTGCGCGATGCCCGATTCGCGGCTCACGTCGGTGAACGTGCCATCGCCATTGTTATGGAAGAGCCAACTGGGCATGGGTCTGAAGACGTTCGGCTTGCAGTAGTAGCGCTCACCGGGGCCATGGCCTCCGCAGTAGACATTCTTTGACTTGTCGAAGTCGGCGAAGCGGCAGACGAAGAGATCGAGCCTCCCATCGTTATCGTAGTCAAACCACACCGCGCTGGTTGCCCATCCCGGAGCGCTCACACCCGCTTTCGCGGTCACATCGGTGAATGTGCCATCGCCATTGTTTCGATAGAGGATGCTGTTGGGGTATTGGGTCACGTAGAGATCGGGCAGGCCATCGCCGTTGTAGTCGCCGACCGCGACGCCCATTCCGTATGCCGTGCCGGGGACGCCCGCTTTGACTGTTACATCGGTGAAGGTTCCGTCGCGGTTGTTTTTGTAGAGAGCGTTTCGCAAGGGAACGGAGGGCCGGTAGAAGTCGCACGGGCCGCTGTTGACAAGGTAGATGTCCATCCAACCATCGTTGTCGTAATCGAGAAAGGCACAGCCTGCGCCTACCGTCTCGGGCAGATACATCTCCGAGGAGAGGCCAGCGGTGTGGGACCAGGTGATTCCACTTTCGAGAGCAGGGACCTCTGCAAACAGAGAAGTTGCGTTGGGCTGCGGCAAGAAGGAGCCCCATGCCCCGGCGATGCGCGGATGAAGGCCGGCGGCGAGTGCCGAACAACCGGCAGCGCAAAGGAAACGCCGGCGGGAGAGCGAAGAAAGCAGGCTGCTGGAACTCACGCTGACACCGGTTTGCAGGGAGGTGAAGAGCAGCTGTTCAGGATTGCTCGATGGGTGGCGATGCAGACACTCATGGATGGAGGGAGTGGCCCTCGACCGTATCGGTGGGCGCCTTGGCGCGGCTGGTGGCCTGGGCCTGCAATGCCATCTCGCGGGCCGCACCCTTGGTGTCGCCGGTGCGTGCGTAGGCGATGGCGAGTTGATAATGACCGGCCGGGTCTTCCGGCTGCATCTTGACGTAGCTCTCGAGCGGCGGACGCGCCTCGACAAACTTACCCGACGCGGCAAGCGACATGCCGAGGGCGAGATAGGCCTCGGAGAAGCCTACATCGAGCTTTGCCGCGTGGGAGAAGTGTCGAATAGCCTCATCCCAATCGCCGGCACGGCGCGCGAGTTCTCCCAGAATGAACTCCGCGGAGGCGTTGCTGGGGTCGACTTCGACCTCCTTTTGGAATTCTGCTTTGGCTTCATCCGTTGCGCCGGAGGGACCTGCTTTGTCGAGAGCAATTTGCCCCAGGCGATAGTGAATGCCCGGCACTTTGGGGTTTGCTTCGAGAATGCTGTTGTAGATCGCGGCTGCCTCGTCATTTTTTCCCTGCGACTCAAGCCCCTCTGCCTCGAGCTTGTGCGCCTGAAACGAGGAGGGGGCGCTAGCCTGTAGCAGCCGCGCGGCTCTCATCCCGAGTTCGGAGAAGTAGTGGGTGGCAATGTAAAGGACCTCAGGATCGTCGGGCGAGTTGTGCCTGAGCCAGAGCAGCGTGTCGACCGCGATCTGCTCCTGGTCGAGCGCCATGGCGCAGTGCAGCGTTGCCATCTGAACATCCGATCTAACCTTTTGACTGGAGGCCGCCGGCAGCGCTCGCTTGAGCAGCGGCAAAGCTTCCTTGCAGTGTCCGCTTGTGGCGAGGCCGATTGCCTGTCGCATAGACGGCTCAGGCGCGGGCTTGCCGGTTTGCGCGAGGATGCCGGTAGCCGCGGCGCTGTTTATGATCCAGAGCAGCGCGCAGGCCATGGTTGAAAGACGCTTACGTGCTGGGGAACTCATAGGCGAATTGTATGCAACGCCGAATACTCACCGCATCTTTCTTTGCGGCTGCGGCCCGTCTGAAGTCCTCGAAACAGGTTGGCGTCACTCCCCCCTTCGCAACCTCAGAAGTCAATGTTGGCGCGCAATTCGATGACTCGACCGAAGCCCGGGGTCTCGCCGGAGGATTCGTTGGTTACTCCGCCGAGCCCGAAGCCGTAATCCTGGACGCCCGCATCGACGAATCCGGCGCCTGTCGCATCGCCGAAGACGGGATGGTTCCAGGCGTTCAAGAAGGATGCCTGCAGGCGGAACTTTAAAGACTCACGGATGGGCACAGCTTTGGTCACCGAGATGTCCTGATAGAACTGCCTCGGGCCATGCAGATAGAGAACGCTCCCAATGGTTCCCGCGGTTGTATTGGGGGAGATGTACTGGGAGTTTGCTCCACCGCCGGTCGTACTCGCGAGGTACTTCGGATTGATCAGGTTGGCGAATGTTTGTCCGGGCACGCGATAGACGCCAACCGCTTTCTGAAGTTGGGCCCCGGTGACCCCGTTCAGCGTGATGCCGCTATCCCCGTAGTCGTTGTAGGTATTGTTTTCGCCGGTCAGCTGCGAAGGCTCGCCCGATTCATAGGTAACGATAGAGCCGACCGTCCAGCCGCCGAGCACCTTATCCACCACGCCATTCTGGTTCAAGAACTGGCGGCCGCGCCCCACGGGCAAATCATAGGTGCCGTTGGCATGGAAGACGTTACGCAGATCAAACAGTGTTGGGCCGTAGCTCTTTGCCAGGTCGCGCAAAGTGAAGGCGTTGAAGGCTCCTGTCCACTGGTTGTTCGAAGCGACGCCCAGGGAGTGGCTATAGGTATAGTTCGCGTCGTACTGCAGCCCATGCCAGTTGCCCTGCCGGAGGTCGACCTGCATGGCGTTGTAATTGGAGTAGCCGGAAGAGACCAGTTGGCCGGTGGCGTTAGGCTTGCCGAAATTAGTATTGGTGCCCGCAGCGTATGGATTGGCCTGGAAGAAGTTGATGGGATAGCCCGCGCCCGCACCGGTGTAGCCGGCATTGTTGGCGCAGGGACTGAAGCCCGCGCCCACCAGGTTGCAAAAGTAGGGCACGGTTCCGGCGACGTTTGCAAGGATGCTCGCCATGGCACCGGCCTGACCGGTGTTGAGGTAGTTGATGTATTGCGGATTGGTGTAGTCGGAGGCCGTGGACCCGCCGAAGGCTGCGTCGAAGATCGGGGTGGCGTTGCCGTTGGTGCTGGAGAAAGAGGTGCCGCCGCTTGCCGCCAGATTTGCCTGCGCCTTTTTGAACTGCGACAGGAAGCCATTCTCAAACACGTTCACTTCGTTGGGATCAATGCCGATCCACTGGTGAATGGTGCGATTGCCGTTGTAGCGCAATTCGAGCGCGAACGACCGGCCAAGAGCGCGTTGGATGCCGAAGTTCCAGGACTCCGAGTAAGGCTGTTTGATGGTGGGGCTCAGACCGTAGACCGGAGTGGAATTCTGGAAGGTGAACTCCGATTCGGGAGCCGTCGCCTGGTAAGACGTCGGCGAGAGGCCAAAACCGGGAGTCGAATTTCCCAGCGAGAGACTTCCCGGAGCGAAGGTTCCAGACTGCCCGGTGTTGTTGGCGTTGAGATAGAAGTATTGGTAGTAGAAGGATCCGTAATCGGTGGCGTAGTCCCAGAAGTACTGGTACGGCTCGGTAAAGCGCCGCAACCCGAAGCCACCGCGGATGACGGTGCTGTCCCCTCCCAGGAGAGATTTAAATGCGCCCTCGGCCTTGGGATTCCACACAAAGCCGAAGGCTGGCTGCGGAGTGACTTTCCACGGATTGTAAGGACGAGGCGAAGCCGTCAAAGCAGGGTTTTGATCGCCCTGCAACGAACCGGGATTGAAAAGATTGCCCACGCCCGAGGGGCCATAAATGGAGGAGACGGAAGCAGAGTGGTAGAGGCCGGTCAGGTCGTGCTGCGCGCCGGTGAAGTCCCAGCGCAGGCCATAGTTGAGCGTCAGGTTCGGCGTTGCTTTCCACGAATCCTCGGCAAACAAGCCAATCGCTGACGACAGCTCATCCAGCGGGTACTCGCCGGTCTGCCCTGGCGTGTTATAGCTCTTTTTCGTGATGCTGTAAGGAGATTCGCCGGTGACGCTGGAAATTCTGCCGGTCAACACGGCGTAAAGCTGCTGCGCCTCAGTCAGGTTGGCACTGGTGGCGTCGGGCAACGTGGCGTTCGCTCCGGAGTTGGTAAAGGCGTTGAGCGCCGGATCGCCCGCCGCCAGGCCGAGCGAGTAGTTTGAGAAACCCGAAGGTGCGTTCCAGTAGTGGTCCTGCTCGCGATACCAGGAAACGCCGAACTGGAGGGTGTGACTCTTACGCTGCCAGGTCATGGAGTCGGAGAGATTGAAGATGGGGTAGAAGGTGCTGACGGGCAGATTGTATTGCTGGCCCGACATAGGGGCCCCCGCCCCATTGGGCAAGGTCGCGCCGGGATAGTTCCATGCGACCGTGGGTTGGGTGGTGTACAGCGGAGCGGCGTTGTATGCATACTGCGTAGCGTCGTAGAGGTAGCCTGCCTTGAATTGGTTGAGGAACTGGGGCGAGAAAATGTAATCGAAGCCCAACGACGAGGTGTAGTTCTTGGTGGCGTTGCCGGCAATCTGGTTGGCGAATGCGGAGCCGGGGAAGTCGCCCGCGGTGTTCGCCGGCTGCTCCTGTTTGGTCATGAGCCACGAAACGTACATCCTGGCTTTCTGGGAGAGGTCGTAGTCGACCCGCGCGGCGGGGTAGTAGTAAGTCGTGGGTGAGCTCTGGATCCAGGCGAGCTGGTTGAAGTTGGCGTTGGAAGTAGGCGTGACAGCGGCGGACGAAGCGGCGGTGTTGATCAGCTTGAACTGGGCGGCGATCGCAGCGTTAACCGTTCCCGGCAAAGCGGGGTTGCTGGTGCTGGCGAGTTGCAACAGGTTGACGGTGCGTGTCGTGCCGTCGGTGCCGGTATAGGTGAAGTTCCCGGTTTGGGCCGCGGAGGTAAAGGCGAAATTAGTTTGGGTAAAACTGCTCGGCACCTTGCGCATCGCAAACGTGCCAAAGAAGAACAGTTTGTCATGCAGGATCGGACCGCCCACACTGCCGCCGAAATCATTCAGGATCAGCTTGTTCTTGCGCAGTCCGTTGACGTCATTCTGCCAGCTGTTCGCATTCAGGCCGGAGTTACGAAAATCTTCATAGGCGCGTCCGTGGAATTGATTGCCGCCACGCCGGGAGACGAAGTTGACCTGCGTGCTGGCCTGTCCAAAGCCCGAGTTGAGATCGAGCTGATCAGTCTGGATAGTCATCTGCTCGATGTCTTCGAGACGAGGCGAGACCGCAGGCTCGATGTTGCCGGTGAACTTCATGCGGCTCGAGTTGCCAATGACGCCATCGATATTGCTGCCCTGGTCGTTCGACGGCAGTCCGTTGTAAGTTCCGTTGAAGCCGGCGACGAGGCTTGCGAACGCGGTAACGTCGCGGCCGTTCAGCGGCAGGTCCTCAATCTGCTTCATATTGACGACGGTGCCGATCGCATTGGATGTGGTTTCGAGCACCGGCTCAGATTCTGCCGTGACGCGCACCGTGTCACTGGTTCCACCGATCTCGAGTGTGGCGGTAAGATCGGTGCTCTGCGATGCCTCAACCACGACAGTGTCGTAGATCTTAGTGGCATAGCCTTGCCTGGCGATGGTCAGACTGTAAGTGCCGATGGCCAGGTGGACGAAGGTGTAGGTGCCATTTCCTGCCGTATGCGCTACGCGCGTGTCGTTGGTGAGGTGGGCGACCAGGGTGAGCGTTGCTTCGGGGATGTTTGCGCCGGTGGCGTCGTTAACGGTGACCACAACCGTTCCCTGCGAACCACTCTGCGCTACGGCAGGCGCGACCGGGAGCGAAACCACAGCCAGCAGACCAAGCGCGAAAACGACGACGGTTTGGAAACGACCGGTCAACATACATCCTCCAGAACGATTAAACGTTTTCCGGAATTCATCTTCCGGGGCAGAGAATCCGGAGACATCGAAGGGGAGTGCCTGGGGCCTGATTCGTTTTTGCTGCCGGCCGAACGAAAGCGGGGCTGTCGGTAACCGTCGGCTCTTAAAGAGACGGTAACGTTTTAAAACTTGTATTAGACATTGTATCCATTGTCAAGAACTTACTTGCGCCGCCACGTCGAAGCCCGATGATTTGGACCCGGGTCGAAGGCCGCCCGCGGGAGCGATTGTCGTTTGACCTCAGGCAGGGGTTAGCGCGCCGCCTGAACCGGTTTCTTCCCGGCGAGCAACTGCGCCAGTTGTGCCTGCAGCTGACGCGCCTTTTCCGGCTCCCCTAAGCGGCGATAGGCCTGGGCCAGATTTGTGTATACCGCCGGGTTCTCCGGTTCGAGACGGCGCGCTTGCTCGAGATGGTTCGCGGCCTCCGCGAAGCGATCTTCCATGAGATAGAGCTTGCCGAGCCCAAGTTGCGTCGCGGAGTAGTCTGGATGAGCTCTGGCCGACTCCTCGAGAGCTTGCCGGGCCTCCACGAATTGCGCATCGCCTGGCGCGGCGCCTGCCTGCATCAGCACTGTTCCCAGGAGCGAAAGCGTCTGGTAGTCGCGGTGCCCGGCGTTGATTGCCTGATGCAGAAGATCGATAGCGTCGGCGAACTTGTCGTCGTACAGGGCCAGCTGCACTCGCGCAAGATCTGCGATATAGCTGCCGGGCGCCAGCTGAGCCGCTCGATCAAACTCTGGCCTCGCCTCTTCGAGACGATCGAGGCGGCCGAGAAAGAGCGCCCGCTCGTAGTGCAGACGCGCCGAGTCGGAGAGCTGCTGCAGACCGATCTCCACGATCCGCAGGCCCATATCGTAGTCGTGGTGGTCGGTGCAGGCGTCCGCTATGAATGCGTAGAGCTTTTCATCTTTTGGTGTAAGAGCCGCTGCCCGGAGAAATTCGTCCATCGCCGTCTTCGGCCGCCCCACTCCGAGATAGGCCTGGCTGAGCAGGTTGTCGATGACGACGGTGTCGTACCCGGAGGAGCGGAGGGCGGCGAGCACGGCGATGGCCTCCTGGTAACGGCCGAGGCCGAGATAGCAGATTCCCAGGTTGACTGCGGTGGCATAGGGATCCGCGCCCGCCCGCTGTGCCGCCAGTAGATGTGGGATGGCATTCTGCAGAAAACCTTGGCGGGTGAGATCCGTTCCGGCTTGCAGCTCGGTTTTCGTCTGCGCGGCGGGGGCGGTAGGCGAGGCATCGGAGGGGCCGAGGGGGTCCGTCGTCTGCGCAGATAATGGGGAAGCGGCTAGCGGGAGTGAGAGGTAAAGACTGATGATTGCAAGCCGGAGAAGCCCCAGCCCCTTGCCTGGCGGACTCGGCTGCAAAGGGCACTGCGCCCGCAGAAATCCCGTAAACCAAAGCAAATGCGCGCTATCCATGGGGATGATGCCGGGCGGAAAAACTCCCTCTTCGTGCGCGATTCTGTGCATATACTTGCATACATTATCCGCCCGCAAATCGCCCCGCAGCGGACGAAAGATTTTCAGGGATAGCCCCGGGGGCCGGCGGCCGATAGGTTTGGAGAGTTATGAACCAGCGAGAGAAAGTCCGGGAAGAGAAAGTGTCGATGTCGGGCGAAGTGGTCAGCCGCAGGAGGTTCGCAACCCGTTTTGTTGCCGCCGCGGCGCTATTGCTCGTTCCCGCTGAGGCAGACCTTGCCGGGGAAGCCAGAAAGATTGCTGCCTCTGGCGGCGCCCTGGGAGCAAGGCCGGCGGACCTTTCGGTCGCAGATTGGGATGAGGTGCATGCCAGGTATGCAAACCTGCTGCATGTTTATGGCACACGAATGACAGAAGCAGAAAAGCACCGGGCGGGACTCATCCTGACAACGAATCAGCACATGCTCGCGTCGATTCGGACATTCGAAGTGCAGAATGGCGATCCCTCGGCATGCACCTTAAGGCTTTACGAACCAGAGCCGAGGGTGTGAAGGGTCCTGGATAGTGGTTTTCTGATTCCTAAAATTTAATGCTCACATGCCGTCTTAAAGTACAACTCTCGTTCACTTCTTTCACGACCCGACTCAAGCCCCACGGATTCTGGGCCCAAAGCGGATGCTACTTTGTATACATTGCAAATCTGGGTTATAACTCAGTCCATGCGGCAGAGTCGAAGAGCCCCGGGGTGTCGGGTGTTGCCGGCCGTCGCTTGTACTACTCGGAGACGATGGATGCGGATCTGGAAGCCGGCGGTATGGGCGCTCTGTAGCTGGATAGTCGCGATTGGAACCTTGCATGGGGGCGGCGCCACTACGAATGGGGCGGCTTCGCGCGAGCGCCAGATGCCGCAGGTCATTGAACAATTCACAGCGGACTCGGAGGCCTTGCACCGCACCTATTCGGTAGATACTTCTCTAGTACGGATGGCGCGGCTCGAGAAGTTCGATAACGATAAGCTGGCGATGCTCGCGGCGATGGACTTCGATGCGCTCGCGCAAGAGGACAGGGTCGACTACCTGCTGTTGAAGTACCGCTTGACCGCCGACCTGCATCAGCTCGCAATCCGGAAACGTCAGATCGCCGAGATGCGGCCATTGCTTCCGTTCGCTTCCACGATCGAGACATTTCTCGAAGACAAGCGCCTGATGCAGCGGCCCGATGCAGAGAAGGATGCAGCCGCGCTGACGGAGATGGTCAAACAGATCACCGCGGTCCGCCTGCAATTCGACCCGAAGCCGCCCGGCGGAACGCAGGCCGAAGTAGCCGGCAAGCCTAAGGTAAATCCTGTAACCGCCAACCGCGCCCTGCTGGCAACGGGGCAGTTGAGCTCTCAACTGGAGGAATGGTTCAACCAGTACAACGGATATGACCCCGTCTTTGTATGGTGGGTAGATCAGCCCTACAAGGACGCGCAGAAGGCGTTGACCAGCTACAGCGCGTTCCTGAAGGAGAAGCTGATCGGCATCGCTCCCGATGACAAGACGACCATCATAGGCGACCCGGTGGGCCGCGAGGCTCTGATGAACGACCTTGCGGATGACATGATTTCGTACACCCCGGAGGAACTGATCGCGATCGCCCAGACTGAGTACGACTGGTGCATGCGGGAAATGCTGATCGCCTCGCGCGAGATGGGCTTCGGCGAAAACTGGCATGGTGCCGTCGAAAAAGTGAAGCAAATGCATGTGCCTCCGGGCGAGCAGCCAGAACTCATCCGGAAACTTGTGGTCGAGGGCAGCGACTTCGTCAAGAGCAACCAGCTGGTCACCGTGCCTCCGCTGGCGGATGAGACCTGGCGCATGATCATGATGACTCCAGAGCGCCAACTGGTGAACCCGTTCTTCACCGGCGGCGACGAGATCAGCGTTTCGTACCCCACCGACACCATGACCTTCGAGCAGCGGGAGATGAGCATGCGCGGCAACAATATCCCCTTTGCCCGCGCGACCGCGTTTCACGAGATGATCCCGGGGCACTTTCTGCAGTTCTATATGTCTGCGCGTTACCTGCCGTACCGGCGTGCGTTTGAAACCCCGTTCTGGATTGAGGGAAACGCGTTGTGGTGGGAGATGCTGTTCTGGAACAAGGGATTCGATAGAACCCCCGAGGAGCGTGTGGGCGCCCTGGTGTGGCGTATGCACCGCTCCGCCCGGATTATTTTCACCATGAATTTTCACCTTGGCCGGTGGACTCCGCAGCAATGCGTTCAATCGCTGATCGACAACGTGGGTTTTGAGCCGGATAACGCAACCGCGGAAGTGCGGCGTTCGTTTGACGGCTCCGTGGGGCCGCTTTACCAGAGCGCCTACCTCCTCGGCGCGCTGCAGTTTCGCGCCCTGCACACAGAGCTGGTGGACGCAAAGAAGATGACGGATCGTGAGTTTCACGACGCCATTCTGCATGAGAATTCCATGCCGATCGAGATGCTGCGGGCGGACCTGGAGAACCAGAAACTCACGCGTAACTTCAAAACGAGTTGGAAGTTTTATGGCGAGCATCCTACGCATCCCTAAGGCTATCGAGACACTCCGCACTTCATTTACGAATTGGATTGGGTGAGCGATGGATAGAAGACGTTTCCTGCAGACCCTGGCCGTAAGCACGGCCGCCTGGACTGACTTGCACGCGTTCGACCAGGAGTCTGCGGCGGCCGGGTCTGAGGATGCGCCCCTTCGCGGAACGAGAAAGGCAAGTGAAACGGAGGTAGAGGGGCACACGTTGCTCTGTACCTTCACCCGAGAGGGCAAGACCTGGACAGTCTATGAAGATCTGCGCACGCGCGACGGCATGATTACTTATGTCTCCTCCACGGGAGAGGCGCGCACTCTGCGCAAGACCGCCGAGGCAACGTTCGCCGAAGACGGTCCGCCATATCTCGGCCTCGCTCTCAAAGACATTGGCATGGCTGGTCCCGATCTGCTCGCAGACAAACTGCTTGCGCATGGAGACCCCAAAGAGGCCGAGGTACGCCGGGCCGCACCGCCGATGGATTCCGCGAGCCATGGTGGCCGCGGCTATCGGCCTTCGTGGAACACGATCGTCGGCACCCGCGAGTGCAGCGATACCATGCCGGTGTATCCGAGCGGCAATACGCGCACCTATCATCCGGTTCAGTACCTCAAAGAGATCACGCAGGAGCGCTCGCGGCTACGGCATGAAGGGCTGGTGGGCGGCTGGATGCCGGCCGTCCGCAAGGTGCTGCCGGGCGACAACGGATCGCACTTTGAGATTGTCGTGTTCGGCGATGTGCTCGCCAGAGACCGTTTCATCGTGCAGACGTGGCACCGCACGGCGCACATTCAGGAGGGGAAGATCACAAAGGTTGAATACGGTTACAGCTATCCCGCCTACACGCGCCGCCGGCAGGCTCCTGCGCCGGAGGAGTTCTACCAGGGGTTGCTCTTCTTCGCAGAATATTGGGACCGTCTCATGGACGATGTGACGCCGATTACGTTGCCCGATACCAGTTGGACCGATATGGTGACTTATGCTTTTGTGAAGGAACAGATCGTGCGTCCGGGCGGGGTCTATCCGAAATACGGCGCAGTCGATCGCGATTACTTTGGGCCGGAGTACGACGGCTTTCAAGACATCTTCACCATGGCGCTCTACTCCAACCTTGAGTGCGGCCGGTTCGAACAGGCGCATGATATTTTCGACAATTACTTCTCCAACTTCGTCGACGCGAACGCCATGATCAACATGCGCGGTGCGGAAACGGCGCAGTTCGGACTGACTCTCTCGCTCATCGCGCGCTACTACAACTACACGCGCGACAAGGCACTGCTGGTCAAGCATCGCGAGAAGATAGAAGCAACGGCCGCGATGCTCGCAGAGTTACAGGACGAAGCGCTCAAGCTGCCGGTATCCGACCGCGGCTACGGTCTTCTGCACGGCTGGTGCGAGTCCGACTCGTGTCTCATGCCAGATCCATCGATATGGAACAAGCCATACTTCTCGAATAGCGCCTTTACCGTGCGTGGATGGCGCGACATTGCCGCGATCTGGCGCACATTGAATTTCAGTGGAGCTGACGGGCTCGCGGACGATTGGATCCGGCGCAGCGACGGTTTGCAGGCCACTCTGGTCAAGAGCATCGACGCCAGTACCAGGCGCGACATGAAGCCCCCCTATATCGGTCCTCTGCCCGGCACGAAGCTGACTTTCCGGGAATCGATTGCGACCGAGCATCCAAGCGAGCAGGGATGGACCCATCGTTGCTACGCAGAGCTGCTACAGCCAGATGTACTTCCTGCCGAACAGGCCCATCTCATCATCAATTGCATGCGCGCCTATGGAGCGACGACCATCGGCGTGGTTGCGAACGTGGAGCCTGCCCACCCGGACGGTCGCGATATTCTCGGTTTTATTTCTTACGGCTATGCGCAGACGCTGCTGCGGCTTGACCGTATCGAGGAGTACATTCTCTTTCTTTATGCGCATCGCTATCACGATCACTCGCGCGGTAGTTGGACGGCGGGTGAGGTCTCCGGAATTACCGGCGACGGAACACTATTCTGCATCCCCGCGCAGCAGACGATTCCGCTATTGCTGCGTTGGATGCTTGTGTTCGAAGACGCTGAGAAGGACCGTTTGTACTTTGGCCGGGCCATCCCGCGTGAATGGATTGCCCGCGGTAAAACGATCGGCATAGAGAGCGCACCGACGCGGTGGGGTCGTGTGGATTACCGCCTGGTTCGGCGAGACCGCCAACTTGTCGCTATCATTACCTTGCCGGCGCAGGGTGAGCTGCCAAAAGAGTTGCAGGTAAGTTTTCGACTGCCTGCCGGCACGACTCTCGCCGATATGACGGTGAATGGCAAGACCATATCTCCCAGCGGCCCGCATAACGATGCGGCTCTGGTCGTAACCGATGGGCAACGCAGTTTCGAAGTTGTTGCGCAACTTGGCTGACCGAATGCAGATGCGTACTAGGTTTCAGGAACTCTCCCTGCCGCGAACTCGGGTGCCCCATATCTCGCGTTCTTTGCGAGATGTGGGATTCCGCAAACCTTAACCTCAGGGCCTATCGGGTCAGCCAGATTCTGGGGATAGAGCTGCGAAATCCCACATCTCGCAAAGAACGCGAGATATGGGGCACCCGAGTTCGTGGCAAGGAGAGTTCCTGAAATCTTGTACGGGCTGAAGAGTCTGCGTGAGAACCGGGGAAAAAGCCACAGCAGGTCCCTCCACTACGCTGCGCTCCGGTCGGGATGACAATTTTGTTATGTGATTTACCTACTTCCTCGAAGAAAACCGTACTTTCTTACAACTGAATTGTCATCCCGACCGGAGCGCAGCGTAGTGGAGGGACCTGCTGTGGCTTTTTCCCCGGTTCTCACTCAGACTCTAAAGCCCTCAAGGTCTGCGGCATTTACGGCACGACTGGAAGTCGTGCCCTGATTCAAAGCCAGTGGCTCTGTGATTTGACAAATCGCGACATTTGAATGATGGTTGGATTCTTGTACGCGACATTGTATTTATGGTCGCACAGCCTTTGCGGGTCCTGGGCGTGCAGAAGGAATAAGCGATGAAGCCGAAGTTGACTCGCCGGAGGTTCCTGGGCGCCGCCGCTGTCGCGGGTACGGCAGCTCTTTTACCTGCCGGGCCGGTCGCCCGTGCAAACGAATCAAAAAAGAACGGCGTTGCCAAGACCGCAGGAAACGACGTTGCCAATCGAAACCTCACCCAGGCCGCAGTGGCGAAGGTGAAGTGGAAGGCCGAGCCGTTCTCCATGACGGACGTGCGCCTGCTGCCGGGCTTCTGGAAAGATACGATGGAGCTTAACCGAAGCTTTTTGTATTCGCTTCCCAACGATCGCCTCGCGCATAACTTCCGGGTGACGGCCGGTATTCCATCGGACGGGGACCCGTTGGGCGGTTGGGAAGCTCCGGACTGCGAGTTGCGCGGCCATTATGTAGGACACTATCTCTCTTCCGCCGCGCTGCTCCATGCAAGCACAGGCGACCAGCCGATTCTGGATAAGGCGAACGATCTCGTGAGTATTCTCGCGGAGTGCCAGGCGAAGGATGGTTATCTCGGCGCGTATCCAGCCGCTTTCTACGAGCGGCTGCGGAAACACGAAAAGGTCTGGGCGCCCTTCTATACGTACCACAAGATCATTGCCGGCTTGATCGATATGTACGAGCACACAGGGAATCAGCAGGCGCTCGATATTGCACTTCGGATGACGGATTGGGCCGATGTCTATGCGCAGTCTTTCTCTGACGAGGAATGGCAACGCGTGCTTCTGGTGGAGCATGGAGGCATGAACGAAGCTGCCTTCAACCTTTACGCCATTACGGGCAAGCCAAAGTATCGCGATCTGGGCTACCGGTTCGAGCACAAGAAGATCTTCGAGCCGCTGGCGGCAAATGGAGACAAGCTCGACGGCAACCATGCCAACACCAATATTCCCAAGGTGATTGGAGCGGTTCGCGGGTACGAGCTTACGGGCGACCAACGCTACCAGCAGATCAGCCAAAATTTCTACCGCATCGTAACCGAGCACCATGCCTATTGCACCGGAGGCACCAGCAACGGCGAGATGTGGCATGCGGCGGATGCAATCGCAACCCAACTTGGTCCGGCGGCGGAGGAGTGCTGCTGCTCCTACAACATGATGAAGCTGACGCGTCATCTCTTCGGTCAGCAACAGGACGCGAAGTTGTTTGATTACTACGAACGGCTGTTGCTCAACGTGCGTTACGGCACGCAGGACCGCAACGGCATGTTGATGTATTACGTTCCGTTGCAGCCTGGTATGTACAAGACCTTCGGCACGCCATTCGACGCCTTCTGGTGCTGCACGGGCACGGGCAGCGAAGAATATTCCAAGCTCACCGACTCGATCTACTTCCACGATGACAGCGCGGTCTTCGTGAACCTGTTTATTCCGTCGACTCTGAACTGGCAGGAGCGCGGGTTCAAGCTGCGCCAGGCAACGAAATTTCCCAATGAGGAGCGCGTTACTTTCACCGTCGAAGGTATGCCGTCGAAGGCCGTCGCGCTAAAGATCCGCGTACCTTACTGGGCAACAAAGGGTGCTGCCGTCACCATCAATGGGGAGCCGCAGGATGTAACGGCGACGCCCTCAACCTACGTCGCCCTGGAGCGCGCCTGGAAGCAGGGCGATGTGATTACCGTTGACCTTCCGATGACCCCGCATCTCGCTACGGCTCCGGATGATAAGCAGGTGCAGGCTGCGATGTACGGCCCGCTGGTACTCGCGGCAAAGCTCGGCACCGAGGGCCTGACGACTTCGATGATCTACGGCGCCTATGGCCCGCGGGGCTATGACGACGGGTATCCGATGCCGGCCGTGGACACGCGTCCGCGCCCGCATCGCGGGCCAAATGGGGAGCCGCCTGCAACTGCGTCTGCACCGGCTGGCGAAATGATCTGGTTTGAACAAGTCGAAAGCACGCCTCAATATTCGCTCCAGTTCCGCACCAAGGGAAGAGGGCCGATCCACACACTAGTTCCGTTGAGCCAGATCATGGACGAGCGCTACTCCGTATACCTGCGCAACAACAGCATCGCTTAGAAAGTGGAAAGCATTACGTCAGGGCTAAAAGAGCTGTGTGAGCACCGAGAAAAAGCCCGACGTATGCTTAATCATTTACGGCCCGGCTAAAAGCCGTGCCCTGATACAAAACAGAGTTTTTTTGCAGCCTGTATAACAGAGCGAACGCGCGGCACTCCTAAGAGGGATCATTCGCCAATGAGCTTTTCGTTCAGTCGCAGAGATGCTTTGAGAGGTATGGTGTCCGCCGGCACTCTGGCGTTCATTGAGCCTGCATCGGCGCTCCTGCCGGAGTCACCGCTCTCCATGGCATCCGGTCCAATCGAGGTCGCCGTCACCTCGGTGAGCGCGCGCACGGTGCGCTTTACCGTTCAAACGGTCAAGGCGGGTAAGGCTGTGCCGTTGGTTTCTGACGGCGCCCTTCTCGACCGTAGTTGGGGTTCGCCGATCGCTCGCTTGCGAGGGCTCTCTGGTTCTTTCACCGCGCGCGCGGGTGATCTGCGCCTCACGCTCACGGATTCGCCGCTGACCTTTCGGGTAGAAGACGCCACGGGTAGGTTGGTGCAGGAGTTGAGCCTGATCTCGCCTACGCCGGATGCGGTCTCAGCGGAATTGCATTTCAGCACCGGCAATGGGCTCTTGCTCGGTATGGGGCAAGGCGGTCCGCAGTTCGATCGCGGCGGGGAAAGCGATTCGATGGTGAGTGGACAGGGCGGGTATCGTCTCGGCACCCACGGCGCCCGGGTACCCATCCAACTCCTCATCGGCACTGCAGGTTGGGCCATGTTCGTTCACTCGCCGTTGGGGACCTTCGACCTTAGTGGCGGCCAGGGACGGTTGCGCGCTGCTCCAGGGGAAAGCGGCCTTCCGCTCGATGTGTTTGTGATTGGCGCGAGCGAACCAGCCGCCTTGTTGTCGGAGTACGCAAAAATAACCGGCTTCGCAGAGATGCCCCCGCTCTGGTCATTCGGATACCAGCAATCCTATCGAACGCTCGGGACCCCGGAAGAAATTATGCAGGAGGCTCTGACCTTTCGCGAGAAGAAGCTCCCCTGCGACACCATGATTTATCTTGGGACGGGCTTCTGCCCCAACGGCTGGAACACCGACAATGGCGAGTTCGTCTGGAACGATCGCGCGTTCCCCAACCCCGCGAGAGCGATTGAGCAACTGCACGGGGAACATTTCAAGGTCGCGGTGCACGTGGTTCTCGAAGGCGAGCGTCTCACCGGCACGGTCAACGACCC
>Ga0182015_10002096_pt1 | contig 24810 bp, 23 predicted proteins | sample 712P3MmetaG_FD_120478 | JGI IMG/M metagenome (GOLD analysis project Ga0182015, IMG submission 120478) | Permafrost microbial communities from Stordalen Mire, Sweden - 712P3M metaG | ecosystem: Environmental > Terrestrial > Soil > Wetlands > Permafrost | place: Sweden: Stordalen | collected...
CAGCCCCGATGCGTCGCTGTTCGACATCATGGAAGACATCGAGCGCCGGATCATCGTCGACAAGCTCGAGCGCTGCAACGGCAACCAAACCGAAGCCGCCGAGCAGTTCCGCATCCCCCTCTCGACGCTCAACCAAAAAATCAAACGCCTCAACATCGAAATCCGCAAACGAGCCCGCGACTAGCGAATTGGCACGCACTGGCTCGCCCGGGTCTCGATTTTGAGACCCGGGATCGCGCGCAGCGCCTGCCTTTAGCACCAATCGCAAACTTCGCAGCCAGGAGAAAAACCAACCCCAAAACCCAGCGACGGCCAGGTTCACCCCACAGCAAGAAGTAAAAGCGCCCACCAGTCCGAACGTCAATATGAATCGATTCTGGCTTCATCCCTAAGTACTGTTTTGTCCCATTTTGGAACTCTCGGCGCCGCCTCCTCGGCACCAAAAAGATCAAAACCTAGCCCGGCCGCCGCAAAAAACTACTCTTCTCATTGATTGCGCTATTTGCCTGCATTGCCTACAATTAATGCATGCAATACACGATCCGCAATGTTCCGACTTCTCTGGACGCCGCCCTCCGCCGCCGCGCGCAGGAACAGCGCAAAAGCCTGAACGAAGTCGCGATCGAAGCTTTGGCCATGGGCGCCGGCATCAGTGGCGAGCGCACCCCAAAGCGAGATCTGAGTGACATCGTTGGTACCTGGCAGCACGACCCGGCATTCGACGAAGCCATCGCAGCGCAGGACACCATAGATGAGGATCTTTGGCGGTGAGGCTGGCGCTCGACACCAATCGCTACACCGACCTCGTCCTGGGCGATCTGCAGGTAGCAGAGACCGTCGAATCAGCCGATGAAGTCTGGCTGCCATTTATCGTGCTGGCCGAATTGCGCGCTGGGTTTTCTCTCGGCAGCAAAGGTTCGCAAAACGAAGCGTCCCTGCGCCGGTTCCTCTTCAAACCTGGTGTCGAAGTCCTCTACGCTGACGAACAGACGACGCACCACTATGCGAGCGTATTTCGGCAACTGCGGAAGCAAGGCACACCCATCCCCACCAAGGACATGTGGATCGCAGCCTTGGTGCTCCAGCATTCACTCACACTCTGCGCCCGCGACTCCCACTTCGATGCACTTCCCCAACTCCCGCGTACGTAGAAGAAGGAGACGGAGCACCTGGGCTGTACCCTGTACCCTGTAACCTGTACCCTGTATCCACCCATGGCCCTCGACACCATCGATGCTGCCGCCAAACGAGGCGTCCTCGCCGTCCAGGAGTACGCCCTCCTGTCCGCGCGCGCCCTCAGCGACATCTTCCGTCGCCCCTTCTACCGCGACGACATCTACATGCAGGCCGACATCATCGGAGTCGGCTCACTCCCCATCGTCATCCTCACCGGCTTCTTCCTCGGCGGCGTCCTCGCCCTGCAGTCCGCCTCCACCCTCCAGCAGTTCGGCGCCGCGGCCTTCACCGGCCAGCTCGTCAGCTTTTCCATGATCAAGGAAATCGGCCCCGTCGTCACAGCACTCATGGTCTCCGGCCGCAACGCCTCCGGCATGGCCTCGGAACTCGGCTCTATGATCGTCACCGAGCAAATCGACGCGATGCGCGCCCTCGGCACCGACCCCCTCAAAAAACTGGTCATGCCCCGCATCGTCGCCACCGTCGTCATGCTCTTCTTCCTCGTCATCATCTCCGACGCGGTGGGAATCGCCGGCGGCGGCTTCGTCTCCGTCTTCATGCTCGGCCAGGATAGCTCCCAGTACTTCCACACCTGTTACCAGTCCCTCCAATACCCCGACATCCTCCAGGGACTGGTCAAACCCATCTTCTTCGGCTTCATCATCGCCACCATCGGCTGCTTCTACGGTATGAAAACTCGCGGCGGAACCCAGGGCGTCGGCCGTTCCACCACTCAGGCCGTGGTCTGGTCTTCCATCCTCATCATCGCCACCGACTTCATGATCAGCCGAACCATGATCGGCATCTTCGGGCGATAAAACAGGTGAGCAGAAACGAAGACATGAATGAGGTCGGAATAAACGCAGCCCCCAACGCCACAACGTCGCCAGCGCCCTCCTCACCAGCCGCTGAGCCCGTCGTCGTCTTCGACGACGTCTCCGTCGGCTTCGAGCGCAAGCCTGTCCTCGAAAACATCTCCTTCCAGGTGCGCCCAGGCGAAATGCGCATCCTTCTTGGCCCCGCCGGCGTCGGCAAAAGCGTTCTGCTCAAGCTCACCAATGGCCTCATCCGCCCCGACTCCGGCCGTATCTTCGTCTTCGGAAAAGAAATCAGCGCCATGCGCGAAGAAGACCTCTTCGAGCTCCGCGGCGACATCGGCACCGTCTTCCAGGAGGGCGCCCTCTTCGACTCCCTCACCGTCCGCGACAACGTCGGCTATCGCCTCATGGAAGAACATCTTCCCGAAGAAGAAGTCACTGCCCGCGCCACCGAAGCCCTCCGCTTCGTCGAGCTCGAGCAGACTCTCAACAAATTCCCTTCCGAGCTTTCCGGAGGCATGCGCCGCCGCGTCGCTATCGCCCGCGCCATCGTCACCAACCCCAAACTCGTCCTTTACGATTCGCCCACCGGCGGCCTCGACCCGATCACCTCAACCACGATCATCGAGCTCGTCATGAAGCAGCGCGACGTTTCCCACACCAGCTCCATCGTCGTCACCCACCGCATCCAGGACGCCTTCGTCCTCGCCATGCACCACTTCAACCCCACCACCAAACAGATGGAACTGCTCCCGCCCCACCAGATCGACCCCAACACCAGCTTCCTCATGCTTCATCAAGGCCGATTAGTCTTCGACGGAACCACAAAAGAACTAGTCCACTCCGACGATCCCTTTATCAAGGAATACATCAGCTGAATAGCTGCTGCTTCCCGGTTGCCGGTAGCCTGTAGCCGGCAGCACTGCGGAACTCAATTGGTTTAACAGCCTTCGCAGGGCCGGGTCGCTGGTTCGGACAAGGGGGTGGTATCACGGTTCAACATCGATGCACTGAAGAGGAAGACTCAGCGATTCACCGAAGTCCGCGTGAGAGAATAATCGGCATGGCCGCTGCACCTTCCGTCCCTGCCGCCCAATGAAGACTGTAATCCACAGAAATATCGCGAAGACGCTGGGCGTCAATCCTGTTCTCATCAAATCGCTGCGCCACATCCCGCGATACCTGGGCGATCTGCGGAAATATAAACGTCTGGCAGTCAATGGGGGCTTGCCCGTTCGTATCGGACAGCTCTTCCCTATCATCAGCGACTACAAGGACGCCGCGGGAAGCGCGAGCGGGCACTATTTCCATCAGGATCTGTGGGCAGCGCGGAAGATTTACCGCCGCAGACCGGCGTCGCATGTGGACATCGGCTCGCGGATCGACGGGTTCATCGCGCACCTTCTGCCGTTTATGGTCGTCGCCGTTATCGATATCCGTCCCCTCGATTCCCATGTCGAAGGGCTTCGATTCGTACAAGATGACGCGACGGAACTGCGGTCGTTTCCTGATGGCAGCATCGATTCGCTGTCAAGCCTGCACGCGGCGGAACACTTCGGGCTCGGCCGTTACGGCGATCCCATCGACCCGCTGGGCCATGTGAAATTCATGGCAGCGCTGGGGCGGGTCCTTGCTCCAGGCGGCCGCCTGTATTTCTCCGTGCCGGTCGGCGAGGAAAGGCTGCAGTTCAACGCGCACCGCATTCTCTCTCCGCATTCGGTGCTGAACGGATTCCACGAGCTGCGGCTGGTAGACTTCGCGTATGTGGACGACAAAGGCGATCTGCGCCTGGGTGGTAAGCCGGAAGACTGCGAACGGCTCAACAATGGCTGCGGCCTGTTTGAATTCACCAAGCAATAATGCAGAGGGTGAGAGCCTGCACTGCGAGGCAGAGGCTGCCACCACGGCCGCCTCGTCTTCGACGGATTAACCCAGAAATTAGTTTGCTCCAACGATCCCTTCATCAGGGAATACATCAGCTGAATAGTTTACTGCCGATAGCCCATGGCTGGAGCTACCGGCATACAGCAGTCACCGGGACTCCATCTCCTGGACCGGCGGGGGTTCGATCCATCCCGCTGGAACTGCGGGGACAAAACTCCACACCTTGGGTTTTGCCTGCATCCCCGAAGTCATAACGGAAGAAACGTTTCAGTCGCAGGAATCGGGATTCGTAGAAGCGGAAAGAGAGATAGGCCAGCCCAATGCCCACGGTTTCACCGGCCAGCGAAGGGATCAGGCCCCAAATTGCGCCGGGGTGAGACCGCAGGAATCCGGCACCCAGCGGCGAGTTCATCAGGCACAAGACGGCTGGCAAATGCAACACGTAAATGCCATAGCTGTATTTTCCTAACCAGCGCAGAACCGGCAGATTCGCGGCTCCCTCGAAACGGGGACTCGTAAGCGAGAGGATCAGTATCGCTGCGCTCGCTGCCGCGATCGTCGTGAAGCCGATCGATTCGAGCCGCCCGGAATCCCAGCTCAATCCGAAGCCCGCCACCCACATCCACACAAGAATTGGCACGCTGACGGGAAATGCCCACAACGCAAAGACTTTGAGCCTCCACTGCATTGTAGAACCGCCCCGATAGAGCAGCGCGACTACTGCGCCGATCATGAGAGAGTCCGCGCGGGCGAGGGTGAAAGCATAGATGAAGAAATGTGGCATATGGGCACCCAGCATCGCGAGTCTCAACAAGAGAGCGCCGAGGATGACCGAGCCTGCAATTTGTATGAGCCTGGAGCGATCCTTCACCAGGAAAACTACAAGCGGCCACAGGAAGTAGAACTGTTCCTCCACTGCCAGTGACCACAGGTGCCCAACAATCGCATAAGGCGACAAGGGGGAGCTCGTAACATGCCTGACCAGACCCGTGTTCTGCAGATAGAAGAGGTACAGCCACTGGCGGCCGTGCCACTGAATGTGAAGCGGCCTGGTGAGGGCGATAAAAAAAAAGAGATAACCGTAGTAAAGGGGAAAAATGCGGAGAAAACGACGGGCGTAGAACGACCGGAAGAAGTTAGATGTCTCCCTCGTATCGTAAAGAATGCCAGTGATCAAAAAGCCGGACAGCACAAAAAACAGATCAACGCCGACCCATGCCGACTGGGCAAGTTCCATAAGGAATCTGCCGACCTGGCTCTGCGGGACTGGAATGTTCTCGCCGATATGCACCAGGAGAACCAGTAGAATGGCGACACCACGGATAGCATCCAGCACAGGGATGTGTTGTTCGACTTTCTGCACGATGACCCTCGGGCGCCCGTTCTCACACGATTCGCTTGGCGCTAGCAGAGTTCTTGCAATAACGTGGCGCAGCTCCTTGATGCTCTCCAGGTCCCCACCAGCTTGGTCTGCCTGGCTGGGACGCAACTATCCCCTGCGTTTAACGGTACCTAATCGGAACTCGCCGTCGGTTCGATACGAATGATGTCGTCCCTGACGGCAAACCATAGATCGGGACGAAGCTCTTTCACTCTCTGCTGCAGGGCAGAAAGTACCGGATAGTCATGCGTACCGTCGAACAGACGCGCATCGTCGATCAACACCACATGACCGCGCACCGGATGCCGAAGCGCCGCATCGAGTTCAGCCGAAATCGGCGTTTCCACCTCGCCCTTGGCGGTCTTGCCTGCCGAATAATGCGCGTCGAGCCAGAACAGGCACGGTTCGGTCATCCGCGCGAGCACAGACGGCAAAACCACGCCGCTGTCGCCGCAGAGACACTCGATGTGGCCAAAGCGGCCCAGCCGGCGCACCGCTCTCGCATGGTAATCCGGACTCAGTTCGACGGTGACGATTCGCGCGAACCGGTTCTTCAAAACAAAGTCCATCTCACCCAGATTAGTCCCCGTTTCGATGAAGGTTCGCAGCCCGTATCGCCGTGCGTACTCGCCCGCCACTTCCTGCTTCAGAGCATTGGGTGGTGGAATTGGACGTCCCCTCCGTTCCCAATCCCGAATCTCAAATCGGGCGCGAGCACGGTGTTGGATCGCCCATACAGTTGAACCCCTGAAGCGGTCTCGCGACGCCGCCCACAGGGACGCTCCCCTGAGGCGATCCTTGAGGGAAGCCATCATAGGACTCATTATAACGAGCACCAGTTGAGGCTATTTGCGTGGCATGCAGTTGTTCGCGCTACCTGAACGCGCGCCCTGGTAGTCGGCGGATGCCAGACTTGCCCGACGATAATGCGGGAATCCCTCGAGAGCCAGACCGGCGGTTGAATCAGCAAGCCCAGAACGTCGACTCCCAGGACGGTGGGGAGGGAGTCATCGTCTGGGCGCTCGAACAGTTGTCAGGCCGGGACAAATTTCTCGGCTTCGACGGCTCATTGCCCGTCGATGCTCCGCCAGTGCAGCGATGGCATGATCTTCCTTTGAAGATCCGCCAACCCCTCCCGCCATTCCTGCGCAGATACCCGTATTCCTACAATACGTACCAGCGGATCCTCTTCAGGATCTGGCGACTCGGGCGAAGCTGACGGCGAACCGTCCTACACAGCGTCGTGATCATAAAACCGGAAGAACAAGCTCGCCTTCGAAACCGGCTCCGCCTTCGATGCCAGTGCCGCCATCTGCGTGTCGCTGTAAGGTGTGAAATCCCGAGCGATCTGAACATTCTCTTCTAGCTGCGCAATCGTGTCGCATCCGACAATCACCGTGCTCACCGGCCGCGACAGCGTGTACCCAATCGCCTCCCGCATCGTCAGCGTCCCAGGACCCGTCGCCACCACCATCCCCTCCCACGACTTCTTCTGCACCTCAAGCGGCGGCGGCGTATACCCGGTCAGAATGCGCCCGCGCCCAGGAATCTTCATCCCGATAATCCCCATCTGCTTTTCGACCGCGAGCGGCAGCAGCTGCTCCTGGAACGTGAAGTGATGCGGATCCGCCGCGTTCAGCGCCATCAGAATGCAGTCGAAATCGTGCCGACGCAGCGCCTCCACCAGCGCGTCCGGACGATAATGCCCCGTCACGCCCAGATACCGCACCACCTTCTGCTGCTGCATCTCCACCAGCGCTTCCATCGCCCCGCCAGGCGCGAAAATCGCGTTGATATCCTTCATCGTCCCGATATCGTGCAGCTGCCAAAGGTCCACATGGTCCGTATGCAGCAGCTCCAGCGACTTGTCGATCATCCGCATCGATCCCTCGCGCGTCCGCTCCTTCGTCTTCGTCGCCAGAAACGCCTCGTTGCGCCGTGTCTTCATTACCTCGCCCACGTACTGCTCGCTCCACCGCAGCGGCCCGCCGTAAATGGACGAAGTGTCGATGTAGTTCACGCCCACGTCGAGTGCGCGGTTGATGATCGGCACTGCCATGTCGGCGTTATTCGCCTTCTCCAGCGCCGCCTGTCCGCCCAGCGAGAAAACCCCAACCTTGTACCCCGTCTTGCCCAGGTTCCGCGTCGGCATCGCATCCTGTGTGCGCGGGTTATTTGGGAGGCCAGGCAGGTTCTTTGCGCCAGCGGCTCGCGGCAGCGCGGCTCCCGTCAGCACCGCGGCGGCAGCTGCGGTCGTTCCCTTCAAAAATGCGCGGCGATCCTGGTTTGTACCCATGGCAAGCCCCTCCCGCGAGGCAACAAACCGTTTTATCACACCCAAATCACTCTCAGATGGGCCGCCGGCCAACGCGCCCGTTACATCCGTTTGATCTAACCAACCTCGCGACCAAAATGAAAAGGGATGGCATCGCGCCATCCCTCTCATCGTCGCTCTCCGTCAGTGTTCTAACGCCCGTGCGGGTGACCACCCTTATCCTTATCGCCACCACCGCCGCCCTTCGGATGCTCGCCGCCACCGGAAGGCTTGCTCTCCGTGTGCGCAGCAGGCCGGCTCTGGTTCGCCGCCGGCCGGGACGTGTTGTTCGGAGTCGAGGGCCGACTGTTACTCGGTGTCGACGGCCGGTTGTAATTGCTGTTTGCCGGAGTCGACGGCCGATTGGAGTTGTTACTCGGCGTGTTCGGCCGGTTGTAACTGCCATTCGTCGCGGGCCGATTGTAGCCACCATTCGTCGCCGGGTGGTTATAGCTCCCATTCGTCGCCGGATGATTGTAGCTGTTCCCCGGCGTCCGGTTGTTGTAGCCATTGCTCACCCCGCGGTTGTAGCCGTTGGCTTCCCCACGGTTGTAGCCATTGCGCTCACCCGCCGCATAAGCCGAATGCGCCGCCTGCACGTTGTACGCCCGCGCTCCCGGTGCACGATCGAACCGACCATAGTACCCGTGGTTCACCACCGTCACACTGCGCGATACCCACACGCCGTGTCCATACGCCAGGTACGGGTGCGGGCCCCATCCCATACCCCAGTGTCCCCATCCCCATCCATAGCCGCCCCAAACGCCGACGGCGACACCTACGCCGCCAAATCCAAATCCCACTCTCCATCCCACCGGAGGAGGCGGAGCATACCAAGCGTAGTACGGACGGAATCCCCAGTACGCCCACGGATCGTAGTAAGGCACGTAGACCACCGCCGGATTCGATGGAGCAATCACAATGTCACCCGGCGCATACGTCACCGCCAGCTGCGGGCTCGACTGCAGATGTCCCGCCGCATACGCCTGCTGCCGCAGTGTCTGCACCGAGTTCATCACGTCCTGCGGTTGGTTGTAATACGCGTTGCCCAGCTGTGTCGTCCAGTCAAGATTCTTGTCCATGTTCGCGAGCACCGAGGGAAACGCCACCAGCGCCTTCACGCTGGGATCCCAGTTCTGCCCGTTCACCATCTGCGCAATCTGATCCGGCGGAGCTCCACCCTGCGACTGCACGAACCGATCCGCTTCCACGATCTGCGTCGGATACGTCGAAGCCCCCAGCACCTGCGCCACCAGCGAATCCGGATACAGCGCAATCGGCGCCACCAGCTGATTCAGCTGGTCCGGGCTCAGCGCGTTCCACTGCTGCGGCGGAGCCGCCTGATCGTCCTGTGGAGGCGGTCCCTGATCCGGCGGCGGCGCACCCTGTTGGTCCGGCGGAGGAGGCGGTGCCTCCTGCGCGAACGCCGACACCTGCGCGATGCCCATTGGGATCATCAGTCCCACCAATCCCAATGCGATGCTGCGTTTTGAAACTTCAACGGAGACTGCGGTCAGCCCGCGCATCCACTTGCTGATTCGGCGGGCCGTGGGTCGAAACTCAAAAAGTTCTTTCATTAGAAGTTCCTCGTTGCCCTCTGCGGGCTGTCCAATTTCGGAGCGGCCGCCCGGCACTGAATCGTCCGCGCCCGTCTCAGCCTATGGGAAACCAATTGTCCCCTTTTAGTTGCGCCCATCCGCCGCACAACCGCCGTCTTTATATCACGGAATCGAAGAACCTGCGCAGGATGCGGGCAACCAGTTCCGGCTGTTCAAATGGCGCAAAATGCCCCGCCTCCGGTATCTCGTTGTACTCAGCGCCATACCCGCCGTTGCGAATCTGTTCCGTCAGCAACTTCATATCCGCAGGCGTGCTCCCCGGATCCTCGCTGCCCGCGATAACGCAGCATGGCAGCCGCAGCGTCCGCGCGGTTACCACAGAGTCGGGCCGCGCCGCCAATCCCTGCTGCACCGCCAAAATCGACTCCACTGGAACCGCCTGCATCATCTCCCGCGCCTCGTCCACCTTCTCCGGCCACTGGCGCCGCGCCGCTGATCCTATCAGCGTCTCCAAATTGTTCTCGATAAAATCCGCTGTCCCCCGCTCCCGCAACTTCGCAATCGTCTCCTCGCGTTTCGACCGCTGTGCGTCGTTGTCCCCCTGCGGTTTCGAGCAGCAAAACGCAAAAGCCTCCACCCGCGACGGCATCGTCCGCCAAATCTCGAACAGCGTGTACCCGCCGATCGAGCAGCCGCCGAATAGCGCTTTCCCAATCTCCAGATGATCCAGCAGCCGCCCCGCATCCGCCGCCAGCTTCTCGACCGTGATCGGCCCTTCCCCCAGCTCCGACTGCCCGTGCCCCCGCAAATCCGGCACAATCACCCGATACTTCCCCGCCAGCACCTCAGCCACAGGCATCCAAAACCGGTGATCCACCGGCGTAGGATGCAGCAACACCACCGCCGGCCCCCCGCCCAGCGCAGTGTAGAAAAGCTTCGAACCATCGGAGTAATAGAACATCCGCAGCCCCTGCTCTAGGTTATGTCAGATTGCGTCAGACATATTGTATTGACACTTGTATGTACATGATGCAAGAATGCTCGTAGTCGGGCGGATCGAATGCGTTTTGAGTACGACCAGCGAAAGAACCGCCAGAACCTCGCGAAGCATGGCGTCGATTTTGAGACCGCCCAGTTCGTTTTCGAAGACCCGTATTCGTTGAGCCAGCGGGATGAAGTCCATGAGGAGGAAGAGCGCTACATTACGCTCGGCGAAATCGCTCCGGGTGTCGTGCTCTTCGTGGTGCATACCGCCTTTGCGGCATCAGTTGGCGGAGAAGTCGTCCGGTTCATATCAGCTCGTGCCGCCACGAGCAGGGAGAAGAAATCCTATGAGGAAGCTCACAAGAGAACAACAGCGACAGATCGCCGCAATCGCCGAAAAAAAGGACGCGGCCATTGACCTCACGGAAATCCCCGAAGTGACGGACTGGAGCGCAGCGGAGATGGGGAAGTTCTATCGCCCGCCCAAAAAGCCTGTCACCATGAGGCTGGACACAGACGTTGTTGAGTGGCTTAAGAGCTATGGTCGCGGGTATCAGACGCGCGTCAACCACCTGCTGCGGCACGCAATGGTCACTTCGCAGCAAACGGCGCAAAAGAGACAAAAGTCAGCGTGAGAATTCCCTGCACGCGCTGAACGCCACCCGCGACCAGCCGCCCTACTGGCTCGGCGGCGGCTGATAGTGCGGCGGCGGAGGCATCGGCGGCAGCATCAGCGGCTCCTCCGGCATCACGATCCAGAAAATGATGTAAGCCAGCAACCCCGATCCGCCGCCAAACACCGTCAGCAGCACCGTGATCACCCGCACCCACACCACGTCCCATGCGTACGCGTTCGCCAATCCCTGGCAAACCCCCGCAATCATCCGGCCCATCCGCGGCCTTACCAGCCGCGTCACCGACGTCGTCGGGTAGCTTGGATAATAAGGAGGCGGGGCCACCGGCGGCTGCATCGTCGCGCCGCACCCCGAGCAGAACCGGGCATCGTCGGCAACGCTCTTTCCGCAATTCCTGCAAAACACAGCCATGGCCTGTCCTCCTTCGGAGCTTACCGAAATCTCCGGCTCCGATGCAAAACCACACCGTCGCCTGGCCGCCCGCTCCAAATTTACCGGACCGCCAAGCCTACAGCGTACAGTGACAATACGCGCGAAACCCCCGCTGGGTTCCCCCTAAGCTAACCCCGAAGCCAACCCCTCGGCCTGCGCCCCGGCCCACGCACCTTCCGCATCCAAACAGATGCATCGACTCAGCTACCTGGAGAAGCATTCATGCGTTTGCAGGGGAAAGTCGCCATTGTCACCGGAGGCGGTTCCGGCATCGGCCAGGGCATTGCCAAACGCCTCGGCTGCGAAGGCGCCAAAGTCATCATCGACTACGTCGGCAGCGAAGCCGGTGCCGACGTCACCCGCCAGGCCATCGAAGCCTGCGGCAGCACCGGCGAAGTCGTCCAGGCCGACGTCACCAAAATGGACGACGTCCGCCGCCTCGTCGACGCCGCCTGGGATCACTTCGGCTCCGCCGACATCCTCGTCAACAACGCTGGCATGGAAAAACGCTCCGACTTCTGGGACACCCCCGAAGACGAGTACGACCAAGTCATGGCCGTCAATCTCCGCGGCCCCTTCTTCCTCACCCAGGCCTTCGTTCGTCGCCTCCGCGACGCCAAAAAGCAAGGCCGCATCATCAATATCAGTTCCGTCCACGAGGACATGGCCTTCCCTGGCTTCACCACCTACTGCTGCAGCAAAGGCGGCCTTCGCATGATGATGCGCAACCTCACCGTCGAACTCGGCCCCCTCGGCATCACCGTCAACAACATCGCCCCCGGCGCCATCGCCACCCCCATCAACAACGCGCTCCTCGAAGACAAACCCAAACTCGACGCGCTCCTCAGGAACATCCCCCTCGGCCGCCTCGGCACCCCGGAAGACGTCGCCGGCATGGTGGCCTTCCTGGCCTCCGACGACGCATCTTACATAACCGGCGCCACCTTGCTCGTCGATGGCGGCCTCATGCGCAATTACCACGAGCAGTAAGCCCACCTATGCCCTCGAAGATCGAAGACTATGCTCTGATCGGTGATTGCGAGACCGCCGCCCTCGTCAATCGTGAAGGCTCCATCGACTGGCTCTGCTGGCCGGACTTTTCCTCCGGCGCCTGCTTTGCTGCGCTGCTTGGGACCGAAAAACATGGCTACTGGAAGATCTGTCCCACGGGCGAAGGATGGAAATCCTCCCGAAAATATCGCGACCACACGCTGATCCTCGAAACTATCTTCGAAAACGAAGACGGTGCCATCCGCCTCATCGACTTCATGCCGATCCGCGAACGCAACTCCGACGTCATCCGCATCGTCGAAGGCATTCGCGGCAGCATGAATATGACCATGCTGCTGTCGCTGCGCTTCGACTACGGCCGCACCATCCCCTGGGTTACTGCACTCGACGCGGCCAGCGGCAACGGCATCCGCGCCATCGCCGGCCCCGGCATCGCCGTCCTCCACGCCTCCGTCCCCGTCCATGGAGAAAACCTGCACACCGCCGCGGAGTTCACCGTCAACAAGGGTGACCGTGTTTGGTTCACGCTTACCTATGGCGAATCGTTCCGCACCGACCCGCGCCCCATCAACGCCGAGCGCGCCTTCAAAGACACGGAACATTTCTGGCGCCACTGGACCTCCCAGCTGAAATATGACGGCGAGTACGCCGATGCCGTGGAGCGCTCCCTCATCACGCTCAAGGCCATGACCTTTCGCCCCACCGGCGGCCTCGTCGCCTCCGTCACTACTTCGCTGCCGGAGTTTATCGGCGGCCCGCGCAACTGGGACTACCGCTACTGCTGGCTCCGTGACACCACCCTGACTCTTCTTGTCATGACCACCGCCGGCTACTACGAAGAGGCGACCGCGTGGCTGGACTGGCTCCTGCGCGCGGTCGGCGGCAGCCCTGACCAGGTGCAGATCATGTACGGACTCAAGGGCGAGCGCCAACTCGTCGAGTGGGAAGTCGGCTGGCTCCCCGGCTACGAAGGCTCGCGCCCCGTCCGCATCGGCAACGCCGCCGCCGGGCAGGTTCAGCTCGATATCTACGGCGAACTTCTCGGTACCTTCCTGCACGCGCTCCACGGCATGGGTCAGCACACCGCCAACGATTTCCGCCTCCTTATGCTCCTCCTCGACCACCTCGAAACCGTCTGGCAGCGCCCCGACGAAGGCATCTGGGAAACTCGCGGCGGCCGCGAGCAATTCACCTACTCCAAAATGATGGCGTGGGTCGCCTTCGATCGCGCCATCCTCATCGCGAAAAAGCTCCGCACCAAGGCTCCCATTGAGCGATGGAAAAAACTCCGCGACACCATCCACGAAGAAATCTGCCGCAAAGCTTTCGACAAAGAGAAAAACGCCTTCGTCCAGTACTACGGCGCGAAACATTTAGACGCGGCACTGTTACTCATGCCCATCGTCGGATTTCTCCCTGCGACCGACCGCCGCGTGCGCGGCACCATCGAGGCCATCGAACGAGAACTCATGGATGGCGGCTTCGTCCTTCGCTACGACACCGAAATCGTCCAGGATGGCCTCCCTCCCGGCGAAGGCGCCTTCCTCGCTTGCAGCTTCTGGATGGTCAGCGCCCTCAAGGCCATCGGCCGCGAACAAGACGCCCGCACGCTCTTCAACCGCCTGCTTGCCCTCCGCAACGACCTCGGCCTCCTCTCCGAGGAGTACGATGTCGACCGCAAGCGCCTGGTCGGCAATTTTCCCCAGGCCTTCTCCCACATCTCACTCATCAACGCCGCCTTCGACCTCGAACGCAAAGAAGACACCGACCACCGAGCCCACCGCCACAACCACGCCGATCCTGTATCGAAGCAATGAACGAACAACCACAGAAAACCTCGGCCACGTATCAGGGTGCAACGTTGAAGCGAGCGAATGCCACGGACCGCCCGCCCCGTATCGGGCCCATGCATCAAGATTCGCCGAAAACAAAAAAAAACAACCACCACCCCCCCAACCCAGCGAAGGCCAGGTTCACCCCACAGCAAGCAGATGACTCCCGTGGCATCCAAAGGTCAATGCGAATCGACCCCAGTTCACATCGAAAGTACCGTCTCGTCCCATTTTGGGAAACCAAGTTCCAACTCCACCTGCGGCCGTTTTTCGCACTTTTAAGTCGTGCTTTAACTTTAAGAAGGCCGAACAGTGAAGGGCTTTAGCACCGACAAATAGGCAGAACCGAATATGTGCCGTCCATCGTTACAATTTCCGAAAGAGAGCTGATCCCGAATGCACCGCTTTCACCTCTGGGCCCCCAAAGCCCAAAAAATAAGCGTCCAAATCGCCGGACAAAAGCACCCTCTCCAAAAGCACGACGGAGGCTGGTGGCAAGTCGACGTCGACTCGGCCAACCCCGGCATGGACTACGCATACTTTCTCGACGACCAGGCCCCGGCTCTCCCCGATCCGCGTTCTCCCTGGCAACCCAAAGGCATTCACGGCCCGTCGCGCATCCTCGACCACACCGCCTTCCAGTGGACCGACGCCGCCTGGGAGGCCCCGCCCTTCTCGAGCGCCATCATCTACGAACTCCACATCGGCACCTTCACCCCCGAAGGAACCTTCGACGCCGCACAATCCAAACTCGACGACCTCCGCTCCCTCGGCATCACCCACGTTGAATTGATGCCCGTCAATTCCTTCCCCGGTATCCAGGGATGGGGCTACGACGGCGTCGACCTCTTTGCGCCTCACGAACCTTACGGCGGACCGGATGCTCTGAAGCACTTCGTTAACGCGTGCCACGAGCGCGGCCTCGCCGTCCTCCTCGACGTGGTCTACAACCACTTCGGTCCTGACGGAAACTACCTCGGAAAATTCGCCCCCTACCTTACCCATTCGCACCACACGCCTTGGGGTGACGCCGTCAACCTCGAAGACGCCGGCTCGCTCGAAGTCCGGCGCTTCTTCTGCGACAACGCCCTCATGTGGCTCCGCGATTACCACTTCGACGGCCTCCGCCTCGACGCCGTCCACGCCTACATGGATCGGTCCGCGATCAATTTTATGGAACAACTCGGCGCCGAGGTCGATGCCCTCGAGGCCCACACCGGCCGCCGCTACGTCGTCATCGCGGAAAGCGACCTTAACGACCCGCGACTCGTCACCGCCCGCGAAGCCGGCGGCTACGGTCTCGACGCACAGTGGAGCGACGACTTCCATCACGCCCTCGTCACCGTGCTCACCGGCGATCGCAGCGGCTACTACGTCGACTTCGGGTCCCTCGCCGATCTCGCCAAATCTCTGCGCGAGGTCTATGTCTACGACGGCCTCTATTCGCCGCATCGCGACCGCATCCACGGCCGCCCCGTCGTCAACCTGCCTGCATCGCGCTTCCTCGGCTACTCGCAGGACCACGACCAGGTCGGCAACCGAGCCAAAGGCGAACGCCTCGTGCACGAAGTCAGCACCGGCTGCGCAAAAATCGCAGCCGCGCTCACCCTCACCGCCCCGTTTGTCCCCATGCTCTTCCAGGGCGAAGAGTGGGCCGCCTCCGCCCCCTTCATGTACTTCACCAATCACGAGGACGAACTAGGCAAACTCGTCTCCGAAGGCCGCAAAAAAGAATTCGTAGCCTTCGGCTGGAGCCCCAACGATATCCCCGACCCGCAATCCCCCAAAACCTTCGAGCGATCCAGGCTTAACTGGGACGAGCGCAGCCAGCCCGCGCACGCCGAAATGCTCGACTGGTACCGCAAACTCATCGCGCTCCGCCACGCCACACCCGACCTCACTGATCCCGACCTTAGCCACGTCCAAATCCGTTTCAGCGAACAAGAACGGTGGCTCGTCATGGAACGCGGCACCGTCACCGTAGCCTTCTCGCTGGCCCTCAACCTGATCCAAATCGAAGTCCGCTCCAACTCAACCATCGCCCTCGCCTCTTCCCCCGTAATCCAACTCGACAAAGGCATCCTCACCCTCCCGCCAGATTCGATAACGATCCTCAAGACGGACTAAATCCAGGACAACGGAACACGGGCGTTGACCCTGTTCCCTGTTCCCTGTTCCCTGTACCCTGTTTTTGCGAATGACCGCCCTCGACTTCTCCCTCATCATCCTCGTCACCTCCATCCTCGCCGGCCTCCTCGGCTCGCTCAGTGGACTCGGCGGCGGAGTAGTCATCGTCCCCGTCCTCACCGTTATCTTCCACGTCGATATTCACTACGCCATCGGCGCCTCGCTCGTCTCCGTCATCGCCACCTCCTCGGGAGCCGCGGCGGCCTACGTCCGCGAAGGCTTCTCCAACATCCGCATCGGCATGTTCCTCGAAATCGCCACTACCCTCGGCGCGCTCCTCGGCGCATGGCTCACCACCCGTGTCCCCACCCACTCCATCGGATTCATCTTCGGCATCGTCCTCCTCTACTCCGCATACGCCTCCATCAAAAAACGCCACGAGGCGGTCACCCAGCAGCCCGATCCCCTGGCCCTCCGTCTCAAACTCCAGGGCACCTTCCCCTCGAGCCCCACCGCGCATCAGGACTACGTCGCCCAGCGCGTTCCCGCCGGCTTCGGTCTCATGACCCTCGCCGGCACGCTCTCCGGCCTCCTCGGCATCGGTTCCGGAGCCGTCAAGGTGCTCGCCATGGACCAGGCCATGCGCCTGCCCTTCAAAGTCTCCACCACCACCAGCAATTTCATGATCGGCGTCACCGCCGCAGCCAGCGCAGGTCTCTACCTACGCAGTGGCTATATCGCCCCCGCCCTCGCCTTCCCCGTCATGCTCGGCGTGCTCCTCGGCTCCCTCATCGGATCCCGCATCCTCGTCCGCGCCCAGGTCCGCACCCTCCGGCTTGTTTTCGCACTCGTGATCGTCGTCCTCGGCGTCGAGATGATCATCAACAGCGTCCGCGGTGTCCTGTGAGCGAACCCATGAACCCATCCGCGCCCACGCCCGCACCCGGACGATGGACCGATCAGCGTATAGAAATCTGGGTTGGGATCATGCTCCGCACCGGCGTCATGCTGGCAGCAGCGATCGTGCTCTTCGGCGGCATCATCTACTTAGCGCACGCCCGCGGTCCGCGCCCGGATTACACCCACTTCCACGCCGAACCCGCGCACTTCACGACCCTCGCCGGCATCCTCCACGGCGTCGCAACTTTGGACCCCGAAAGCATCATCATGCTCGGGCTCCTCGTCCTCATCGCAACACCCATCGCCCGCGTTATCATGTGCGTTGTTGGATTTGTCTTCGAGCGCGACCACCTCTACACCGCCGTCAGCACCATCGTGCTCGCGATCCTGCTCTACAGTCTCTTCTTCCACCGCTAGCCGCGAAGTCACTTGGTGGCGGGACGTGGAAACTTTTCGACTCCGCTCCCAACCTGTTCCTGTTCCCTGGTTTTAAATCGGCGCCAGCATCCGCACCAAAACAAAAATCGCCACGCCCGCAAAAAACACCAGAGCCATCCGGATCCCCGGCTCGCGATTCACCTCCGGCACCAGATCCGTCGCCGCCACATAAATCGCCACGCCCGCCGACAACGGGAGCCCAGCCTCAACCCACCGCGGCAAAAACCCGATAATCAGCACGCCCGCAATCGTAGCCGCCGCCAACGCCACCGCAGACACCACCGCCGTCCGCCGCGTCTGCCCCGAAGCCAGCATCACCGAAGCAATCGTGAAACCCTCCGGCACCTTGTGCAGGATGATCGCGACAAAAATCATCCACCCCAGCGCATTCGACAGAACAAACCCCGACGCGATCGCCACGCCATCGAAAAACGAATGCGCCGCCAGCCCGCACAACACCGACCACCCCGTCCGCCGATGCAGAAATTCGTGCGAATGTGTCTCCTCACCGAAATGAAAATGCGGCGTAATCGTGTGTTCCAGCAAGTGAATCGAGCAGTACCCGGCCAGCACCAGCATCGGCGCCCATACCGGCGAAAACTTCAAGCTCTCCGGCAGCATGTCCAGAATCGCCACCGCCATCATGAAGCCCGCGCCCAGCGCAATCGAGTAGCGCAGATACTTCTGCGTCCAGTTGCGCTGCACCAAAACCACGCCGCCAACAATGTCGGCAACCGCAGCCAGGCTCCCAAGCACCAGAGGAAGAATCATCGCGAGTTGCTTTCCACTGCCGTTCCCCCTTAACCGCTGGCCCCATGCCGCCTCTGGCTAGCTTCCCGCTGGCAGTTCGCTGGCCTTACGCTGGCTTTTGGCTGGCTTTGGCTGGCCTTCCGCTCGCCCCTCGCCGAATTCTCGCTGCCTCACCCGCTGTGTCTGATATGCAGAACATCCCCGTCCTGCACCAAATAATCTTTGCCCTCCAGCCGCAGCGTCCCCTGCGCCCGCGCCGCTGCCTCCGACCCAGCCGCCAGCAGCGTGTCCCAGTGGATCGTCTCCGCCCGAATGAAATGCTTCTCCAAGTCCGTGTGGATCGCCCCCGCCGCCTCCTGCGCCCGCGAGTTCGCCGGCACCGTCCACGCCCGGCACTCATCCTCGCCGATGGTAAAGAAGCTAATCAGTCCCAGCAATTCATAGCTCCGCCGGATCAGCCGCACCAGCCCGCTCTCCGTCAGCCCATACGATGCCAGAAACTCCTTGGCCTCCTCGTCCTCCATCTCCGAAAGCTCAGCCTCCACCTTTCCGCAAAAAGCCGTCACCCCAGCATTGGGACGAGCAGCGAGTTCCTCGAGCCCGTACTTCTTCGCCGCCGCCTCCAGATCCGCCCCCAGCGTCATGCTCTCCGACACGTTCACCGCATACAGCACCGGCTTCTGCGACAGGAACATGAAGCCGCGAATCAGCTTCTTTTCCTCCGGCGTCATCTCCATTTCGCGCAGCGGCTTCTCTTCTTCCAGCGAAGCCTTGCACCGGATCAGCAGCGCGTTCTCCTTCTCCAGATCGGGCGTCCGCATCTTCTTCAAATCTTTTTCCAGCCGCTCCAGCCGCTTCTCCACCTGCGTCAAATCGCTGAGCATTAAGTCGAACTCCACGCTCTTCGCGTCGCGCAACGGATCAATCGCCCCCACATGCGCAATCGCATCGTCCTCAAACGCGCGCAGCACGTGAATGAGCGCGTCCACATTCCGCAGGCTCGTCAGAAACGCTGTCTCCTTCAACGCCTCCTGCCCAATCGCCGCCACATCCGAATACTCCACCGTGGCGTGGGTCAGCTTCTTCGGGTTGTACTGCGCCGCCAGCCGATCCAGCCGGTCGTCCGGCACCGTCGCCATGCCCAGATGCGCCTCGCGCGAATAGCCGCGGTCCTCAACGTTCACCCGCGTCAAAATCTTGAACAACGAAGTCTTGCCCACCTGGGGCAGGCCAATAATGCCGGTTTTCATCGCCATCCTATGAAAAACAAAATGCTCTCAAGCCAATTCTTGATCATATATGTCCTCCCAGGCGAGCACCCGACGAGCCCCCTCGTCGCCGCAAGAAGGCGATGTTCTTCTTGCTTTCTGTACCCATCTCCTCCCAACCCACGTTGTCGTCCCCGCCAATGTTGAACGCAATGGTTCGCAACCCGAAATATAGCTCCCCACTCCATTGACCCAATCTCCCCCCACCGTATCGAATGAACACAAGGGTGTTTCGTTACTGCCGTCATCGGAGACGTGTCGCAGAAACATCCCACGCGCAGTAAAGCTTTGCGGGAGCCGAACCTAAACCGGACAAAACGAGAGCACGCATGCAGCGGCCCGTTTTGTCTCATCTTTCTGAGATTGCGAAAGGCCCCCGAGGCATGACCCTGGGCATTGCGGTCCCGTTTCCAGGCGGATCCATCCTGTGCGCCGATTCTCGTATCGAGGCGAACGACGGCTCTTCCCCCGCTGAGAACGACGCCGCCCTCATGTCCGTCACCTCGGGCAAACGCATCTTCGCCATCACCTACGCCGCCAAAGATCCTCGCGCCGGCAAAATGCTCGCCTCGGAAATCGCCTCCGTCGCCTGCAATGCCGCCAGCCGTCAGGACATCGTCCCCGGCATCAAGCGCGTCATGGGCGACTGGTTCCGCTCCTACGGCGTCGCACAAATTCCCGCCATGCAGTTCCTCGTCACCAGCAACTCCACCGACGACAACTCCGGCCGCATCCTCCTCTGCGAGCCGCCCTCCACCGTCATGGAAACCTTCGGCCCCTGCATCGTTGGCGCCGGCGCCCGTTCCATCAACCCCATGCTCAAGCTCCTCGCTCCTCACTACAACCAGAGCTTCAGCCTCCGCTCCACCGTCCTCCGCATGACCTACCTCAACTATCTCGCCCGCAAGTACGACCCCACCATCGGCGAGGAAACCGAGATGATCGTTCTCTCCAACCGCGGCTCATTCACCTACATCGACCGCAGGGAAATCAAACAGGCTGAGGGGCTCGGCGAAAAAGTCGACATCCTCCTCCTCGACATGGCACGCCAGGTCCTCTCCGCTGAAATGGAGCAGAACCCCCAAACTATCGCCGAAGAATTCCTCCGCGGCTACTTCGATGTCATGGAGCAAAATCCCCAGGTCTACTTCCCATCCCTCGCCTGGCTCGACAAGGCCACCAGCGCCGCCGCGGCAGCCGGCCCCATCCCAGTCCCTATGCCCACCGGCACCTTGGGCTGACGGACGAGCCGCCTAAAGGACCATCCCGTCTCACCCGCGCCAAGCCCAACCCCATCCCCAGGCCGCGGCGCAGCAATCAGCCCCAAACCCTCAACCGCAGACCGGACCCCGAACCGACCCCAAAACCCAAACCTTGGATCCGCCAGGTTCACCCCACAGCAAGAAGCATCGGCCCCCTCCGCCCAGACTTCAACGAGAATGAGCCCGCGCGGCACTCGAAAGTACCGTGCTTGCAGCGGCGCGCCGTCCCGTTTTGAAACGCTCGGCCGAAATGACCCGCTCAAAACCCAGCACCATCGAGTCCCTGGCCGTCGAAACGCGAACGGGCACGACTCCAGTCAGCCCTAGCACGAAAATCTTCCGGGTTTGAATCCCGAGCAGCGCCTCCCGCCCCCCCCAAAAAGCCTTTGAAGGCTGCCATACTCATGAAAATCGTCCTCAGCCGCCGAGCAACCTCACTCCGCTCACGCCCCAGCCCCAAGTGTTACAATCCGTCACATTATCAAACCAGCTCTCAGCCTAGCTATGTAGAATGTCACATACGGCCCCGACCTCACTTCCCAAAGGCGAAAAAACATGGGCGACTTCCTTACCGACCTCCGCTACTCCGTCCGCATGCTCCTCGCCAACCCGGCCTTTACCTTCACCGCTGTCGCCGCCCTCGCCCTCGGCATTGGAGCCAACACCGCCATCTTCACCGTCGTCAACACCGTGCTGTTGAAGCCCCTCGCCTACCTCGACCCCGACCGCATGGTCCAGCTCATGAACATCACCCCGGACGGCAACTGGCCCGGCGCTTCTCCCACCAAATTCAACAACTGGCGCGCGCAAACCAGCGTCCTTCAGGACGTCACCGCCTACGACTTCGGCGGACCCGGCTTCAACCTCACCGGCGCCGTCCCTGAACAAATCCACGGCATCCATGTCTCGGAATCCTACTTCCGCCTCTTCGGCGCACCCGTCATCCTCGGCCGCACCTTCACGCCCCAGGAGGACGCACCCAACGGCGGTCACGTCGTCGTCATCAGCTACGGCCTCTGGCAACGTAAATTCGGCGGCAACCCCAACGTCGTTGGCACCACCATCTCCCTCGGCAACGAGCCCTACACCATCCTCGGCGTCATCGGAAAATCCTACGAGTCCGATCCCGTTGCCGACATCTGGCTTCCCTTCCAAATCGATCCCAACAGCACCAATCAGGGCCACTACTTCACGACAGCCGCGCGCCTCAAACCTGGCATCACCCTCGCCCAGGCCAACGCCCAGCTCAAGCTCGCCTACGATGAATTCCGCCGCCGCTGGCCCCTCGCCGATCCCAAAAGCAGCTTCGGCGTCGAGCCCCTTCGAGACATCATCGTCTCCGGCGCCCGCTCCTCCCTCTACGTCCTCCTCGGAGCCGTCGGCTTCGTCCTCCTCATTGCCTGCGCCAACGTCGCCAATCTGCTCCTCGTCCGCGCCACCGGCCGCAAACGTGAATTCGCCATCCGCGCCGCCATGGGAGCAGGCCGCGCCCGCATCGTCCGCCAGCTCCTCACCGAAAGCATCGTCCTCTCCATCACCGGAGGCGTCCTCGGCCTCATCCTTGGCTACGCCGGCGTTCGTGCGCTCCTTGCCGTTAGCCCCGCCGATCTCCCTCGCGTCGGAGAAAATGGCGCCTCCGTCTCCCTCGACTGGCGCGTTCTCCTCTTCACCATCGGCATCTCGCTGCTCACCGGCATTTTCTTCGGACTATTCCCCGCCATCAGTGCCGCGCGTCCCGACCTCAACTCCACACTGAAAGAAAGCAGCAACCGCTCCGGTACCGGATTCCGTCAGAGCAAGGCGCGTTCCCTCCTCGTCATCAGCGAAGTCTCCCTCGCCCTCATCCTCCTCATCGGAGCCGCGCTTCTCATCCGCACCTTCATCGCCCTCCGCCACGTCAATCCCGGCTTCGACCCCCGCAACGTCCTCACCATGGAAATGTCTCTCACCGGCGATCGCTTTCAGAAAACCGCCGCAGTCGGCCAACTCTCTCTCGATGGCCGCCAGCGTCTCAACGCCATCCCCGGCGTCGAAGTCTCTGCCTCCACTTGCTGCCTGCCGCTCGAAGGCGGCTTTGGCCTGCCCTTCGACATCGTCGGCCGCCCCCACGGCAAAGATCCCAACACCGGAGGCGCTGGCTGGATGAACACCTCGCCCGGCTATTTTGCCGCCTTCCGCATTCCCCTACGCGGCCGCGATTTCACCGACCGCGACAATGGATCCGCACCCGGCGTCGTCATCATCAACGAAACCATGGCCAAAAAATACTGGCCTAAACAAGATCCCATCGGCCAGCAAATCGTCATCGGCAAAGGTGTCGGCCCGCAGTTTGACGAGCCAGCCCGCCAGATCATCGGCGTCGCCAGCGATATCCACGACGGCGGCCTCAATCGCGATCCCCGCGAGCTCATGATCGTTCCCCAGGCCCAGGTCACCGACGGCATGACCGCCCTCAATGCCGGCATCGGCCCCGTCGCGTGGATCGTCCGCACCCACGGCGACCCGCATCAGTACAGCGCCGCCATCTCCGAGCAGCTCCGTCAGGCCAGCGGCGGCTTCCCCGTCGCCCGCGTCCGCCCCATGACGGAAGTCGTCAGCCAATCCACCGCGCGCGAAGACTTCAACATGCTCCTCCTCACTATCTTCGGAGCCTCCGCACTGGTCCTCGCAGCCATCGGAATCTACGGCCTAATGGCCTACTCCGTGCAGCAGCGCACGCAGGAGATGGGCATCCGCATGGCCCTCGGCGCAGATCGCTCGACCATCCGCTCGCTCATCGTCTGGCACGGCATGCGCCTCGCCCTAGTCGGCGTCGTCATCGGCATCGGAGCCGCCTTCGGCCTCACCCGCTTCATCGCAAGCTTCCTCTTCGGAGTAAAAACCTGGGACCCAACCGTATTTGTAACAGTCCCGGTAGTATTAAGCGCGGTCGCGCTCCTCGCCGTCTGGATGCCGGCCACAAGAGCCTCCCGCCTCGACCCACAAAAGGCCCTCCGCATCGAATGATGCGGAGGGGCCGTCATTCTGAGCGAGGTCCGGCTCCGCAGGAGCCGAACGCAGTCGAAGGACCTCCCGAGCGTCAGCAATCCCGACGAGCTATCTCGTCGGGATTCGCGAGGGGCGAACCCTACTTCGACTTATCGTCCTTAGGCAATTCCAGATACACCAGCCCAAACCGCGTGTTCGCACCATCAGAGCTGTCAATCCCCACAATCCGAAACTTCTGCGGATTCCCCGCTCGCAGTTCATGATCCTTCGACGAATCCGGCGTCCCATTCACCTGCACGTGATCGCCCCGCTCGCTGGAACAAGTCAGCCCGCTGCTCGTCTTCGTCCGATCTCCCACCGGCTTGCCATGCAGGCACTCCAGCACCTCCCCGAAATGCGAAAGCGGCTTGCGATAAAACTCGAGAACCTTCGCCGCCGGATCGCCGGTTTCGTACTTCACCGCCAGCAAGCTGAAATGGAAATCGCCGAACACCAGCCCAAGATCCGCCGACGAATCATCTTTGTCCTTGTAAATCTTTGCGCCCGGATAAACCGGCAACCCCACTTTCTCCGCCGTCGCATGAGAGTTGGCGTGCACATTGAGATTGAAATCCGAATCCTGCGCGAAGCAGGCAGCACTGCCGCCAACGAACGCGGCCACGAGGGGAATCAGGAAGAAACGGAAACGGTTTCGCATAGCAGGACTTACGCCAAAACAGTTTGAGAAGTTCAGAACCCGCTGTCATCCTGAGCGATGTCCGGCTCCGTAGGAGTCGGACGCAGTCGAATGCACCCTCCCGAGCGTCAGCAATCCCGGCACGCTCGCGAATCGGTATTCGCCAGGGGCGAACCTCCGCACCCTCCCCTACCCTTTCTGAATCCAAGTCTCCGGAGAACCACAATGGACCTCAAACTAGCCAACAAAACCGCCCTCGTCACCGGATCCACCGCGGGCATCGGTCTCGCCATCGCCCATTCCCTCGCCAGCGAAGGCGCGCACGTCACCATCAATGGACGAACCCAGCAGCGCGTCGACGCCGCCCTCGCCACG
>Ga0182015_10002099_pt1 | contig 24794 bp, 32 predicted proteins | sample 712P3MmetaG_FD_120478 | JGI IMG/M metagenome (GOLD analysis project Ga0182015, IMG submission 120478) | Permafrost microbial communities from Stordalen Mire, Sweden - 712P3M metaG | ecosystem: Environmental > Terrestrial > Soil > Wetlands > Permafrost | place: Sweden: Stordalen | collected...
CGGCCTGGTGGCCGGGTGCCTCCACAGCCGCGATCATGGTCAGAACGATCGGCGGAGCGATTGGAGAGCGAACCATGCCCGTGTCACCCCCGACCCGTTCCGATGACGGGATCCTCACCAAGGACGTGGCCGGGACGGTGAACGATACAGTCACCAGACTGACCGGTCTCGTCGAGGCACGGGGCATGATGACCTTCACCATCATCGATCACAGCGGCGAGGCGGAGCGCGTCGGGCTCCAGCTGCGCGACACCAAAGTGGTCATCTTCGGCAGTCCGGCCAGTGGGACGCCCATCATGCAGGAGTCACCGCTGACCGCCCTCGATCTTCCCCTCAAGGTGCTGGTCTGGCACGACGACGGGGGAACCAAGGTCAGCTACACCGATCCGGAGGTGCTCGCCGCCCGGCATCAGCTCACTGCGGAGCAGGCGTCCCGCCTGGCCGGGATCGGCCCGCTCACCGACGCGCTGACGGACTGAGGGGTCCGCCCGGTCGGCCGAGCCCGACCGATCGGCCCGTGCCGCTAGCCCTCGCGACGCGGACCCGGATTCTGCGGTGGGGGGTCGATGGCCGGGGTTCCGTGGTCATCGACGTGCTCGGTCCACTCGGTCCCTGACCAATACCGCTGGTCGTGCTTGCCGAAGGGATCGGTGAACCAACCGGGGGCGACGCCGGTGACCGTCGTACCGTCTCGCTCCGGTGCTCCAGCCGTGGGGGTCGGTCGGTCGCCCTGGTGGGTGGGGGTGAACGAGTTCCTCGAGGTCCGACTCCCGCGTCGGCGCTGTGAGGAGAGTGCCCGGACGGCGAACAGGCCGGCGAATATCGCGATGGCAACCCACGAGCCGTGGCCGTAGTACATGGACGCAGTGTACGGCCGCCAGCCCGTGCCCGGCCATCGGCCTCGCGCCGATCCACCGCCGGTCGAGAGCCGACACGCGAGAAGACGGCGATGGCGGGTCCCCCGGCCGGCTACTGCGGTGGCGGCTGATCCCCACCGACGCCGCCGGTAGGCCCTTTCTGCCGGGCCTGGCGATGCTCTAGCCTCGCTCCAGGACGAACTCCGAGCGGATGTCCGAGTCACCACGGAAAGGTTCGAGATGCCCCGAGTGAGCACCTATCTGAACTTCATGGGCAACACCGGGGACGCGTTCGCGTTCTACGGCTCGGTGTTCGGTACCGAGCCCATCGGCCCGATCATGCGGTTGGGTGACATGCCTTCCGACCCGAATGCGCCGCCGCTAACCGACACTGAGAAGAACTTGATCATGCATATGGAACTGCCGATCCTGGCCGGCCACGTGCTGATGGCCACGGACATGCTGGAATCGCAGGGTCATCAATTGCGGACCGGGAACAATATGACCATCAACCTCGAACTTGAGGAGCGGGCAGAGACCGAGCGACTGTTCGAGGCCCTGTCTCGGGACGGGAGCGATCAGTTCGGGCTCCAGGACATGCCCTGGGGGGCCTACTGGGGGACGTGCGCCGACAAGTTCGGTGTGCGCTGGATGTTCAACTGCTCGGAATCATCCCCATAGTCGACCGCATCGGTAGTTCGTCGTTATGCGTGAGCGGCGTCTTCATGCGTCGGTACGTTCGAACACCGCGGCCAGCCCGTCGACCAGCCACCTGTCGCTCGGTGCCAGGTCATGATGGAGCGGTACGCGGGAGCTGAGACCTTCGAGGAGTTCTACCGCCGGCCCATTCACGTGGGGAGCGTCCGCATCGCTGTCCCCCGGCTCGCGGGCCACAATCGTGTTCCCGGCATCGACCACGAAGCGGATGGTCGGATGTTCGGCGTGGATGATCAGCCTGCCCGAGCCGGGTTGACCGCTGGCAGCCATCACGGCCGGTCCGAGGACGGCCGCGTACACGAGACTGGCGGTCACTTCGTCGGCTTCTTCGACCGGTGGCTGCCCGAGGGGCAGCACGATGTCCCGTTCGTGTACCCAAGCATCCCAGAGGGCATGAAGGGCGACGGCGCGGAGTGCGACGTGGCCCGGCGGGGCCTCGGCGATTCGCGACCACGAGGCGTCATCGACACCGTCAAGGGCAGTGGCGAGGTCGTCGACACTCTCGGCGAAGTCGTTGAGCACGGCCTCAGGGGTGAGGGAGCGCATGGGCTCGACCATCAGCGGTGGCGTGGCCACCGGATCGAAGCCGACCAACAACCGGGTGGGGGAGCCGGCCAACCCCGATCGTATGGACAGGGCCCAGAACCGATTGGTGCCGATGAGATGAGCAACCACGTCCTGGATCGACCATCCCGAACAGCGACTGGCCACCGTCCAGCGCTCTGACTCGAGGTCACCCAGGATGTCAACCATCCGTCGGCGCTGCCGAAGAAGGGGCACCGATGGATCAGCGAGCGGTAGTTCGATGCTCAGGGGAGGTGGGCCGTCGTAGCGCGGCGTCAACTGCATTGACGGATGATAACCCCGCGACCTGATGCATCCGAGTGGTCGGTCGATCCGTGCGCGTCGGAGTCAACGTTGCATGCGACACTCCCCGGAAGTGCGCTCGATGACCTTGCCATCCAGCCCGTGCCGACATGTGCACTCGGGCAATGCCGGCTTTAATCAACGGGGCGTGGCTGGCGAGTGCCGCACCGCCGGAATCGAAACAACTGCCGCCCGCGTTGTCCCGCCATCCAGCGCCTCGGTCGTCATCGACTACGTCTTGTGTAGTACTACGCAGTATGTAGTAGTGTGGTGGAACGAGGTCGAAGCGACAATCAACAGGACTGCGCCGGGCCAACGACCCGCCGGTGCTGATCCTGACCAGTCTGGCAGCGGGGTCCAAGCATGGACACGCCTTGGCCAAGGACATCAAGGAGTTCGCGGGGGTGAGCCTTGGCCCGGGCGCCCTGTACGGGGCCATCACCAGACTCGAAGAGCGTGGCCTCATCGAAGCACTCGAGAGTGAGGACCGGCGCCGCCCGTATCGCATCACGGGAGCGGGCTCTGCCGCATTGGTCGAGGTGGTGAGGGATATGCACCAAATCGCCGACGTCGGGGCGACCCGACTCGGACTCACCCTCGCATGAGCACGGGTTGCGACGAACTGGCCGAACTGCTCCGGTGGTATCCCGCGGCGTGGCGCGAGCGATACGGAGACGAGTTGGTGGCGCTCATGCAGGACGTCGTGGGGGACCGGCAGCCTTCGTTCAGGTTCAAGCTGTCGGTTGCCTGGGCCGGCCTGCGTGAGCGGATCTACGGAGCCGGCCTCGTCGGTGACCAACCGCCCGTCGAGCAGGCTCGAACAGGTTCATTGTTGGTCTTGTGCGCGTGGACGGCGTTCGTCCTGGCCGGTATGAGTTTCTCGAAGGTCTCAGAGCACTATTCCTACGCGCTCCCTCCGTCATTGAGAGCGCTACCCCAGAGTGCGTTCAAATCGGTCGCCGGCCTGGGCATCATCGGCGCCTCGCTGGTGGCGCTGGGGGCACTCGCCACCCTCCCTGCGTTCGTTCGGTTCATCCGCAATGGTGGGTGGACCTCCATTCGCGGTCATGTGCTGCGGGCCGCAGCCCTGACTGCTATCACGGCTGGAGCACTCGTCCCTCTGAGCCTGTGGGCTCACCACCTCGATCTGCGGCAACGGAACGGTGGCGATGGGCTGTATTCAGCCGCTATCGGGTTGTGGGCGTTGCTCGTGGCCGTGACCCTGGCCCAGTGGACAGCCAGCGGAGTGGCGGCTGTACGCAGGATCGACCTCCCTCGCGGCGTCCTCCGCTTCGAGGCGACGCTGGCCATTGCGGTAGCCGTCGCCATGGTTCTGGTGACTGGGGCTGCCGGGCTGTGGTGGGGGGCGATGGCGCACGACGCCCCGTGGTTCCTCCAGGGGACGGCCCCGGGCACAAGCCCCTCCCCGTTCACTCTCCAGCTGGTGATGACGCTGACCCTGATGCTCACCGCAGTGCTCACGGCAGCGTACGGTGTCGCTCGGATCACCCGGTCGCTGGGAGGCCTCAAGCAGGCTTCGATGTGAACGAGTTCCGGAAGCCTTGGCGCCGACCTGAGTCATCGTCGATCTGAAACTGCAGAACGCCGGTCTGTCGAACGGGCGCTGTGGTTCGCGTTTCGATCGGCCTCCACCTCTATCGACCATCGCGGCCGTGCTCGGAGGAGCTCTCGCCAACTGGCCTCACGGTTTTCCATGGAGGCCCCGGGGCGGAGCCTGACCCCGTTCGCTTGAGTCGTGACTGGCCGTTGAGCAAACATCCGCTTGCCGCATCGCCACCTCCTCAAGCTGCCCGGAGGGATGGTCGATGACCAACGTATGCCTCAGCGTGGCCCCGGTGATCCCGACCCACTCATGGAGCCACTCAGCGATCAGGACTTGGTCAGGTTGGTCAGCGAGCTCCCGGACGTGGTCATCGTGGTCGACGTGCAAGGTCGGGTGCTCTGGGGCAACGGTGCCGCCGAACGGCTGTTCGAGCGAACGCTCGGTAACTCATTTGGCATGTCCGGGCTCGACCTGGTCCATCCCGAGGATCTCGAGTTGGTCATGTTGTCACTGGCGACCATTCAGAACAAGGAGGTCGGCACGCCACTAGAGATCCGACTCACAACGCCCAACGGTTGGCGACTCATGGAACTGGTCGGTGCACCGGTAGCCTGGCTCGAGGAAGGCTCGGTCCTGCTCAGCCTTCGAGATCTGACGGACAGGCGGCGCTACGAGCTCGCTCACGGTCGTGACGACCGCTTCCGTGCCCTCGTGCAGAGCGCCGCGGTGATTACCATGCTGGTTACGCCCGCTGGAGTGGTGGAGTCCTGCTCTGGCGCGTTGACCCGGATGCTGGGCCACGATCCAGAGGTCGTGGAGGGCCGGCCACTGGTCGAGCTGGTCACCGACAATGATCGCCCGGCCGTGGCGACGGCACTGGAGCGAGCCTCACAAGGCGCGGCGGCGGCCAACCCGGTGACCGTCGCTGTCTCTCTCCTGCGGCAGGGGAGCAACACATCGGTCCCATTCGAACTCGCCTTTGTCAATCTCATCGACGATCCGACAGTGGGGGGATACGTCGTTTCAGGCCATGATGTCACCGACCGCAAGCGGCTCGAGGAACAGCTTTCATACCAGGCGTTCCACGATTCGCTCACCGGGCTCGGGAACCGTGCGTTGTTCCAGGATCGCCTGGCCCATGCGCTTGAGCGATCAGAGCGGACCGATGGCCGACTGGCCACGCTCTTCCTCGATATGGACAATCTGAAGGTGGTCAACGACGACCACGGACACGCAGTGGGCGACGCCCTTCTTCAAGCCATGGCTGCCATCCTGCTCGGGTGCATCCGCAAGGTCGACACGGCGGCTCGACTCGGAGGAGACGAGTTCGGGGTGATCGTCGAGGACTTCTCACGCCAGGATGAAGTCTTCACGCTGGCCGAAAGGATCCTCGAGGCTTGTCGCCGGCCGATGACACTTGGTCCGAACTCGATAACTGCCACCGTCAGCATCGGCTTCACGTTCAGCAAGCCGGGCATCTCTGTGGACGAGCTCCTGTGCAATGCGGATCGGGCGATGTATGTGGCGAAGGATCACGGCAAGAACCGATACGCGGAGTTCGAAGAATGGATGCTCGCCACGGTCCAGACCGCACGGTGACGCATCGCCGTGCGGTCTCCCTTCGGTTGGCAAAGCACGCTGTGACTGGCGTCGACTCGCTGACCCGTCAGCGTTGATCGCTGTCGATTCCGGACGCGTCAATCGCAGCGCGTCGCGTCCTCACGCCAGGGTGAGCTGGTCGATGTTGACGCTGCCCCGGTCGGCTGCAGTCTGGGCCAGGGTGACCATGGTGTCGCCCTCACCCAGGTCGATGTCGACCTTCACTGTCCGCCAGGTCGTCCACGAGGTGGCGCCCGGAACGGTAAGTGTCGTTGTCCCTGGGTGGTGGCCGTCATCGGGATCCGTGGCGGTCACCGTGAGGGATGAGACCGAACCGGTAGCGTTGGCCACGCGGCACGCCAGTGTGTGCCGGCCGGCTTTCTTCGCCGAGACCGTCACCGTGACACCGGCCCCGGGGGCGTCGAGTCCGGTGACGTACCCGAGCCCGGTATAGCCCGACGCGGTGTTCTCGAAGCGGGCCGTACCGGTCCAGGCCCCGACCTCAGCCTGATAGGTGGCGGGCCCGGTAGGGGTGACCTTCACCAACGAGCAGGCATGGGGCGCAAGCACCACGGTCCATGCGGCCATGGTGCCTAGGTCCCGGTGGGCCAGCGCTCAGCCCGGAGGTCGTGGAACGACGGCGACGGCGGGGATGCAGGCGCTCGCTCCGCACCGCAGGACCGTGTCGACCACGCGGACCAGCTCCTCCACCTCCAACAGCGATCCGACCATGTACTGACGTGCGGTCCAGATGGTGCCCATCTCAACGGCAAGCTCGGGGTCCCAGCCGTTGGCGAATTCCGTCATCGAGTCGCCCGCTCCTCCGGCACAGTCGCCCACGGTGACCTGGGTGAATCCGACGCCCGGGTGCTCGCCCCGCCAGGCCTCCACCAACTTGTTGAGAGCCGCTTTGCTCACCGCGTAGGCACCCAGGCCCGGAAATGCAGGGGTGAGGGATGCGCTGGTCGACGACAGGTAGGCGGCCACCCCGTTCGAGGGCGTGAGGTAGGGGATGGCCGCCGCCGTGACCAGCGACGCTCCGATGACATTGGTGTCGAACAGGGTCCGCCACATGGCGGCATCCGTGTCGGCCAGTCGGGCCAATGGCCCAATGCCGGTGGCGTAGACCAGCGCGTCGATCCCGCCCAGTGCATCGGCGGCCTGGTCGAGCGCCGATCGGGTCGACACCTCGTCGGTGACGTCACAGACGATGGCTACGGCACCGGGGCCGGTCTCCTTGGCCGCGTCGGCCAGGCGGTCCTTGCGCCGAGCCATCAGGGCTACCGTCGCTCCTCGCTTGCCGAGTCCGACGGCCAGGCAGCGGCCCAGCCCGCTGGATGCTCCGACGACGACTGTTCTCATGGAGCCCGTCCTTCTTTCATGGGTACCGCCCTTCGCTCGACTCGTTGTTGGTCACGTTGACATCAGAGACGAGCACCTGGAGGCACTCCCAGCCCCGCACCATCGAGGTCCGGGCCTGTTTCGCGTGGTGCCAGTCGACGGTCCACGAGGGAAAGCGCTACAGCACTTCGTCGAGTGTGATTCTTATCCATCTGCACCTAGTGCCGCATAAGCACAGTGGTGGACGAGCGAGCTCGGCCCGTTGCTCTCGGACCAGCTCCGCCTGTCAACCGCCGTCCACTGAGCACACCGGGAGCACCGCCGCCCGACTCGGACGGTGGCCGGTCCGGCGGCAATCAGCAACGAGCGTCACCAACAGCGCAATAGCCGGGGGGGGGTCGACGGAGCCCGAATTTAGATTCCAACGACCGCCAGATGCGCCGTTCCGCATCAACCGGGTCGTCGTCGATCACTCTCTGAGTTGATGACTGAGTTGTTGAGCGCCCGACGAAGAACTTTGGCCTCTTGCTGCGACAGAGTCTTTGCAAATCGGACAAGGGCAGCGTCGGGATCGTTACCAGCAGCCAGGGCCTCATGCATGAGGACGGCGGCGTGGGCGCCCGGGGTGCCGATGGACGAGAACCGGATAGTGCGTCCGACCATTCGGCGGTGCACCAGGCCCTTGTGAACCAACCGGTCGAGGATCGTAGCGATCGTCGTATACGCGTAGTCGGGCAACGCCGTGGCCACGCTCCGTGCGGTGAGCTCGCGGTCGGATTCCTGCCACAGGATGTCCATGACTCGTCGCTCCAACTCGCCGAGCCTCGCCGCTCCGCAGCTACAACTTCCATTGCAGGTACACGGATCACAGGCGCACATCGGGTTGTCACATGTTGTCGTTGCACCCATTGAACCCTCTCCTCGGTCGGACGTGGTAGTCGTTTGATCGACGGCTCACAGCATCAGAATCAGCATGTAGCCCATGGTCACGCACATGACGATATGAGCGCCCGCTTCGAGCCGAGGGGCAAGCCACGCGGGACTTCCTCGGTGGATACTCTCATCCGTGCCCATCGAGTCCTCCGATGGGGTTGGAGAGGCGGCACCAATGGGAGCAAAGACCTGTGCCACCTGCTCCTTCGCGGCGTCAGACGGAGATAACCGCCCGATCCTGTCCACCTCCCAGATCGCCGAAGCGAAGAGGGCAACGACGAAGGCCAAGGGCAAGAGCACGAAGTTCGCCGTAGTCCCGGTGGCTGTTCCCATCGCCATACTGCCCCCTGATCCAATCGCGGCTGGGACAGCGGCAAGGAACATGTAGAGCATGGCTCATGCCATGACCAGGTGAATCAGCCGACGGGATAGCCGGTGCACGTGCTGGTCGTATCCGACGCCGGTGTTCGGGTCCCTCACGAACTGGTAGCAACGCCAAATGAACCAGGCGGCGAGGACCGAGAACACGAACTCCCATGCTCCACTGGGAATGGGATTGAGGGCCGAAACCAGCATCCCGGCCATGGCCGTCCCCATCAGGATATGGGCCACGTCCACATCACGATGGGTGGGGCGTGCCCACCGATGAGCCATCAGCAGACGACCGGCGCTATAGACCGCGACCGCCACCATCGCTGCGGCGAAGATGCCATCCAACCAACTCGGACTGGTCATAGCAGGCCCCCTCCCAGCTTGAGAGCTGACTCGGCGACTCCAGCATTGAGGTGAGGTGACCACCGCCAGTAGGCAGCTGCCAGGAGGATCAGGAGCGGGCCGGAGTTGACGTCAGTGGCTCCGTTGGTAAAGAGCGCTCCGAGGTTCTGGCCCACGACCCAGAGAACCAGAGCGATTGCGCCTCCTAGCGCGACGGCTCCATTTGCCGCCCATTTGGGAAGGTACACACCGAAAGCCACGATGAGCAGCAGAATGGCTAGGACGACCATGACTGACAGACCTCTGTGGTCGACCAGGCTGGCCGCATGGCGATCTATCCACGCCACCCACCCGGGCTCGCCGTCACTCTCGGCGGCGATCAGGTCGTGGAGGCTCTGTGCCGATCGGTTGCTGCCCAGCACGGCGAAGTAGGAAAGGGAGCCCCAAAGCACCAACCACAGACCCTTGGCGATCGGCGCCCCCACTGCCCGGGCCGCGATAAAGGGTGCATCTCGACCGACCCGGTCGCTCGGCCACAGCAGCAGGGCGAGGAGTGCGTAGATCATCACTGCACCCGGTGCCCCATTCACGGGGTTGGCGATGCCGTTGAGGACACCGCCGAGCCCTTCACCGATCCACCACACACCGACGGCCCATGCGATCGAGACCGCGAGCCCGATCTTCACTGTCGGTCGCCACGCAATGGCGATGGCGATGCCCGTCTGCACCACCGCAAAAGAGGCGTCGGTCAGAACGGCGTGATGCCCGATGGTCGATCCTGACCAATTGATCGGTCGAGCAATGACCGAGGGATTGCCAGAGGACATGCCCGAGATCATCTGTAGCCCGAAGCTCTTCGTGAAGAAGACCGCCTGTAACTGCAGGATGCCATCGATCAACCAGATGGTGGCGAGCACCAGTTGCAGAGTTCTTCGACCATCGGGCCTGGTCCAGAGCTGGTGATCCGTGGCGCCGGGCGCAGAACTCTGAGCGCCCAACGTGCTCGAGCCTTCGTCAATCGTTGCCTCGCTCGTCACCCAGCTACCTTCTTAGGCTCACGGGATTCCCGCCACGTCTTCACCCTCTGGTCAATCACCGCAGCTTTGCAGCGACTACATCACGTAGTAGTAAAAAGTATGTCCATTCGAATCCCAGTGGTCAAACACGCTGAACCGTGGATCGGATTGCGCCTGCGGTTCGCCGAAAGCGTGAATGAGGTGACCTCAGTCGGACCGACGACCCCGGAGTAGCAGGTGTTGCAACCCTGTGGCTCTAGCGGAATGGTTAACCCGCTCCCGTCTCGCCGCTGAGGTCCCGTATGGCGCCCGCCCCATGGCCGGGCATCTCACCGGGCGGGTCTTGCCGGACACGTTCGCGTAAATACGGCCTCCGACGTGCGGGGTTCTCGTTGGCGGTTCCCTATGTCGGACACCCTGACGACTCTCAATGGTCCCGACGATGCGGACGGAACAGACCGGTAGCTCAGGTAGGCAGCAAACGCTTGTTCGGGCCGCGCAGTGCACGCAGCGAACCGGCAGTGAGGTCATTTCATGCGTCCAATAGACCTATTGCTCCAACCTTTCAACCCGTTGCAGGCGTACCTACCACGACAACCGATCCGGAAGCGCCGTTGAAGTTCGTCGGGAGGTGGAGATCGGGAACCTCAAAGGGCGTGGCCTGTTGACTTCCGATTTGGTAGCTCGCCATGGTCACCGACGTGCCAGTTCGATTGAACTTTGGAAAGAAGATTCGACTCCCATCGGGAGACCAGGCCAGGAGATCCCTCGCCCCCGCACTCCCCGGAACTTTCATGCTCGAGCCGTCCGCCACATCTGCAATGTCGACAACCCCTCCCGTCCGAGCATCTGTCGTGCCAGGTGCGGGTTGGAAGACGATGGCGACCCGGGTTCCGTCCGGGGAGGTGACGAGCGATGTCGCCACATCACCCTTGGGTCCGACCAGGACTGGCCTCAGTGCGCCATCGGCTCCATCAATGTGCACCACATTTCGGTCTGACCATACGATGTCCTTGCCGTTCACCGCAGGGTCAGCATCCGAATATTCCTGCGCGCCGAGAGTAGCCAGAACCCTCTGTTGTGCTGGACTCCACAGCTCCAGCGTCTGCGTTGGCGGTGACCCAATGACCACGAGATTGGGGCCCGCCTGTCCCTCGACGACGGTGCCGACCGGGATCGCCACCGTCGGCGCAACTGGAAGTTCGTACTGATTGAGTTCGGTTGCGGTGCCTACCCCCGAAGAAACCCAAATGTCCGATGGATTGTTCGCTGGAACTGGATAGTCTCCGTACTTCCCAGTCCACGTGTGATGCGTGTAGCGGAGGTCATAGGACATCGAGACGGCGGCTGTGTTGGTGGAACCGAGGATGTAGCCCTGCCGAGCAAGCCCGAACACCGATAACGCCTCGGTCAGTGTGTGAACAGCGCCGTTGCTGAGATTGATAGACACGTTCACCCCAGGTCCATATCCAATGGGTTGGGACCAGAAGAGGTCAAGCGTAGCCGGTGTACGACTTCTCACCAACGGTATGCCCTTGGGAGTGCCTCGATCGGTTCTCTTGGGAACGGTGTCTCTAGGAGCCGTGGTTGATGAGATGAACACAACACCGGATACCACGACAATCAGTACAATGAGCGCCGCCAGTTTACGGTGTCGCCGTCGTCGATGGCGTTGTCGTGCCTCTTCGATCAATGCCTGAGCGTCGGCTACCGGGCTACTGGTGATCGGTCTGGGCTCCATCAACGTGGCCTGACCATCTCGCGACATGGTGATACTATAACTATCACCATGCTCGATGTCCACGTCGATTCAAACGATCCCACTCCACTGCACGAACAGGTGGCGGGCCATCTCCGGCGGGCCATTGCTGAAGGAGAAGCAGGGCCAGGTGAGCGGATGCCGCCGGCGAGGGACCTGGCTGCGGTCCTCGGCGTGAACTCCAACACCGTGCTACGAGCTCTACGCCAGCTTCGTGACGAAGGTCTTCTCGAGTTCCGGAGGGGACGGGGGGTCACCGTTTGTAGAGAGGCCCCGGAGCGGAGTGCGGTCATTGCCCGTGCTCGGGATCTCGTGCAGTTCTCTCTGCACCAGGGCTACCGACGAGACGAGCTGATCCGGATCATCGAGGCGATTCGTTGACGGTTCGCGCACCTTCTGACGTCACCTTACGCGAGCAAGGAAGAGACGGACCAAGCACTTGCGACGGTGCGACGCCACTCCTCGGAGATGCGGAGGCCCTGATCAAGGAGGCGAATCAACGCAAGCGCCGTCGGCGTCTCTTCCTGGTCGGAATAGTCGTCGTGATCCTTTGTGTCGCAGGAATCGGCGTTGTCGTGCTCCACGGCACCACGTCACCGACACCGAATGTCAAGCGGGCAGCCCCTCATGCAACGAAGGTAACGCCACCGCCGACCAAGGTATCCACAACTGGAGCAATCCTCGAGCACCCCTATGGCCTCGCCGTTGGTTCCAATGGTGCCCTCTATGTCGTTGACACCGGACGCGAAGAGGTACTTTGTCGGCTGTCCACAGGCCGGTTCGTCGTCGTCGCCGGGAACGGGCACCTTGGGTTCTCGGGTGATGGCGGTCCTGCTACCGACGCAGAGCTGAATCTCTCCGACTCTTCCGGACTGGCGGTCGCACGGACCGGAGCGCTCTACATCGCGGACTCCGGCAACAATCGGGTGCGCGAAGTGCTGCCGGACGGAATCATCGAAACGGTCGCCGGCAATGGGAACTCCGGCATGGTGCTCACGGCGACGCCTGCGCTCCAAGCATCGCTGGGCGAGGTCTCGGGCATTGCCATCGGACCGGACGGGGATCTGTATATCGCGGCTCGTAACGTGGTTCAGCTCACTCCGAGCGGCACCATCGAGTGGGTGGCTGGCAATAGTACGACTCCTGCACCAGCGTGCGGGATCGAGTGCAATCCGGCAAGCGAGTGGGACTTTACAGAGCCCGACCAACTTGCCTTTGATGGTGCCGGCGATCTGTTCGTCTCGGACGGCAACGGATTCGACCTGTATGAGATCGCGGCCGACGGTCAACTAGACTATCTGGCGAAATTTCGCGGTGACGGTGCGGCGGGAGCGCTTGCGGCGGATCCTGACGGCTCGGTCGTTGAAGCCTGGCGAGACGGTCTGAGTCGTCTCACGCCGAATGGCCAGGCGAGTGCGATCGCCGGAAACCTCAACGGAGCCCTTGGCGGCAGGAATGTCTTCATAGCCGGTGACGGGGTTGCGGTCGGACCGAATGGCGGTATCTATCTCGACGCCAACGCTGGAAACACCTTCACTACTGTCAGCGCGCTTGTCGAGGTGAGCCCGAATGGCGCTGCCATCGCTCTCTGGAGGTCCTGAGCCCGCGACCACGAGCCACAACGTTCGAGCGGCGCTTGATCGACCGCCTTGGGCAGTCGCTTGCCCCGAGAACCACGCCGTCTTCCAAAGGATAGGTAATCCATACGTCCGGAAGCCGCTGGCGCGCACCCGGAGCCGCAACACCGGAAACCGACGATGTCGCAGACCACGCCCTCGTCGTTCAGGTCGTTCCTGGGTTCGACCAGTGTGACCATCGCATCAGTTCTTGACGGTGATCAAAACGCCGACGCTCGTCGTCGACGTGCCGATGGTGTCAAAGGCCGTCGATCTAAGCAGATAGCGCCCGTTCGGCACGGAAGTACAGTTCCAACGAAGTATCCATCCGTAAAGCGAGTCGGACGCCAAGCCGAGGACGGTTGATGAACCGCCTGATTCCGGAGCGAGAGTGAATTCGACTCGGCTAATTCCATACGGTTCGGAGGCAACTGCATCTAAGAATACTTGTCCCGTCACCGTGGACCCGTAGACCGGTCGAACGATGTAGTTAATCGGCGGAGTGCGGTCAACGGTTAGGCCTTTGTGCTCGAGTTGAGCCGCCAACGGAGTCCCGAAGAGGCTCAGGTGGTTGACCTTGGCTACTCCGGCCGCGTCTTGGATGAACTGAACGGTCTGGAAGGCTGACCCCAGGTACTGCTGGACGAGGTCATCGGGGGCTATGTCGATGTTCGCGGTGATGTCAGCGGCTGCCAGCTCGTGAGTGTGCCAAGCATCGGCCGCATTGAAAGCCTCAGACGTGCCAACTCCGACCTGGATGAGGATCAGCACGACGAGAACGAGGAGGATTGACGTTGGCCTGTCCGACCTGAGCGTCGTGAACCTGCCGTATGGCTGCTTACCTCGCCAGAGGGGGGTGTAGGTCCTCGCTGCGTGATGGTCCTGGATTTGGTCCCTCCCGCGGGAACGACTGAAGAGAGATCCGTCAACCACCGCGAGATAACAACCGGCAAGAAGGATCAGATCGAAAATCGCATAACGAGGGAGATTGACGAGTCCGGACCCCACTCGTCCGATGGAGAGGCTGACCGTATAGAGAAGTCCAAAAAGGACTAGAGCGACTCCGATGCTCGCACCAGTCTGTTTTGCCGGGCGGGGAATGCCCATGATGAGGACCCAGCAAGCAACTACGAAGACGACCACCCCGAAAAGGAGAACCGCATAGTCCCCAAGCGTTGGGCTGTCGGGGATTGTGATCCCTAACACGTTACCGATTGTGAAGAAGAAGAAGCGAAGAGCATACAGCGGATGGTGGAAGTCGTAGGTGTTGTCGGAGTCTGTCAAGCTGAAATTGAATCGGTAAAAATAAACGACAATGGTAGCCGCGGCGACGGCGATCCAGGCAATGATGATTGGGCGAGGTTGAGAACGGTGATAGAGCAGAAGAAGGCTAACCGGCCAGATCAGCAGCCCTTCGAGCGAAGAGAAGCTACCGGCGATCCCCGCAGCGGCAGCTCCAACGAAGGTCGGCCAGCTGAGCACCTGTCGATCTAAAAGGAAGAGAGAGACAGACAAGGCGCAGATCTCCAGGTACCACGAGAGGGCGAAGCCCCAGAGACTCATTGTTCCCTGGTTGAGGGAGAGAACAGTGACGACCACAGGGACGTAGTAGAGCCACGGAGTTGAGGGCGAGCGGCGTCGATGGGCCAGAACGAAGAGGCTGGCCGTGAGGGCGAGCAGCACTCCACTGAGGTAGTCCTCATCAACGATGTTGAATCGAACGGTGTGTGCGAGTCCGAGCACGATAAGGTTGGGAAGCAAGATACGATTCTCTCCGTGCTGCACCCAAAGATCTCTGAAGGTCAGCATGCCGGCATTGGCTCGGCCGATTAACCGGACGTCATTCCAGCTGTCATAGAGAACCGTGTTGACGGCGAACCTGTGTATGAACCAGAACGTCAAGAGGATCCAAAGGATCGCTACAGCCGAGGCTCCGACGAGCGACAAACCGCCATCTTGATTGAGCGAACGCGGTGATGCTGCCGTTGCTGGCGTGAGCGAGCCGAGACCCAAATTCGCCCCGATTGCGTTGGACCCCCCTGCCGAGGCGCGGCTCACGAGCGTCATTATGGCCTCTGGTCCGAGTTCCGCGGTTGAAGCCCGATTCGGCGACCTTCCAACGTCGTGAACTGCGACGATGCGCCGAAGATCAGGTTCGAGCTGTTGCGGCCTTAGTTGGTTGGACAGGTTCTCTGACTATCACGCGGCAACCTGAGCTGTCGCTTCGTTGAACGCCTCTCGTGGTGTGTGGTGGCCCAGGCGTTCGATGAGCTACTCGTTGTTGTAGGTTTCGGTGAACGTGGCAACTGATTGACGCGCGGCGGTATCCCCAGATGGTGGTGGGGGACGGGCGTTTCGTGGTGGGGAAACGAGAAGCTAGAGACTGGAATGACCAGGCGGATTTCCTAAGCTGGTGGCCTAGACCACCCACGACCCGCGGCGCATGACCGTGCGCCCAACGAGATCTTCGGCCTCTCGCCATACCTGGATGCGCTCGGGCCCGAGCAACAAGTAGACGTACTCGCTGCTGTCTGTCCGGGGGTCCCACCCGGCCTGGGTGGCGTACTCGCCGGCCAACGTCGCCGGCGCCTCGGATGTGGGGACCGCCCTGACGAGGACGGCGTCGATCATGACCACATCCCGGGTCTCGCCCAGGGCCAGGCGTACGAGCGGATTGGCGGTGACGTTAGCCACCGTACGCGACGTCGGTTCAGTGGCCAGCACGACCTGAGTGCCATTCCAAGTGTGGGTCATCGGCACAAGGTGGACCGCACCGGTGGGCGAGGCGGACGCGACCCACACGTTGGCCTCGACCGCGTCCAGCTTGGCAAGGGCGTCCGCCTTTCGCTCCGTGGATGACCGATTCGCCATGACCCAAGCATGGCACCATCGCAGCCGGGGCACCGTGGAAATTGCGCTTGTCTCCGGCCGCCACCTCCGACTGCGCTCTTTCAGCGCTCATCGCGTTGACCAAAGCCGGTGACCGGACCTGACGGTCCCAACGTCGATCATGCCCTCAGTGTTCTCATCGGCAGTCGTGTCGCGTTGCAGCTACGGAGGTCTCGGAACGTCAGTGAGTAGACATTGGCCGGTGCCGTTCGAGCTGACGCCTGGTCTGCCCAGTCTGCTACTCGGCGCCCACGACCTTGAAGTCCTGGTTGACGAAGACGTGGTGCGGCCAGTTGACGCCGATGTAGTGGACCTCATACTCGCCGTTGCTCAGCTTCACGACACGGTCGACGATGCCTCCCGGGTAGGCGGCAAGCGCAGCTTCCGTTGCCTTATTCGCTGTCGTTCCGCTGACGATCGTCCCCGACCCCTGGCTGTAGCTCGCCGGGATCTGTCCGACCGTCTTTGAGGTAGTCGGTGCTCCGCGTTGGAAGGCGATCACCTTTGACGCCGAGGAAGTTGCGGTCCCGCCGATTGTCGTTTGCACGATGACCTGCGAGGCCTTGATGGTCGTTCCACTGGTCGTCCCGAGTACGAGGACGCGCTGACCTTTGGTGACAGTGCTCTTCGAGGTCGAGCTCGTCCCCTTCTTGTACTGCGTGGAGGACTGCTCATCGACGGCCACCTTCTGACCCGCCGATGTCGTCATGGTGAAACCCGACTTGGACACGCTGACGACCGTGCCGGACGCTCCCCCTGCGGCCGGTCCGGACCGAGCGTTGGATCCTCCGCCTCCGGATCCGTGTGCGCCGGCGGCGACTCCGCCGGACGTGGGCTGGGCAGCCGATGCCGAGGAGGACGCGGCGAGACCGACGGAGAGTCCGATTACCGGAGCCATCGCCGCGGCGGCCACAATCCGTCCAATCTTTCTGTTCGACAGCGGTCGCCACACCTTTGGCCGGCGCGCTTGCTTGGCCATGGTCACCGAGGCCGAGTGGTCTGGCGAAGACTCCGGTGGGGGAGGCGGGGCATCGCCTGCGTCGCCTGATCTCGTAGCAACCGACCGCGTTGACGTCGTACTCGACACGGGACGGAGAAGGGTCTCGTGGGGGTTTGTTGGTTCGTATTCGTTCATGATGGCGGTCCTCTCACATAGGTAACTATGCAGAGATTGCCAGCCGCCTATTTGGGTTTGCTGTAGGCCGCCTGTGAAGCAGCTATGACCGCTCGGAACTTCCCTTCCCTGTGGAGATGGTCAATTCCCACATCACGGATCGTCAACATCGATGCGACCATGTCATCAGGTGGCCCAGGTCGTCCGGCTCAAGCATGGAGGGTGGCACGTCGGGCCCCCAGGCGTACAGGGCGCGCAGTGAGGGTTCCCACATCCCCGGCGTCCAGAGTTGGTCGTCGGTGATGGTGTCCATGTCGGAGTAATACTCGGAGAACGTACCGGCCGGGTCTCGCAGGTACCAGAAGAAGTTGGAGCCGATGAAGTGACGGCCAAGTCCCCAAACATGGCGCTCGGGGTGACCTTCCAGCATCCGTATGGCCCCACGACCGACGTCGTCGACATCGTCGACCTGCCAGGACGTGTGATGCAGGAACGCCACCGGAGCTGGCTGGAGCAGCAAGTTGTGATGGTCGGTGGAGCATCGTAGAAAGGAGGCGACGTCCCGAACTTGGTCGCTCATCTTGAATCCAATGCCTTCGGCAAAGAACCGCAGCGAGGCTTCGGCGTCAGGAGTGCCGACGACCACGTGACCCAGTTTTCGGGGGCGGATCGGTTCTTCCCTCAGGATGCCCGGTGCACGAAGATTCTTTCGTTCGGCCCGGCCGGGCCCGTTGTAGGGCCCGATCGTGGCGGGGAGTTGTGAGATCCGAGGGAGGATCTTGACCACGGCCCGGACGCCGCTGTGAGACTCCACTGCGCTGACACTGGAAGGATCGCGCTGGAATGCGATTTCGAGTCGGGCCAGCTGGTCGGCGACACGGTCCAGATCATCAGGGTCGTCGGCTCCGACGCACATCTCGATCAGCCGGCGGCTGGGGCTCTCGAGGATTCGAAGTTGCTCGCCTCCATCCCTGGAGGAAAAATTGGCTCCATCGCGGGAGAGCCCGAACTCGACGTAGTACCGACAGGTCTCTTCGGCGTTGGGAACGCCGATCGTGATCGACGCCAGTCGGTGCAAGGCCACGGCGTTGCTCCTCAGCGAGACGGCCGATAGACCAGGCCGGCGATCGTCATTGATGTCCGCTCTCCGGTGTCAGGCATCGATTGGTCAGGGTGCCAATGCCTTCGATCGTGGTGGTGATCAGGTCCCCGTCGCCCAGGAATTGAAGGCTCGCCGCGCCCACCCCTTCGGGTGTGCCGGTAAAAATGAGATCTCCGGGACTGAGGGTGAGGATGCCGGAGAGGTAACTGATCAGGGTCGGGACGTCGAATAGCAGATTCGAGGTGCGATCCTCCTGGCGTCGGTCGCCATTGACGTCACAGGTGATGAGCAGGTCACCGGGATCGGCGAACGAGTCCGTGGAGACAATGGCCGGGCCGATCGGTCCGTAGGTGTCGCGGGACTTGCCCAAATCGAAGTGGGCGGGCTCGGCCGCAAACTGCAAGGTTCGGTCGGATATGTCCTGGCCCACGGTTAACCCGCCGACGTGGTGCCACGCGTCCTCACGCCTGATCGAGCGCCCACCGTGGCCGATCACGACCACGAGCTCGGCTTCGTAGTCGTCGGTGGTCCCGCCGAGAATAACCGTGTCGTGAGCCCCGGTGAGGCAGCTCGGGAACTTCGTGAAAACGAGTGGTGTCTCCGGCAGCCGCATCTTGGACTCTTCGGCGTGGGACCGGTAGTTGAGTCCTACCGCGAACACGCTCCGGGGCGAGGGGATCGGTGGCCGAAGGTTGGAATCACTGATCGTCCCATCGGGCGGCGCATCGGCGATGGCGCTGCCGGCCTGGTGCAGCTCATCGAGTTGAAGCCACGCGCTCATCGGATCAGGGCTGATGACGCCGTGGCTCACCTTCGACGCGTCGAACCACTGCCCGCCGGAATCGACGAGCGCGGACCGGCCCTCGACGTTGGCGAATCGGAACGTCAAGGTTCGTCCCGAGCATCAGGGGCATCCCAGGGCATTGACGCCGAGACCCAGTGGGTCAGACGCTCTTCCTGGTCATTGCGGTGCAGATGCCGTGGCGGTGTCACGAACGTCGAGTACGGCCGGCAACGCACCAATACCCGCCCCTCTTCCTCCCCGACAGCTTTGACCATGGGACGCAGTTCCGGTGCCAAGGGCTCACCCGACATGCGTTCAGCTACCGCCATCATGACGTCGACCAGGGTCTCCTCGTCATCATCGATCACCGCGTCGCAATAGACCTGCAGGTAGGCGAAAGGCCAGGTCTCGTCGAGTACGCAGAGGCTGACTTTGCCATCCCGGGCCACGGCCTTGGCCTTGGCCCGTTCGGCCATGGTGGCAACGAGAAGGTCGCCGTTCTGCGCCGGCACGTAATAGACGACCGACATTGCCGGCCCATCCGACCGGCGGGAGTAGCCGAACACGCAGGTCCGGTGGGTCCGAACGAACTGGCGCCGCTCTGAGGGCAGCATGTCGCGATCCGCCGGCGCCTGGAACGGGTCCGTAGACAGGGGAGCGAGGCGCACCGATGCATCGTCTTGATCGTGGTCGGTGATCCCACCGGCAGCGCTCACTGGTCTGACCTCCGAACTATTATCGAACGATAATAACGGTATACTGGGGAGTGATGCAAAGCAAGCCCGCTACGCAGAACAAAGTCCGTCTCCGCCGAGCGCGGACCGATATTCGTGAAGCCCTTCTGGAGTCCGCATTGGTCGAGTTCGGTGCCAAAGGCTTCGACGGTGCTTCAACGCGCGCCATCGCACAGCGAGTTCAGGCCCATCAACCGCAGATCAATTATCACTTCGAGTCGAAGGCAGCCCTTTGGACCGCTGCGGTGGACTATCTCTTCGGCCTCCTAGGTGAGGCGTTGGATGGGGCAATACCAGCGGACCTGACCGGTATGGAGGTGACGCAGCTGGCCTCGGCGTTTGCGGATGGGATTCGTCGGTTCGTCAAATTCGCAGCTCAGCACCCCGAGCTCAATCAGATCATGGTGCATGAGGGCACGGCAGCCAGCGACCGATTGTCGTGGATGACCGAGACCCATGTGAAGCCAGTCTTCGACGGCATCCGACCGGCATGGCAGATGCTTCGTGATGCCGGCGTCGTGCCACCTATCGACAGCGAGATTCTCTACTACGTGCTGGTCGGTGCGGCGTCTCTGCCCTATGTGAACGCCCCCGAAGTCCGGCTTCTCACCGGCCAGGATCCGAGCAACCCCCAGTGGATCTGCGCGCACGCTGAAGCGTTGGTTTCCGTCCTCTTGCCGGGTGTTGGCCCAGAGCCATGACGTCGGCAGTCCACACGACAGGCTCACGCCGACGATCATAAGAAGACGACGACTTCTTCAAGCAGATGGATCTGGATAGACATCTTGGGATCGAAGTCGGACTCTTGACATGAGCCACGATGTCGGCGACGGTCAAGTAGCTTTTCTCCAAAGCGGCATTTGAGGCCGCCAATGAATTATGCGCCACAAGTGTCCTGGCACGGAGCCGTCGCGAGAGGGCAATCGGGAGAGGTCTCTGAACTGGTGGGCCGTGCGAGTCTCGATCTCGCCACCTTGGGGTTAAAAGCGCCCTCCGCGATATCACCATCGGTCCCGTCGTGTCGCAGCAGGTCCTGTTGTTGCAGGTCAACGATGGTGAGCTCGAAGATGGCGAAGACGCAGCCCATCGCCTTGCGGCGCAGAAGGACGGAATCGTTGGGTCAAATGTTGGGGAGAATTCGCTGCTCGGTTGCCGTTATCCCAATAACGCGATTACACGGGTGAAAGTGACCCCTACCGAATCAGGGACTTCGGGGATGGCCTGCTACCGATACTGAGGAGCAGATGACGCTCATCGGCTCTGACCGACCTCGCCGCGATCCTCTCTGTGGTTGACGACACGCCTCGGGCTATCATGCGTCGCGCAGATGTGTTCTGCCTACAAGCGAGAGGTTCCAACATGGACACGGCGCAAATTGAGCAGCGGGTGTCATCGTTTCCCAATTGGCACTACGAGTTCGATCTGCAGGGCGTGAAGACACCCATCTTTGACAAGCGCCATCGCATTCGGCACCAGCAGCGGATTTCCTATTTTTTTGATCCGCTGGTCGAGCTCTGTGGCGGATCGCTGAAGGGAAAACGCGTCTTGGATCTGGGCTGCAATGCAGGATTCTGGTCTCTGCAGGCAATCAAGGCGGGTGCCGACTACGTACACGGAGTGGACGGTCGCCAGATGCACATCGACCAGGCCAACTTGGTGTTCGAGGCGTTGGCAGTCGAACCATCCCGGTACCAATTCTCATTAGCTGATGTCACCAATGAAGACTTCACCAAGCTTGGATCCTTCGATGTCGTCCTTTGCCTTGGTCTCTTGTACCACATCTCCAAGCCAATAGAGATGTTCGAGAATGTGGCAAAGGTGTCATCGGACCTTCTTCTGATCGACACGACCATTTCACCGATGTCAGGGAGCCTGATTGAACTACATCGGGAGCGAGTCGATCAACCTCGCAACGCCATCGACTATTCGCTTGTCATGATCCCGACCCGTCGGGCAGTTCTCGACATGGTCACCCAATTCGGCTATGAGGCGGTCCCGCTAGAATTGAACATGGACGACTACGAAGGGTCGGGCGACTACCTACAAGGCAATCGGCTCGCGTTCGCAGCGGCGAAGCTTACTGATCTGTCACGACTTCACTCCGTGAACCCCGAACCTTCGTTTGTGAAGCTGGAGCGGTTGGAACGGTCAGTGTTGGGCAACGTCCGGGCAGTGGCGTCAGCAAGCGTTCTGCTCGCTCGCGACGGGGTGCAACACCGAGGGAAGACATTCAGGGTACTCGGCAACCGCCTCACCACACGTCGGGCAAGCAGCACCGCCGACTGATTTGACGGGAGGGTCATGGTCCTCGCCACTGCGGTGCGCCGCCGAGTGGGACACCCATCGAATCAAATCTCTCAGATGCACTTCGCCCGCTACGAGCTGACGCAAGGTCCCGTCCACGCGGGCGCACTGATGTCCCGAGTCGACTCGATCGGCGGCCAGAACCTCGCGTGCCGGTAGCGGCGTCCCCGAAGGCCCGGCCCGGGCTGCACCTGCCGAAGCATCGCCGATCGCCGGGTCAATGGGATGCTCTGGCTACCACATTTGGGCGTGTGGATAAATGCCGACGAGGAGCGCGAACCCGACGTCACCTCGACTCGACGAAGATCAGCTTCGCATTCAGATGTCGTGCTTTTGAGATCACATCGCCGGGCGAGTGACAAGTCCATGCCGTCGTCCCCGTTTCTCTAGTCAGCGCGAACGTCGATGATCATGGCGGTGACGTTACCTTCTGCCTCGTGTTCCACTGCGCTTGTGGCCAGTCGGTCGGGGGATCGTTGGGGTTCAACTTCCGTTGTCAACACGACCTTGAGTTCGTCAAGGGACAGAGCTTTGAAAAGACCATCGCTGCAGAGCATGAGTCGATCGCCCGGCTCGCAAGATACTCCGGCATGGTCGATGTCAATGTCCGGGATCACGCCGATCACTCTCGTGAGAACGTACCGGTAGGGGAGGGTTTTGGCGTCCAGGATACGCAGATCCAGATCGGCTGCCTTCTCTCCGATGATGTGGACTGCGGCGAAGTCGAACACGATGTCGATGGGCATGCAAAAAACGCTCTGACTAGGTGGGCCGTGCGAGTCTCGATCTCGCCACCTTGGGATTAAAAGTCTCAGCCGAACTGGCCATACTGTCGATTGAGTAACAGACGTGCTGGTGGAGTCTGCCGAAGGGTCCAGTGGGTCCACCGAATGGGGCGTCGTCCACCGATTTGAGTAGCAGGGGAGTAGCAGGTGCTGCAGTCCCTGTCGCTCTTGCGGGAGCGCCTTGGTTGTCTGGTCCCGGCTCTAGACCAGAAGACGCTTATATATCCAGTTTTCCGGTCGCATGTCCGGAAAACTGGTATTGTATGAACATGGACTATGCGCACTCGGTGGAAGCTCTCATCCCTGGCGTCCACGGCCGAGTCCTTGGGGCACTGGCCCGCACGCAAGGCGACCTGTCAATGCGCCAGGTAGCAAAGCTGGCGGCTGTCAGCCCGACCCAAGCCAGTGAAGTGCTTGGTCGGCTGGGCAAACTCGGCGTCATCCAACGTCGGGACGTGGGTCGTTCGGCTCTGGTCAGGTTGGACCGATCTAACGCCGCAGGTCGGCTAATAGAACGCCTCGCCACCTTGCATGGAGAGGTGCTCGAGCAGCTGCGAGACGCTGCTGCGGATATTGCGCCTACCCCAGCCGCTCTTGTCGTATTCGGATCGTTCGCCCGTGGACAGGCCACACCGGAGAGTGACGTGGATGTTCTCGCGGTCCGACCGAAGGGCATTGGGGCCGACGATGAGCAGTGGGTTTCAAGTCTTGGCCACTGGGCCGATCTCGCTGGGCATATCGCCGGTAACCCTGTGAACCTCATCGACGTGGCCTTGTCCGATGTCAGGCCGCGGCCGAAACTAGATGGCAGACTGTGGCGCAACATCAAGACGGATGGTATTTCGCTCGTTGGACCCGATCCCGAGGACATCTTGAAACCGTGATCAAGCGCGGCAGTAATGCCCGCTCTGGTACACCTGGTGATGCACGGACATACCTTGGCAAGGCAGTGGAATGGCTTGAGGCAGCTGAGGACGCGGACGAACGAGAGAACCACACTGCGACTGTCGGAGCATCTGTGCACGCTGGGATCGCTGCTGCGGACGCAATCTCCTGCGCTTTGCTCGGTGCACGATGGTCAGGCGAGCACTCAGGCGCGCCGAGTCACGTCGAGACCGCCGGTACACCTGAAGCGAAGGGCTGCGCCAGGCAGCTTCGCACCTTGCTGCCGCTCAAGAACCAAGCGGAGTACGACCCCAAACTGATCCCCGCCACGACGGCAACCAAGGCACTGACCGCAGCTCACCGCGCAGTTTCGAACGCCTAAACCGTGATCAGTCAACTTCCGCCGACCTGAATCGGGTGGTCAGATCGAAAAGGTGCCTGAACTGGTGGGCCTGTGCAGATTCGGTTGATGCTTGGTCAACTGGTGGGCCAACTGGTGGGCCGTGCGAGTCTCGATCTCGCCACCTTGGGATTAAAAGTTACAGCTCATCGATCTCACGGCTCTTCGGCATTGACCGAAACTGCCCATGCGCTGCACGTATGTTCTCACTGCTGATCGGGCTTCGCGTGCTTGGGCCGGGGGTTGTAGTCACGTTGTAGTCACGACGCCAGTTACTTGCACGTGTTCTCAAACTCTGGAGCGGCGCTTTTGGGTTCTTGCAAGGAAGCTGGCGACAAGGCATGGGCCATCCCCGGCAACCTGAGCAATGCCCGTACCCATGTCTCATGTTCGGAGTCGCCGCACGTTTGCAGACCGGACCGGTCGAACTTCAGCTGAGGGGCGAAAAGTCGTCGAGAGCGCCTGCCAACTCCCGGGCTAGGTGTCCGAATGGCATCCGACGGGAGCATGAACCGCGGCGAGGTCCCGGGTCGATGAGAATGAGTTGGTGAGAGGCCCGATCAGCTGGATGCTCCAACGCCGATTGATATGTGCGATCCGTCGCCACCCGACGGAGGTCAGATCGACTCGGTACGGGGACAGCTCGACCAGACCTATGGGTACGGTCTCGCGTTGTTCGTGTGGTCGTAGCTCAACGCTGACACCGTCCTCGGAAGACTGGCGTTGAGCGCAGATCGGCCACCTCGGTCGGAGAGGGCGCATCACCGGAGATTCAGGTCGCCACTTGGGAGGTGAACGACCACATTCTGTCCTA
>Ga0182015_10002100_pt1 | contig 24786 bp, 24 predicted proteins | sample 712P3MmetaG_FD_120478 | JGI IMG/M metagenome (GOLD analysis project Ga0182015, IMG submission 120478) | Permafrost microbial communities from Stordalen Mire, Sweden - 712P3M metaG | ecosystem: Environmental > Terrestrial > Soil > Wetlands > Permafrost | place: Sweden: Stordalen | collected...
AACGAGAGCGAGCGAGAGCGAGAAGCCCAAACCGGTGGTCGCTGCGCCGATCCTAAAATATCCGGCCAGCTGGGCGGCAAAAATGCGGGTGGCGACGATCACCGCAAATGCTGCCGACGCCAGCGTTCCGGCGACCAGCGCTGCGAGCCCGACACTGTTGCGTTCCCCTGCCCCGCGCGCCGCCGTGCCGGTTTTGAGCACTTCCGCCGCCGCGACGCCCTCGGGGTACGGGAGATCCGATTGTGCGACGAGCGCGCGGCGGAGAGGCACGCTGTACATCACCCCGAGCACGCCGCCGATCGCACAGACCCCAAAACACTGCCAGAATGGAAATCCCGTCCACCAGCCGACCATGATGAGACCGGGCAGCACGAAAATTACAGCGGAGAGCGTCCCCGCGGCCGAGGCCACGGTTTGGACGATGTTGTTTTCGTAGATCGTCGAGTTCTTGAACCCTCGCAGCACCGCCATCGAGATCACGGCCGCCGGAATCGTCGAGGCAAACGTCAGCCCAACCTTCAGTCCGAGATAGACGTTCGCCGCCGTAAACACGAGCGTGATCAGCGCCCCAAGCAGCACGCCGCGAGCGGTCAGCTCTAACCGACTCTCCACCGTGGGCTCTTTGCCCAGCCGCGCGACCGCAGCCTTTTTCGCAAAGCAAAACCCGTGGCGTAAACGCTACGGGCTTTGCGTATCTCCGGTCATTCTCGCCTGTTTGAAGCGGTTTCCCGCTTCCCACCGACGTGTCGATCCGGTTGTTCGATCGAGCTCACTCGGATGTGTCGCCGTGAGGCGACCAATCGTCTACGCGCGCTCGTTCGCGGTTCGATACTCGCCGCACTTCGCTATTTAAAACGAGGTGGTTGCATGCTAGCAAAAGCGCGTCCCGGTTTTCAAGGCGTTCGTTGCGTCGTCCACAAGGGCTCCACAAGAATTTGCGGTTACCCACAGCTTATCGACCGAGCCGCACCGATTTTTACGGCTTCATGGTGCTCATGGGTGACGATGAAGCCATCGGAGACATGGTCGCCATCGGCGACGTGGTGGGCACGGGTTGCGCCGTCGCGGATGCCGCAGTGGCACCGGCGACGATCGTTCCGACGAGAATGAGCCCGACGAACCAACGGTTCATGGAATGCGTTCCTCCCTGATCTTGCTAGGAATAACATCTTTGGCGCTCCTACCCACGCCCTTGCCGCCTCTAACGCTCGGCGTCGTTCGGCGAAGGAGCGCTTCCTAGGATCGGCGACTCCGGGGCCGGCTCGCCGGCCCCCCGGCACGTTGCAAACGAGTGCGCCGGCGGCGGGTAGTAGAAAGTAGGAACATGAGCCTCATCGATCTACCCCTGCGCGACGGAATCGGGGCCGAAACCGATCCGATCTTCGAGCGCGCGGAACGCATCATTCCGCGGGTCGAGTGGCCGTTGCATGCTCCGTACGTCGCCGCGATCAATCGCCTCAAGGCGGAGCGCAACGCCGTCATCCTGGCTCACAACTACCAGGTCCCCGAAATTTTCTACACCGTCGCCGATATCGTCGGTGACTCGCTGGCGCTCGCGATGCAGGCGGCGCGAACGGATGCCGACGTCATCGTCCTCTGCGGCGTGCACTTCATGGCCGAGACGGCGAAGCTCGTGAATCCCGGCAAGACCGTGCTCGTTCCCGATCTGCGTGCCGGCTGCTCCCTGGCTGAATCCATCACCGCCGCGGACGTGCGCTTGCTGCGCGAGGCCTATCCGGATACGCCCGTCGTCACTTACGTCAATACCTCGGCGGAAGTCAAGGCGGAGTCAGACATCTGCGTGACAAGCGGCAATGCGGTCGAGATCGTCGAGGCGCTCGGCGCTCCGCGCGTCATCTTCCTACCGGACGAGTACCTCGCGAAGTACGTCGCCTCCAAAACGAAGGTCGAGATCGTCGCCTGGAAAGGTCATTGCGAGGTCCACGAACGTTTCAGCGGCGCCGACGTTCGCCGGTTCCGCGAAGGAGAGCCGAACCTCACGGTCCTCGCGCACCCCGAGTGTCCGCCCGACGTGCTCGCGGAAGCCGATTACGTCGGCTCGACGCAGGGCATGAGCGAGTACGTCGGCACGCTGGCAAAAAGCGGTAGTGCCCGCGTGCTGCTCATGACGGAGTGCTCGATGGCCGACAACGTGGCGGCCCGTTATTCCAACGTCGAGTTCGTTCGCCCGTGCAACCTCTGTCCGCACATGAAACGGAACACCCTGCCGAAGGTGCTGCACAGCCTCGAAGCGATGGAGTTCGAAGTAACCATCGCTCCGGAGATCGCAGAGCGCGCCCGCCGCGCGGTCGACCGCATGCTCGAGTTTAGCCGGCCGCGCGATTGAGCCGCCAGCGCAGCGGCGCGCTCGTCGTCGGTGCCGGAATCGCAGGTCTCATCGCGGCCCTGAAGATCCAGCCCGCTCCGGTCACCGTCCTGTGCAAGACGCTGCTCGGTAAGGGTGCGGCCACCGATTGGGCGCAAGGCGGCATCGCAGCGGCAATGGGGGCCGACGACTCACCTCGGCTCCACGCGATCGACACGCAACGCGCCGGCGCGGGAATCAGCGATGCTACGATCGTCGAGATACTAACCCAAGATGCACCCGCCCGCGTCGAAGAGTTGCTCGCACTGGGCGCGGCGTTCGACCGCACCGCCGGCGGCGAGCTCGCGCTCGGGCGCGAAGCGGCACATCAGCGTCGCCGTATCGTCAAAGCCGGCGGGGACGCGACCGGTCACGAGATTCTCAAGACGCTCATTGAAGCGGTCTGCGGTCACCCCGCGATCGAGATCGTTGAAAACGTCACCGCCGAAGATCTCATTCTGGAGGAAGGCCGCGTCGGGGGCATCCTCGCGATCGACAACCAGAGCGGTGAGCGTAGCGCGTTTCCTTCCCGTGCGACCATTCTCGCAACCGGCGGCGTGGGAAGGCTCTACCGCTACACGACCAACCCGATACAAGCGACGGGCGATGGTCTCGCGATGGCCGCTCGCGCCGGAGCCTTGCTCGCCGATATGGAGTTCGTTCAGTTTCACCCGACGGCGCTCGATATTGGGCGCGACCCGATGCCGCTCGTCACCGAAGCGGTGCGCGGGGAGGGCGCTACGCTGGTCAACGATCTCGGCGAACGATTCATGCGCAGCGTTCACCGCGACGCCGAACTGGCGCCGCGCGACGTCGTGGCGCGAGCGATTTTCGAGCAGCAGCAGCGCGGGCGCACCGTCGGGCTCGACGCGCGGCCGACCATCGGGGAGCGTTTTCCGCAGGCGTTTCCGACCGTCTTTCGCTTCTGCATGGAAGCCGGCATCGATCCGCGCGTTCAGAACATTCCAGTAGCGCCGGCCGCGCATTACCACATGGGCGGGATTGCGGTGGACGAATGGGGGCGCACGTCGCTGGAAAATCTCTGGGCATGCGGTGAAACCAGCGCTACCGGCGTCCACGGCGCGAACCGTCTGGCGAGCAATTCGCTGCTCGAGGCGCTCGTCTACGGGTCTCGCGTTGCAACCGACATCCTCAATTCTCGCCCGTGGCAACGTGCCGAAGGTGAGGCCTACCGCCTCGATACACCAGCTGACGGAGCGCCCGCGGAAACGACGCAAGCCCAGGCCGTCAGCGACCTGCGTAACCTCATGTACGCCAACGTCGGACTGGTTCGCAACGAAACGGGATTGCTCGCGGCGCTCGCGCGCCTCGCCGAACTGGAGCGCATTCCCGCAGGCCACGGCACGCTCCGCAACCTGCTCGTCGTCGGCCGGCTCATAGCCGAAGCGGCGTTGGCCCGCACGGAGAGCCGAGGGAGCCACTACCGAAGCGACTATCCGAAGAGCGATGAAGCCCTTGCGAAGCGTTCGTTCACCAGGCTGCGCAGCGTCGCTTGAGGCGATCGCAGCGCCGCTCGTGCACGCGGCGCTGCTTGAGGACCTCGGACGCGGCGGCGACCTTACGACCGATGCAATCGTCGAAACGGGCCGCCGCGCGCGGGCTCGCATCGTCTCTCGACGTCCTGGCACGATCGCGGGGCTCGCAATTGCGGAGCTCGCCTTTCGCTCGCTCGACGAGAGCATTGGCTTTCGCGCGTTGGTGGCCGACGGCGACCCCGTCGGCGCGCGCGAACGCATTGTGGAAATCGACGGCTCGGCGCGCGCGATTCTCTCGGGTGAACGTACCGCCCTGAACTTCCTCGGGCGCCTGAGCGGCATCGCGAGTGCGACGCGAGAGCTGGTCGACGCCGTCGCCTCCACCAGGGCGCGTATCGTGGACACGCGCAAGACGACGCCCGGTTTGCGCGTGCTGGAACGCTACGCGGTCCGCTGCGGCGGCGGATGGAACCACCGATTCGGGCTGGACGACGGCATTCTCATCAAGGATAACCATCTCGCGCTGGCAGGATCCGTACGAGAAGCGATCGCTGCAGCTCGCCGGCGCGCCGGTCACATGATCAAGGTCGAGATCGAAGTCGATACGATCGCGCAGCTGCGTGAAGCGCTTGCGGAACCCATCGACGCGGTGCTGCTCGATAACATGACCGCGGAGCAGCTGCGCGAAGCGGTCGCGATCGCCGACGGCAGAATCCTCACCGAGGCGAGCGGCGGCGTCACGCGCGAGAACGTTGCCGCGATCGCCGCGACCGGAGTCGATCTCATCAGCGCCGGGTGGATCACCCATAGCGCACCCGCACTGGATCTATCGCTGGAGATGGAGTCAGCGGTAGAGCATGAGCGCAAAAGCGACGACCGCGCCGATCATCGCCACTAAAATCGAAATCACGTAGCCAACAACGCTCGGAAGCGAAACAACGCGCTCTTCGCGCAATGCGTGCTCGGTGACGCTGTAGCGCCACGCCCCGAGCAGGGCCATGCCGATACCGAAGACCGCCATCGCCGTCCCGAACGTCGTGGACAGACCCGGTGCCGCCTGGCGCCCATGAATCAGGGCGGCGAACTCCTGCGCGAAGAGCGAGAACCTCGCGATGACGAAACCAAAGGCAATAAAAGCGAGCGCGGTGCGAATGTAGGCGAGAAAGGTGCGTTCGTTTGCCAAAACGTCGGTTGCGTGCGGCATGACCCCTGCGGCATTAGGCGAAACGTGCTCGAACCATGTCCACCGAACGAGACGCTCCGCAAACCGTTGAGACCACGCAGGCCAGTCACGATTTTCAGCCGCCTCGCGCGCTGATCGAGTTCATGTCGAGCGACTGGATCGATCGGCCGGCGGTGGTACGCCCACAGGCGCAGGCGGAGCGTTTCGCAGCCCGGCGAGCGGCGCTGTCCGAGGTCTATCGTGGCACCTTCCTGCTCGTGCCCGCCGGCCGGGAACGCGTTCGCGCCAACGATACCTTCTTCCGATTTCGTCCGTCGAGCGATTTCGCGTACCTCGCGGGAGAGGGCGAGCCGGGCTCGCTGCTCGTGCTCGAGCCCGAAGGCGCGGGACACCGCAGCCTCTTCTTCGTGCTGGATCACAACCGCGGCCGCGCCGAGTTCTTCACCGATCGTGTCGCCGGTGAGCTTTGGGTCGGCCGCCACCGCGGCGTCGCGGAAAGCAAGACGTATTACGGCGCCGACGTTTGCCGTCCGCTTTCCGAGCTCGACGCGTACCTCGACGAAATCCGAAACGCAAAACACCCGCTGCATCTCGTCCGCGGACACGATGAGATCGTCGACGCCCGCTTCGAGCCTCGGCCCGGTGACGGCGAGCTCGCCGAGCATCTCTCCGAGATGCGCCTCGTCAAGGACGAGTACGAGCTCGCGGAGCTGCGTACGGCTTGCGCGATTTCGAAGCGCGCGTTTGAAGATGCGATTCGCGCGATGCGCGGCGCACGCGGCGAGCGCGAGATCGAAGCCGCCTTTTGTCGCCGCGCTCGCATCGAGGCCAACGACGTCGGCTACCTCACGATCGCGGCCGCGGGCGATCATGCCTGCACCCTGCACTGGACGCGCAACGACGGAGCGATTCGTCCGGGCGAGCTGCTTCTGCTCGACGCCGGCGTCGAGTGCGATTCGCTCTACACCGCCGACATCACGCGCACGCTGCCGGTCTCGGGACGCTTTACTCCCGAACAGAGGACGATCTACGACATCGTATGGGCGGCGCAGCGCGCCGGAATCGAAGGGGTCGCCCCCGGCAACGACTTTCTCGAGCCCGGCCGCCGCGCCGCGCGGGTCATGGCTCAGGGCCTCATCGATCTCGGCATTTTGCGGGTCTCGCTCGACGAGGCTCTCGATCCGGAGCGGCTCTTGCACCGAAGATACACGCTGCACGGCGTCAGCCACATGCTCGGACTCGACGTACACGACTGCGCCCTGGCGCGCGCCGAAGAGTACCGCTACGGAAAGTTGCGCGAAGGGATGGTGCTCACCGTCGAGCCGGGCCTCTACTTCCAGCCAGACGACGCGACCGTTCCGGACCGCTTCCGCGGAATCGGAGTTCGCATTGAAGACGATGTCGCCGTCACCGCCAACGGCTCAGAGAATCTCTCGGCCGACCTTCCCACCCAGGCCGACGAGGTCGAGCGCTGGATCGCTACAACGTGGGCATAACCGATGAGCCCCGCGCCGGCCTCTCGCCGGCTCCAGCCCGCAGCGCAGCCAGTTCGTCCTCGATCGGCCACCGGCCGAAGGCTAAGACGATCATGCAGATGAGCGGGCCGAAACCCGGCACGAGGTTCAGCAGCGACAGCGCCCCGCTGTAGCCCGCCTTCTCGAAGACGCGCCAATAGGCCCAGATCGTAAAGGCCACAATCGCAAGCAGCACCACCACGTACGTGATAATAAGCCCGGCGAAAAAGCTCGCCGTGGCGGCCGAGTTATTGTCCATTTCTTAACCGCTCCATTCGTAGCAACGTTCGCATCCGGATTACGCCGACCGGCGTATCAATGCACCGTTCAACCTCGCGGAGGAGAACCCCAGCCGGATTGCCTGTAAGCACCATCGACGACGATCACCGGCACCGTCGGATCGCCGCCGCTATAGTCCATCATACGCGCTCGCGCGGCGCGGTCGTTTTGCGCGTCGTAGCGAGTGTACGGCGTACCGGCCGCATCGTAAAATGCCATCGCGCTGCGGCAATACGGGCAGCTCGGCGAAATATAGAGCTCGAGCTGCGCCCCCGGAGGAATGTGCTCCGCGTCGAATTTCGCCGTCATGCCGCTGGTGTTCGTACCGACGCCGCTTGGGAACCTGCGCGACGTCACGCTCCGGAGCCTCGACGTCTTGCGGGACGCGCGGCTGGTCGTGGCCGAGGATACGCGGATCGCGAAGAAGCTGCTGCGGGCGCTGCAAATCCCCTTGCCGGAGATCTGGAGCTATCGCGAGGCGAACGCGCGCAGCGTCACCCAAGGGATTCTGAAGCGCGCGCAGACCGAGCTGGTTGCCGTTACGACCGATGCCGGCATGCCGGGTATCTCCGACCCCGGCAGCGATTTGGTAGCGGCCGCACGGAGCGCCGGCGTCACGGTCGACGTGCTTCCCGGACCGAGCGCCGCGCTGGGCGTCGCGCTCTTATCGGGTTTTCCGTTGCGGCGCTTCGTATTCGAAGGCTTTCCGCCGCGCGCGGCCGCGGCCCGGCGCGAGCGTTTCGCCGAGGCGTTACGGAGCGAAGCCACGACGATTTGGTACGAATCGCCGCAGCGGCTTCGCAGCAGCCTGGCTGATCTCGGCGACGTCGCGCCCGAAGCGCGGATTTTTCTCGTTCGCGAATACACGAAGCTGCACGAAGAGCAGCTCTGGGGGACGCCGGCGACCGTCGCGGCGCAGCTCGCGCAGCCCGTGCGCGGTGAAATAGCTTTTGCGATTGCGCCGCAGCCGCCGCCGGCTAAACCGTACGCCCTCGCCGCCGATGCCGGAGCCGCCATCGACGAACTGCTCGCGAGCGGCCGGCGCGTTGCCGAGATCGCCCGAATACTCGCTGCGCGCGGTCTCGGCGAACGGCGCGAACTCTACGCGATCGCCGCCGCGCGGAAGGCGGCGCGCACGAAACCGATAAAACAAGCGCGCTAACCGATGGAACGCTCGTATTACGTCACGACGCCGATCTACTACATCAGCGGCAATCCGCACATCGGCCATGCCTACACGACCATCGTGGCCGACGTGCTGGCGCGCACCGCACGCACGTTTCGCCCGACGTTCTTTCTCACGGGAACCGACGAACACGGGCAAAAGGTAGCGAATGCCGCGGCTGCAGCCGGTAAGAGTCCGCAGGAATGGTGCGACGAGCTGGTGCCGCGCTGGAAGGAGCTTTTCGCCGCCTATCACGTCGAGTACGACGATTTCATTCGCACGACGGAAGACCGTCACGTACGTAAGGTCCGGCGCGTCTTCGAACATCTGCGCGCCAGCGGCGACGTCTACCTCGGCAAGTACGAGGGATGGTATTGCGTCGACGACGAGACGTTTTGGCTCGAATCGAAGCTCGTCGAAGGCCGGTGCCCGACCTGCGGCCGCGAGGTCCAGTGGATATCGGAGGAGGATTGGTTTTTCCGGCTCTCGGCATATCGCGATCGCCTGCTCGAACACTTTGCGCGTAATCCGCAGTGGGTAGAACCGCGAAGCGTTTACAACGAGATGATGTCGATCCTCAACGAGGGACTCGACGATCTCTCGATATCGCGAACGAGCTTCGACTGGGGCGTGCCCATCGAGGGCGGCGGCGTCATCTACGTGTGGCTCGACGCGCTGCTCAACTACATCACGGCCATCGGCTGGAGCGAGGACGAGGAGCGTTTTCGCCGCTATTGGCCGGCCGAAACGCAGCTCGTCGGCAAAGAAATCGCGCGCTTCCACACAATCATCTGGCCGGCAATACTTTGGGCGCTGGGTGAGGAGGCGCCGGAGCTGGTCTTCGCCCACGGGTGGATCACCGTGGACGGGCAGAAGATGGGCAAGAGCTTGGGCAACGCGGTCGATCCGTTCGCGCTCGCGCAACGCTTCGGCGCCGATTCGATACGCTATTTCCTCCTGCGGGAGGCGCCCTTCGGCAGCGATTTCTCGTACTCCGAAGAGAAGATCGCGCAGCGCCACAACAGCGATCTCGCAAACGATCTGGGCAATCTGCTCCAGCGCACGCTCGCGATGCTGGCGCGCTATCGCGACGGTGTCGTGCCGGAGCGCGCCGGCGACGGCGTCTGCTTCGGCGAGCGGTTCGCGCCGCTGCCGATAACGACGCGCGAACGAATCCTCGATCTGCGCTTTCGCGAGGCGCTCGAAGGCATTTGGGAGCTCATTACCGCGCTCAACCGGGCGATCGACGAGCGTAAACCGTGGTCGCTGCACAAAGAAAACCGCGCCGACGAACTCAACGGCGTGCTGTACGACCTGTGCGAGGGTTTGCGCTGGATCGCCGTGCTGCTCCATCCCTTCATGCCGGAGCGGCTGACGGAGATGTGGCAGCAGCTGGGCAGCCCCGGCCGAATCGACGAGGACTGGTCGATATCGCTGGGTCGCTGGGGCGGATTGCGCGCGCTCACGCAAACGTCGCCTGGTGCGCCGCTCTTCCCACGCGTCGAGCCGATCGCGCCGGCGTGATCGATACCCATTGTCACGTTCACGATCGCGCCTTCGACGCGGATCGCGACGAGGTGATGTTGCGGGCCCGCGCGGCCGGCGTTCGCGCGCTGGTCACGATCGGCGAGGACCTCGGCGACAGCCGGAGCGCGATCGAAACGGCGCAGCGCTACGGAATATCATCGGCGGCCGGCATCCATCCGCACCGTGCGGTCGCGGCCGCTGACGACCTTGAAGTCGAGCTCGGAACCCTGCTGGAATCGCCCGGCGTCGTCGCTCTGGGTGAAATCGGTCTCGATTACTACTACGAGCACAGCCCGCGTGCGACGCAGATCGACGTGCTGCGGCGGCAGCTTCGCATCGCGCGCGAACGCTGCGCCGCGGTGATTTTCCATCAGCGCGATGCGTTCGACGACTTCGTCGGCGTGCTGCGCGAGGAATGGGCCGCATCGATGCGAGGGGTGGTGCATTGCTTCACCGGAACGCCGCGCGAAGCGAAGATCTACCGCGAGGAGTTCGGGCTGCTCTTGGGGATCGGCGGGGTCGTGACGTTTCCGAAATCGCAAACGCTGCGCGAGGCGGTGCTCGCCTCGGGTCCGGAAGCGATCGTTCTCGAGACCGATTGTCCGTATCTGGCGCCCGTTCCCAAGCGCGGGCGGCGCAACGAGCCCGCATATCTCACGCACACCGCGACCGCGGTCGCCGATTTGTTCGCGCGGCCTCTGGAGGAAGTCGTCGCCGCGACCGACGCGAACGCTTCCAGAATTTTTTCTATCTAAGCAACGTTCAACGGTCGGGCGCTCGCCCATTGCCCTTCGAGGCGCTGGCGAACTGCGGCGACGATCGTTTTGTCGCGGGTGCGCAGGCCCCAATCGATGCTGTCTTCGGCAGGTGCCGCCAGCGTCGCGTTCGCCGAGCCGAGCCAGGCGCCATCGCCGGCCGCCGCGAGTTTCTCCGAATCGCGGCAAACGCGCACGCGCGCGCCTTCGGCGACGAGCCGGCCCAGCGCCCGGCGCTCTCGCTCGTTTCCGTGCAGTTCGCGCTCGGAGACCAGCAACCGCGGGGCGCCGCCCGCTCGCGCCAATCGTTCGAGCGCCGCGTACACGGCGTTGCAGCAACCGAATGACTCGCTCTCGACGATCACGCCGTCGCTCTTTTGCGCGCCGGCGATCAGCTTGCGCTCCTCCTCGAGCGCTTCGTGCTTGACCATCGCGACCGAGTGGGATTGCGCGGCGCTCTCGGAGAGGATGAGATCGTCGCCGTGCCAGTTCTTGCCGTCGAGATAGAGCGTCGCATCGGCGGCGATCGTCTTCGCATGGAGCGCGCGTTGTAAGACCGCATCCGCGCCTGAGGCGCGCAGCTCGTCGACTAGCCGCTGGTTCTCACTCGCGAGATGGCGCTTGCTATCGTTATAGGGCTCGCCGTCGAGTGCCACGTTGACGTCGGCGCCACGGCGGGCCGCTGCCTCGACCGCACGCAGTACCGGGCCGTGAAGCGTGTAGGCTTCGACGTCGATCCGGTGCGCGGTACCGAGGGCGCGCAGGACGGCGCCGAGCGAGCTCAACGCGAGCATTGCCAGGCTTATCACGCCGCCGCTCCGCTCCGTCTAGGCGCCGCGGCGTCACGAGGGGGAGAGCGACGGACGATTGGGAAGCAGCCGTACCTGGAATGAACTCCGCGGCGAAGCAACCCCTCCCCGGCGAAAGCTCGTCAAAGGCCGCCTTCGTGCGCGAGATGTTCGCGCGCATCGCGCCCCGCTACGATCTCACGAATCGGATGATGACCGGCGGCCTCGACGAGCGCTGGCGGCGCCGGGCAATCGCGGTGCTGGCGCCGCCGCGCGGCGGCCGAGTCCTCGACCTCTGCTGCGGAACCGGCGATCTCGTCTTCGGATTACTCCGCCGCGACCCCACGTTGGAGGTCACAGGCATCGACTTTTGCGTGCCGATGCTCGATCGCGCCCGAGCCAGAGCGCGACGCCAAGCGCGCGGCGAGGCATGCTTCCTCGAAGGCGACGTCATGGCGATGCCCTTCACTGATGCCGCGTTCGACGGTGCGACGATGGGTTTCTCGCTGCGCAACGTCGTCGATATCGACGCGGTGCTTCACGAGATTCTTCGCGTGCTGCGGCCCGGCGCGCGCTTCGTGAACCTCGACGTTAGCAAGGCGCCCAACCCGCGCTTCAAAAGCCTTTTCGATCTCTACTTCTACGGCGTCGTCCCCTTGCTGGGGGCAATGGTGGGAGGGTCTCGGCAGGCGTATCGCTACCTTCCCAACTCGCTGACGCACCACCCAAACGCGCCCGATCTTCGCGACCGCTTCGCCCGCGCTGGGTTCCGCAACGCCGGTTACTTGGCGCTCATGGGCGGAACGATTGCCATCCATTACGGGGAACGACCATGAACGTGGTCCATCTCCCGCCGGCCTACGACGATCTCGAACCGCTCGTCGAGCGATTCTTCCGCGAACGCTTTGCCACCGACAATGCGATTATTACCGAGGCGATCAAACGCATGCTGGCGGCCGGGGGCAAACGGTTGCGTCCCCGCATCACCCTCCTGGCCGCAGCCGCCTGCGGCGGAAAACCAATCGACCATCTCCCCCTGGCGGCGTACATGGAGCTGATTCACGTCGCGACCCTCATCCACGACGACGTCGTCGACAACGCGCAGATGCGGCGCGGCGTCAACGCCACGGCCGTCGATTACGGCAACCGGGTGAGCGTGCTCGCCGGAGATTATCTCTTCGCATGGATATTCAAGAACGTCACCATGAACTATCCGGCGCCCGTGCCGCACGTGCTCTCCGCGACGCTAGCCGACATCTGCGACGGTGAAGTGCTGCAGCTGCAGGCGCTGGGCAACCTCGATCTGCCGCTCCCAACGTACGTCGAGATTGCGCGTAAGAAGACGGCGTCGCTCTTCGCTGCCTCCGCACAGTGCGGAGGGATTATGGGCGGCGGGGATGCGTCGACCGTAGAAGCCCTGCGGGCGTTCGGCGAAGCCTTCGGGGTCGCGTTTCAAATGAAGGACGATCTCCTGGACGTCACCGCCGACGAGCGCTCGCTCGGCAAACCCGCCGCTAACGATCTGGCAGAGCGCAAAACCACGCTTCCCCTCCTCGCCGCGCTGGCCTGCGGTGGGGATGAGTTTCGCGGGCTCGTCCACCGCTACTACGCGGATCCTGCCAGCGACGGGCTGGCCTCCATCCTCGCGGGAATCGAAAGGGCCGGCGGCGTGCGCGAGACCCAGGCCGAGATCGGCCGTAACGCCCAGCATGCCAAGGAGGCTCTGGAGCCGATTTCGGCAAGCGCAGCGAAAAAAGAACTCGTACAGCTGACGGACGCTCTCCTTACGTAGGGCGAAAAAGGACCGACGACATGACGATACATCCCATTCTTGCATTCATCGACGCGCCGATCATCATCGGCATTCTCGTCGTGGGCGCGCTTCTGTTTGGAGCGGACAAGTTGCCCAAACTGGCGCGCAGCGCAGGACAAGCGAAAAAAGAGTTCCTCGTGGGACAAGCCGAGGCCGACGAGGCCGCGGCAAAGGCGCGGGAAGAGGCGCGGCAGCGCGCTGCCATGGCCAATGCGGACGTCATGGACAACGTCGAAGCCGGATCGATTTCCGGAGAGGCCGTTCCACCGCCGACGCCGGGGCGAGGTACGCAAAGTTCCTGAACCGATGATGCTGCAGCCCTCGCTCGGCGAGGAAACCGCCTGGGATCAGAAAGAGATGCCGATTACGGAGCACCTGCGGGAGCTCCGTAATCGTCTCTTGATCGCGTTTGCCACGGTTGGCGCCATCGCGGTGATTCTCTTCTGGCCGTCGCAGTTCGTCATTCGCTGGATGATGCACGAGTATTTCGGCGGCCTCGAGCTGCATGCGTTCGGGCCGGCCGACGTGATCTTCACGGAGTTCAAGTTTTCGGTCGTCGGCGGCATCGTGATCGGCTTACCGGTATTACTGCAGCAGCTCTGGCTCTTCGTCGTGCCGGCTATTGCGCCGCGCACGCGCCGCATGGTCTACGCCTTCATCCTTCCCTCGCTGCTGCTCGCGGCGTTAGGGCTGGCGTTCGCGCACTTCGTAGTGATTCCGCGGGTCGTCGCGGCGCTGCTGCACATCACCGACGCCGTCGCGACCCCGACCTTTGGCGTCGCGGCGACGCTCAGCTTCGTCATCGTCTTGCTGGCGCTCTTCGCCATCATCTTTCAAACGCCGATCGTGCTGATCGGTTTGGCCCGCTTGGGTATTATTAGCGCCGCCGCCCTCATGCGGTACCGCAGGCACGCTCTATTCGGGTTTTTCGTCGCCGGCGGCTTTGCGGCGCCCGACGGCAACCCGTTGACGATGGCGCTGTTGGCAGTGCCGATGTACCTGCTCTACGAACTGTCGATTTGGATCATCCTGCCGCTCGAGAAACGGTGGCGCGCCACGTGACGGCCGCGGCGCGCGCGCTCTACGCCGACGTCGTGCTCACGTTCGGTAACGTGCTCTTCGCCGTCTCACTCTTCGTCGTGTGGGGCATTCTCACGCTCATCGGCGTCATCGTCGATCAAGGACAGTCGCCGGACCAATACGTACAGACGTACGCGCCGCCGATTGCCCGCGCGGTCCTGCGTCTCAACCTCGACAACGTCTACCACTCTCCGTGGTACGTCGGCATCATCGGTCTGATTCTGCTCTCGCTAGCGGTCTGCACGTTCAAACGCGTGATTCCGGCGCGTCTGCCGCCGCTGCGACCGGTGAAGGTAGAGCGAATTCCGCTGCACGGGCTGTTTGAAACCGACGGAGGCGAACGTAGCGTGCGCGAGCGCGTGGCCGCGTTCTTCGCCGCGCGGGGCTGGCGCCTGCGACGGCGCACGTTCGACGGGGCGGAGTGGAGTTTCGCCGACAAGTACGATTGGGCGCGCCGCGGCGTGCTGGTGGCGCATGCCGGGTTCGTCATCATCGCGGCGGGCACGACGCTCTATTGGGCGCGCGGTTTTTCCGGCGAGCTCGCGGTTGCCGACGGAGCAACGTCGCAGGTCGCGCGCACGGGTGCCGTCATCCGCCTCGATGATTTCGCCTATCGCATCGCGCCGACGCAGACCAAGAGCGGCATGGTCTACCAGCCTATCGATTACGTCTCGCACGTCACGGTCAGCGGGCGCGATGGCATCGCCAGGAAAATGACGGTCCGAGTCAATCATCCGATCGATGTCGACGGCACACTCTACTATCAGGCGAGCTACGGTTTCGGGATGCGCTTCCGCCTCGAACGCAACGGCGTGTCCAGCTCGGCGCTGGCCGGACGAACGCTACTCGAGGGCGATAGCTTCGACGTGCCCGGAACCGGTCGCAGCGTTCTCTACGAGCGTTTCGTGCCCACCGTCGACCGAACCAGCGGCATGCCCACCGCCGATCCGCGTGTGAACGACCCCGCGGCGGTCGTGGCGGTGACCCAAAGCGGCGTGCCGCTTGGAGAGGTGATGCTTCCGCTGCGCGGCGCCCTAGATCTTGGTGACGGATGGCGGCTGATCGCCCAGCGCTACGTGCTCTATAGCGGCTTCGAGTACCGCCACGACCCCGGAGTGCCGCTGGTAGGGATTGGGGCATTCGTCTTGCTCGCGGGGTTGGTTATCTCGTTCTACTTCCTCCCTGCGCGGCTCTACGTGCGAGTGGATGACCTGGGCTCGGGGCGCTGCCGCGTCGGAATCGCGGCGACGACGGTGAAGGGTTACGACGTTTTCGAGAGTGAGTTCTCTCGATTGATGGTAGCGTTGAAAGCCTGTACGTCATGAATCTTCCGTGGGACGAGCTGCTCCTCGCAGTGGCGCTGGCGGCCTACACGCTGGGCGCACTCGCGCTCACCGTCTATTTCTTTTCGCGCGACGAGTCGTTTCGCAAGTTCGGAGAACCGCTGGCAATCGTCGGCTGCGCGGCGCAGTTCGCGCAACTCGCCGTGCGCTTCGAGACGACGCACGTCTGGCCGCTGCTCAATCTCTACGGCTCGCTCTCGCTCTTCTCCGCGATGTCGGTGGCGATCTTCATCGGTTTCGCGGTTCGCTACCGCCTGTGGTTCGCCGGCGGCTTCGTACTCGCGCTCGCCGCGATCTTCTTGGCCTATGGCGTGACGTGGTACGAAGGAACGATGCCGCCGGTGCCCTCGCTGCAATCGTATTGGGCGAAAATTCACGTACCGATCGTCGTGTCGTCGTACGCTGCTTTTCTCGTGGCGTTCGTCTTCTCGTGCATCTACTTGTTGAAGTACTACGCGCAGCGGGCCCGGTCTGCGGCGACGGCGCGGTGGCTGGAGTCGCTGCCCGCGCTCCCGCAGCTCGACGTCATCGTCTATCGTGCCGTAGCAATCGGGCTGCCGCTGATCTCCGTCGGCATCATCACCGGGGCGATGTGGGCTCACGAGGCGTGGGGCGCCTACTGGCAGTGGGATCCCAAGGAAACGGCAGCTCTGTTTTCCTGGATCGTCTACCTCGGATACATGCACCTCCACACCCGCAACGCCTGGCGCGGCTTGCGTACGAGCTGGGTGAGCGTCATCGGGTTCCTTTCGATCATCTTCTGCTACCTCGGGGTGAACATCTGGATTTCGGGTTTGCACAGCTACAAGGTGTGATGCAAGTCTTGGCGACGTGCTGCAGGCAGGGGTTACAATAGCGCCAAATGAGCCTGCCGACCGCACCTACGATCTCTGGAGCAACCGCCTGTGTCTGACCATATTGCGAGCACCCCCGGCGCGCCGCCGGAGGCCGCCGAGGAAATTAGTCGCCGGACCTTCATGGCAAACGCCACGCTCACCATCGGCGGCATCGTCGGGCTCGTGCTGGCCGTTCCGATCGTCGGCTCGCTTCTGCCGCCGCGCAATGCCGCCGCCGGCAGCTGGGCGCCGCTCAGCGCCGAGGAGCTCGACGCACTCCAACAGGCGACCAACAAGCCGGTCAAGCTGACGTTCACCCTGAAATATACGGACGCATACCTTCCCGAACAGACGGCGGAAGAGTACGCGTGGGGAATCAAGATCGATCTCGAAAAGTTTCGGGCCGCGCGCCCCGACATCTTTGACGTGCCGGGTTCGGACGGCGACTTGACCTACACGCCGGTCAACATGGGCTTCGTGGTCTTCAGCCCGATCTGTCCGCATCTGGGCTGCTACTACAACTGGAGCGACGCGCAGAACCGCTTTATGTGCCCCTGCCACGGATCGCAGTACACCTTTGACGGAACGCACATCGCCGGTCCGGCGCCGCGCGGCCTCGATCCGCTGCCCTTGCGCTCGCACGCCGGCGTCGCGGAGGTAACGTGGATCGTGTACCAATCCAACACCCCACAACGCATCGTCGTCTCGTATCAGGCATAGGAGCGCAATGATGCTCGACTGGATCGAAAAACGGACCGGATTCGTTTCACTGGCCAAGGACTTTCTCACCGAGGACGTGCCGGGAGGCGCCAGCTACTGGTACGTCTTCGGCAGCGCGACGCTCTTCGCCATGATCGTGCAGATCGTCACCGGAATCTTCCTGACGTTCTTTTACGCGCCGTCGGCGGCAACGGCGTGGGAATCTACGCGCGCCATCTATCTCAACCCCTACACGCACTTCCTGCTCGCGGTGCACTACTGGGGCGCGTCGGCGATGATCGCGCTCGTCTTCCTCCATCTGCTGCAAGTGCTGATCTTCGGCGCGTATAAGTCCCCGCGCGAACTGCAGTGGGTCGTCGGCGTGCTGCTGCTCCTGGTCACGCTGGTCCTCGGGCTCACCGGCTACCTCTTGCCCTGGGACATGGACGCGTACTTCGCGTCGCAAGTCTCGCTCAACATCACCGGCCTCGCGCCGGTCCTCGGCCCCGTGCTCCAGCACATCGCCCAGGGCGGCGGCGGCATGGGGACTGCGACGATCAACCGGTTCTTCGGACTCCACGTCTGGCTGATGCCGGCGGTACTCGTGCTGCTGGTCGGCGCGCATTTAGCGATCTTCCGGCACAACGGCCCCGCCGGACCCGCCGTTGAGGATCGCTGGACGCTGCGTCCTGGGCGGTTCTGGCCGGATCAGTTTTTCATGGACGGAGCGTTCTCGTTCATCGTTTTCATCATTATCTGCTTTCTTGCGCTGGCGCTCCCGCCATATCTCGACGCAAAGGCAGATCCGACGAAGTTTTTCGTGCCGTACCCGGCGTGGTATTTCCTATCGCTTTTCGGCTTGCTCGGGCTCGTTCCGCCGGAGATTCATCTGGGGCCGTTGACGATCGGTACGGAACTGATCGCGACGATCATCGTGCCGACGCTCTTCCTCGTCGTCGTGCTGCTGCTGCCGTGGCTCGACCGCAGCAGGACGCGCAGGATCGCGGCACGTGGAAGGCTTCTCTGGACGACGACCATCGTCGTCTGCGTTATCATCGGTCTGTCGGTCTTCGGGCAGGTGACGACCATGGCGAAACAGGCGGCGGCGCCGCCTTCTCCGCCGGAATCGGTCGTGCTCAGCGAAGCGCCGAGTGCCACGGCCGCCAGCCCCGGCGCGCCCGGCGCAGTCTCTGCGGGAAGCGCCGGCGTGACGGTCGCCGCTTCCGGGACGAGCGCCAATGGGGCGAAGGCCTTCTCCGCCAACTGCGCGAGTTGCCACGGCGCGCAGGGTCAGGGGACGCCGGGCAGCTTTCCTCCGCTCGCGAATAATCCGGTCGTAACCGGCGATCCGAAGACCGTGATCGGCATCGTGCTCAACGGTCTGCACGCTGCCATAACCGTCAACGGTCAAAGCTACAACGGACAGATGCCGGCGTGGAAAGGAAATCTTTCCAACAACGACATTGCCGACGTGATTACCTATATTCGTGGAGCTTTGGGGAACAACCACGCGTCGGCGGTGACGCAAGCGCAGGTCGCGGGCTACAAACCTTAGGGCTGCGGTCGCGCTAGGCGCGGCAACGGGGCCCTCCGTAAAGTAAAAGCGCGGCCTTTCGATCGACGGCGATCAATCGGACGCGCCTTCCGTAGGAAGGATCGTCCGTGACGTCGGCGGCGGGAACGACGACCCACGCGCGCGACGACGCGCAGATAATGCTGCGCGGGTCGTCTTCCTCATTCTGAGGATCTCCGTCGCCCGGGCGAGCGAGCACGTGCACCACGGGACGCGTGTAAAAGAGCAGCGCGTTTCCGCCGGAAACGCCCTCGATCGCGACCGCGTCGCCCGGCTCTCGTTCTCGTTGGATGATCGACGCCAGACGCGGCACCGGTTTGAATGCCTCGGCCTTCGGCAGCATCGTGGCCCCGAGAAGATCGGTGGCGACGATGGCCGCAGCGGCGAGCGCGTACGGCGCGAAAGCGACGCTCGCTCGGCGGGCGACCAGGAGCGCGGTCACAAGCGATCCGACAAAAATGGCGACGCCCATCGCCGTCAGCGGCGGAACGGCATGCGCGATCTCAGCCGTCAGGCGGTTGTTGCGTGTGAAGAGCCAGATGGCGAATGCCAGGGCGCCGATCGTCACCGGAACCGTTGCCGCCGAGATGACCGCGGAACGGGTCCCTCCACGGCGCACGACGGCTTCGAAGTAGAGCGCCGTGATCAGCGCCAGCGCGGGAAACTCGAGTGCCACGTAGTTCGGCAGCTTCGTACGGGCCACGCTAAAGAACAGCAGCGGCATCACGCTCCACGTCATCGCCAAACGCAACAGACGAGGGGTTCCCGCAGCGCCGGGCGCAACGGCGCCCACGTCTCGCAACCGGCGTATTCCGGACGCCACGGCCATCGGCAAGAAGGCGATCCACGGAAAGAAGCCCAGGATCACGACCGGCAAGTAATACCAAATCGGTCCGGATTGATTTTCTACGACGCCCGTGTAGCGGCCGACGGTGTACTCACCGATCAGCTTTTGTAGCGGAAAGAAACCCTCGTGGGCGACCTGCGCAACCGGCCACGGCGCCGCAATCGCCACGAAGGCGAGCAACCCTCCCAGCCATGCGCGGGGCGATGGAAGATGCGTCGTTTCGCAGCGCGCGTTCCAAACGACGAACGGAACGATGACGATCAGCGCGACGACCGGAGCGACCAACCCTTTGGCCAAGAACCCGAATGCGGCCGCAATGCAGCCGTAGACGGTATATCGAGCTTGGCCAGTCTCGCAGCCGCGAAACCACCAAAGGACCGTCATCGCGACGGTCAGATCCAACAGGGCGTCCATGATTGCCAGCCGGCCGATGACCGCTTGCATCAGACAGGTCGATAGGATGACCGCCGCATAGGTTCCGACCCGTGCCCCGGCTTGTCGCGCTACCGCATATCCGGTAAACGCCGAGAGCGCGATCGTTGCAAGCGCCGAAGGCAGCCGCAAGGCCAGCGCCGTGGGGCCCAGCAGCAGCGAAAACAGAGCTCCCAACCAGAAATAGAGCGGCGGCTGGACGAAGTACGGACCGCCGTTGAGATGCATGATCACCCAATCGTGCCGGAGCAAGATCTCGCGAGCGACCTCGCCGTACGCCGTTTCGCTGTTGTCCCACAGCGTCCCGAGGCCCAACCCTGGAAGGGTCATTAACGCGGAAACGACCGCGCCCGCACCGGCGGCACGAACGGCACCATCGGCGGCTCTGCTCATAACGCAAGGCGGTTTTTGGCTGCCGGGTGCTGAAGCCTTTCCCTTCGTATGCAATCGAGTTCTCAGCGGACCGTTTGCGCATCGCGGCGCAGCCCGCTGGCGATGATGCAGAGCCGCGCCGTCGCGGAGCGCTTAGCGGAGCGGGGCATTGCCACGACCATTGTCGGAATTACGACGACCGGCGACCGCGACGAGGATCGTCCGATCGCGGAACTCGGCAGCGTGAACGTTTTCGTTTCCGCGCTCGAGCTTGCGTTGGAGGACGGGCGCGCCGATTACGCGGTGCATTCCTGCAAGGATCTTCCGAGCACCCTCACACCCGGCATGCGCATCGCGGCGATCACCGAGCGGGAAGATCCGCGCGATGCCTTCTGTAGCGAGCGCTTTGCAACGTTTGAAAGTCTGGCGCCGGGTGCGGTGGTCGGCACGTCGAGCCCGCGCCGCCGAGCCCAGCTGGCGGAGATTCGTCCCGACCTGCGCTATGAAAGCCTGCGCGGCAACGTGGAGACCAGGCTCCGCAAGCTGCGAGAGGGAGAGTGCGACGCGATCGTTTTGGCAATGGCCGGTCTCGTCCGGCTGCGCGTGGGTGCGTCACATGTCGTGCCCTTCTCGCCAGACGAGATCGTTCCGGCGGTCGGGCAAGGGGCCATCGCCGTAGAAACGCGCGCGCAAGACCAGGAGCTTGCCGATCAGTTGCAAGCGGCCGTCGAAGATTCGGCAAGCCGGCTTTGTGTCAGCTGTGAGCGCGCTGCGCTTGCGGCACTGCGGGCAGGATGCAGCGCGCCAATAGGCATTCACGCGCAACTCGACAACGGGATCATGCGCGTTCGCGGCGCCGCCCAAACGGGGGCAAGCGTCATTGCTCGCGCGCGATTGGACGGCCGCGTCGCAACGCTTGCGCAGGCCGAGGATCTCGGGCGCGCCATTGCCGCGGAGATGGCGCGGTGATCGCCGTGCGTCCGCGGCGCCTTCGCCGCACCGCCGTCATGCGCGAACTCGTGCGCGAACATCGCGTCGCGGTAGAAAGCCTCGTGCAACCCCTCTTCGTCGTCGAACGAGAGCACGACGCGGGACCGATCGGCGCTATGCCCGGCATCGTGCGCCATACGCTTGATGGCGCCGTTGCGGAGGCTCGCGAACTCTTCGACCTCGGGATACAGAGCGTGCTGCTGTTCGGCATCCCGGCGCACAAAGACGCCGTGGCGTCGAGCGCCTACGATCGCGACGGCATCGTGCAACAAACGCTGCGAGCGTTGAAGGCGGAACTTCCGGAGATGCTGGCAATGGCCGACCTGTGCGCGTGCGAATATACCGATCACGGCCATTGCGGTCTGCTTGACGCCGGCGGCGACGTCGACAACGACGCGACGCTGGAGCTGCTCTGCCGCATCGCGTTGACCTACGCCGGTGCCGGGGCCGACGTCGTTGCGCCCTCCGACATGATGGATGGGCGGGTGCGCGCGATTCGAACGACGCTCGACGCGGCGGGCGCCGCCGCCGTCGCTATAATGGCGTACAGCGCAAAGTACGCGTCGGCGTTTTACGGACCGTTCCGCGAAGCCGCCGGCTCGGCGCCGCAGCACGGCGATCGCCGCAGCTACCAGATGGACGCACCGAACTCGCGGGAAGCGCTGCGCGAGATCGCGCTCGATCTCGCCGAAGGGGCGGACATCGTGATGATCAAGCCGGGACTCCCATACCTCGACGTTGTGCGGGCCGCACGCGACCGCTTCGACGCGCCGATCGCCGCGTACAACGTGAGCGGCGAGTATGCGATGATGAAAGCGGCAATCAATGCCGGTTGGCTCGACGGCGACCGCGCCGTCGACGAAGTCCTCACGGCCTTCGTACGCGCGGGTGCCGACATCGTCGTGACCTACTTCGCCAAGGAGTACGCTCGCCGTCATGCGTGATGCGGTTCTGCTCTTGGCAGGCGGCGCCTCGCGCCGCCTACCCGGTAAACTCGAACGCGAGCTGGGCGGGAAAGCGATGATTCTGCGCGTCGCTGAGAACCTGCGCGGTGGCGGACGCGCGATGTACGTTGCCGCCGGCGGTTCGTTCGCTCCGGAGACCGACGCGGCGCTCGACGCCCCACTGATCGTCGATCGGGCGCGCTTCGCCGGACCGCTGCGTGCGCTGCTCGATGCGAGCACGCGGATTCCGGCGGATCGCATTTTCGCCGTGGCCGCCGATCAGCCGCATCTCGAGGCATCCGTACTGGACGCGTTGACGGACGCGTGGCGGCCCGGTGATGAAGCCGCCGTTCCGCAGCATAGCGGAGGGATCGAGCCGCTAGCGGCGCTCTACGATCGAGCGGCGCTGCTGCGTGTGGGCGCGCTGTGCAAGCGCGATGGCCGGGCGGCGATGCGCGATCTCCTCGCGCTGCTCGCCGTGCGCTTCGTCTCCCTCGAGAGCCGCTACTTCACCAACGTGAATACCAGTGACGACCTACGGCGGGTAACGCAGACGGCATGAAGCTCGAACGTTCGATCGCCGCCTTCGCGCGCGCCCGCAAGGTCATCGCGGGCGGCGTCAACTCACCGGTGCGCGCCCTCGGCTCGGTGGGCCTCTCGCCGATCTTCATGCGCAGCGGCGCCGGCGCTGCGCTCTACGATCTCGATGGTCACGAGTATCTCGACTACCTGATGTCGTGGGGCGCGCTGCTCTTCGGACACGCGCATCCGGCGATAACTCGGGCCATCGGTAACGCCGTCGCGCGCGGCACCTCGTTCGGAACCCCCACCGAGTCCGAGAGCGAACTCGCCGAGCTCGTCATCTCGATGGTGCCGTCGATCGAGCGTATTCGATTCGTCTCGAGCGGCACCGAAGCAACCCTGAGCGCGGTTCGCCTTGCCCGCGGCTATACCGGCCGGCACAAGATCATCAAGTTCGCCGGCTGCTATCACGGTCACGCAGATTCGTTCCTCATTGCCGCCGGTTCCGGCGCCCTCACCGCCGGCGTGCCCGACTCACCCGGGATCACCCCTGGCACCGCGACGGACACGATCGTGCTGCCGTTCAACGATGTGTCGGCGGTCGAGGCTGCCTTCGTGGCGCATCCCGACAGCGTCGCGGCGCTCGTCGTGGAGCCGTATCCCGGCAACATGGGCCTCGTGCTGCCCCGTCCCGGCTACTTGGCGGCTCTGCGCGAGCTCTGCACGCGCTACGGCGCCGTCCTCGTCTTCGATGAAGTCATGAGCGGCTTTCGCGTGGCCCGGGGAGGTGCCCAGGAGCGCGAAGGCGTGCGGCCCGATCTTACGACCCTCGGTAAGGTCATCGGCGGCGGCATGCCCGTAGGCGCCTTCGGCGGAAAACGGGAGATCATGGAGTTGCTCGCGCCCGACGGACCCGTCTACCAGGCCGGCACGCTTTCCGGCAACCCGGTGACGATGGCGGCCGGCATCGCAACGCTCAACCTCATCGCAGCGGACCCCGAGCTCTACGACCGCTTCGAACGAAGCAGCCGCGCGTTGGTCGACGCACTCACCGCGGCCATGCGGCAGCGTGGGGTGCCGTGTTTTGCAACCTCGGCAGGCTCGATGTTCTGCCTGTTTTTTACGCCCCAGCGGGTGACGAATCTGGAAGAAGCCCGCTCCGGCGACCGCCAACTCTTCGCTGAGTACTACCGCTGCTTGCTTGAGCGGGGCATCTACTTCGCGCCGTCCCCCTTCGAGTCGAACTTCCTCTGCCCCGCGCACACGCAAGCCGACCTCGACCGGACGATCGGCGCCTCCGACGCGGCGATGGCCGAGGTGCTTCAAAATCGCTTGCCCGCGGCGGCAGCTCGGCCGTAGGATCCCGGTATGCCGCTGACCTGCATGGGGCTCTCGCATCGCACGGCGCCGGTCGAGGTACGCGAACGCCACACCTTTCCGCCGGCGCGCATGTCTGAGGCGCTCGTGGCACTGCGTGATTACGAAGCGGTGTCGGAAGCCGTCATGCTGCAAACGTGCGGCCGATTGGAGATCTACGCCGAACTCGCCGATTACGAAGTCGGCGTCGCGCAACTCAAAGCGTTTCTCGCCAACTTCCGGCACGGCGATACGGGATACGATCTCGAGTCCTACCTCTACACCCACTTGGGACATCGCGCCGTCGAGCATCTTTTTCGCGTCTGCACGGGGCTCGACTCGATGCTCATCGGCGAAGCGGAAATTCTCGGCCAAGTGAAGGATGCGTACGTCGCCGCCATGCAGGCTCACTCCATCGGCAGAACGTTGCACCGTCTGTTCCGCGACGCCCTCTCCGCGGGAAAGATCGCGCGCGCCACCACCGGCATCGGCGGCGAATCCGTTTCGATCGCCACGGCAGCCGTCGAAGCGGCGCGCCGTCAACTCGGAACGCTCGAAGGTACGACCGTTCTCGTGGTCGGCGCCGGTAAGATGGGACGCACCGCCGTCAAGCGATTGGGCCAGGAGGGTGCGGCTCGGGTTATCGTCGCCAATCGCACGCTCGCGCGGTCGTCCGAGCTCACGGCGCAAGCGGGTCTTGGCGAAGCGATCGAATTGCACGAGTTAGATGAAGCCCTCGCAACGGCCGACGTCGTCGTCGCCTCGACCGGCGCCTCGCACTTCGTCTTGGATCTCCAGCGCGTCGCCGCTGCGATGGCCTCGCGTCCGCAGCGACCGCTCTTCGTCGTCGACATTGCGGTTCCGCGCGACGTCGATCCCTCAGTAGCGGAACTCGCCAACGTTTCGC
>Ga0182015_10002103_pt1 | contig 24766 bp, 22 predicted proteins | sample 712P3MmetaG_FD_120478 | JGI IMG/M metagenome (GOLD analysis project Ga0182015, IMG submission 120478) | Permafrost microbial communities from Stordalen Mire, Sweden - 712P3M metaG | ecosystem: Environmental > Terrestrial > Soil > Wetlands > Permafrost | place: Sweden: Stordalen | collected...
ACGATACGCACCGGAAGTCAACGCACCGACGGGACAGATATCGATGCACATGCCGCATTCTTCGCAATCGAGATGATCTTCGAGATTGGGCGCGATAATGGAACTGACTCCGCGGTTCTGCACGCCGAGCGCCCAAACGTCCATGCCTTCGCCGCAGACGCGCACGCAGCGATAGCACAAGATGCAGCGCGGACGGTCGAAATAAACCACAGGCGACCACTGCTGTTCCTCGCGATGATTCTTGATGTCAATGAATTTCGATTCCGCAGCTCCGTAGGAGAACGTCATGTCCTGAAGCTCGCACTCACCCCCCGCGTCGCAAACCGGGCAATCTAAAGGATGGTTGCCGAGAAGCATCTCGACCATGCTCTTGCGCGCCTGGTGAATTTCGTCATCGTTGGTTGTCACCGTCATGCCTTCAGTAATGACGGTAGTGCATGCGGTCTGAAGCTTCGGCATCTTCTCAACCCGCACCAGACACATGCGGCAAGCGCCCTGAAGAGAGAGATTCGGGTAATAACAAAAAGATGGGACTTCAATGCCCACAGTCTTGCAGGCTTCGATGAGCAGAGTTCCGGCGGGAGCCGTGACCTTCTTGCCGTCTACCGTGATGTTTACGTCAGCCATAGATAATTGGGTAACAGAGTAATTTTGTAATTGGGTAATTTCAAAAACTAATTACCCTTCGATCCTTGTTATCCCGATTGCAACGAGGGATCTGCATTTCCTAACAAAGCAACGGCCGCGGGCAAGAGTGCCCGCGACACACAATCTCCCCGAATTGGATTTTGATTCTCAATTACTCAATTACACACTTACTAAATGCTCCTGCGTTGCAAACGGACATGGCTTGCCTTCCAAATGATCTTCGAATTCTTGCCTGAATTTCTTGACGATCGAAATTGTGGGCAGCGCCGCAGCGTCGCCTAAGGGACAGAAAGTCCGTCCCAGCATGTTCTCGGACAGGTACTGAATGTTATCGATATCTTTTCTAACTCCAGCGCCCACGTGAAATCTTTGTAACGTCTTTTCCAGCCAGTCCGTCCCTTCGCGGCACGGGATGCACCATCCGCAGCTTTCATGGCGATAGAACTTCATAATGCGGAGCGCAAACTTTACCATGCAAGTGGTGTCATCCACCGCAACCAATCCACCAGAACCCAGCATGCTGCCGGCTTTCATCAAAGAATCAAAATCCATAGGCAAATCAATTTCATCGGCAGTTAGTAACGGGCAGCTCGATCCGCCAGGGACGACCGCTTTCAGCTTTCGGCCATTAGGAATCCCGCCACCCACGTCGTAGATCATCTTTTTTAAGTTGTATCCCATGGGCAGTTCGTAGACGCCGGGCTTATTGAGATGGCCGCTTAGACAGAAGAGACGCGTCCCACCGTTTTTCGGAGTGCCTAGGTTCGCAAACCATCCAGCGCCGTGATTGATGATATGAGGTACGCTGGCCAGGGACTCGACATTATTAATGACGGTCGGCCCACCCCAGAGCCCGACGACGGCAGGAAACGGTGGCCGAATACGCGGGATGCCGCGCTTGCCTTCGAGCGATTCCATCAGCGCCGATTCTTCGCCGACTTCGTAGGCCCCAGCGCCGCCATGCCAGTAGACCTCGAAATCGTATCCGCTGCCGAAGATGTTCTTGCCGAGGAAGCCGCGCGCGTAAGCGTCGGCAATGGCCTTTTGCACGATCTCGAGGAGATAGCGATATTCGCCGCGAACATAAATGTATCCAGCATGCGCGCCCACCGCGATGCCGGCGATCACCACGCCTTCAATAACCGCGTGTGGATCATGCTCGAAAATCAAACGGTCTTTGCAGGTTCCGGGCTCGCTCTCATCGCCATTGCACAGAATGTATTTCGGTTTTGCCGACTGCTTGGGAACAAATGACCACTTCAGTCCAGTATTGAAGCCGGCACCGCCGCGTCCACGCAGTCCAGAATTCTTTACTTCATTGATGATGGCGTCGGGCTGCATCCCCAGCGCCTTTTGCAGTGCGGTGTAGCCGTCGAGTTCGCAATAGCGATCGATGTTGGTCGCACCCATGCCGAAGCGCTTGGAGACCACCTTTACCTCGTCGGGATGTGAAACTAGAGAGGCCATAAGGCATTTAGCAATTGGGTAAGTAAGTAATTGGGTAATTTAAAACATTCAGCAATGAGCAATCGGGCAATTGGGTAATTTAAACGCAAACCCTTCCAAGTTCGATTTTGATTTTCAATTACACAATTACCCAATTGCAAAATTACTCAATTCTGCTTGACTCAATTCTTGGTCCTGTATTCTTCTAAAACCTGGTCCATTTTTTCGGGTGTTAAGTTTTCATGAAAATCGTAATTAACCTGGACTGCGGGCGCCCAACTGCACGCGCCGATGCACTCGACTTCTTCGAGGTAGAACATGCCATCTTCCGTCGTTCCCTTATTTCCTACTCCCAATTTCTGTTTGCAGTGCTCGAGCAGTTCTTCGCCGCCGCGAACCAGGCACGCGATGTTCGTGCATACCTGCACGGCGTTTTTTCCTCGCGGCTTGGTTGTGAGCAGCGAGTAATAGCTGATCACATTTTCAACTTCAAGATCGCTCAAGTCGAGGCGCTCGGCAATTTCGTGGATGACATCGGGATTCAAGTATCCGGTTTCGTCCTGGGCGTAGAGCAGTGTCGGGACCAATGTAGATCGCTTGGTCGGATAATGCGTCAGCATCTGCGCGAAACGCTTCTCGAATTGATCAGAAAATCTCATAACATTGAGTAAGTGGGTAATTTGGCAATTTTGTAATTTAAAACCTTCACGCAACCTTTCTTGCGGTTTGTTGAGAGGCTGTAAATATTGCCGCTAGTTCATGGGCTTCGGCTAGCAATTCAGTGCATGTTTCTTTTGGAACAATTTCTGACTCGATCAATAGTTCCAGTCACAGGATAGTCTCATCGGCTTCGTCTACGACGATTCCCATCCTCGCTACAAACTCTGCTTTCGATCTTGCGCGGCAGACGGCGCGATAATTTGCAGCCACAGAAGTCCCGCATCTAAGAAGTTGTTTTCCCAATATCTGGGCGTCAGTTCTGTACGGCAAGGACTGAAATAACTGAATTATTTTAAGTGCGAACCCTTTCGTCCGATCGCGCAACTGCTCCGGTTTCGAAATCATGACATTCTGCAATTGTGTTAACACCCGGGGCCCAGGTTTTAAATTACTCAATTACCCGATTGCCAAATTACTCAATGCATCATCTATCAATCTCACCCAACACAATGTCGATGCTTCCGATTGCTGCGACTACGTCGGCGAGCAATTGTCCTTCGCACATTGCTGGGAGCGCCTGCAAATTCGCCAGACATGCGGCCCGCATGTGTACTCGATACGGCTTCGCCGTTCCGTCGCTCACGATGTAATATCCCATCTCTCCGCGCGGAGATTCTACTGCCTGATAAACTTCGCCTTCCGGCACCGCAAATCCTTCGCTCACAATTTTGAAGTGGTAGATCAACGCCTCCATTTGCGTTTTCATCTTTTCGCGGTCAGGGAGTACCACTTTTGGCGCATCCGCTTTTATGGGGCCTTCCGGCATCCCGTCCACCGCTTGTTTCACGATCGAAATTGATTCCCGCAACTCGCGAACTCTGCACATATATCGCGCAAAAACGTCGCCTTCGGTTGCGATTGGAACGTTGAACTTGAAATTGTCGTAACCGGAGTAAGGTGCGTCGCGCCGCAAGTCGAAATCAACGCCGCTAGCGCGCAATGTCGGACCGCTTACTCCCAGCGCAATCGCATCTTCGGCGGTGATTTTTGCCACGCCTTTGGTGCGCATTACCCAGATGGGGTTGCCGGTCAGCAGATTTTCGTACTCATCCACTTTCGAGGGGAAGCGTCGGGCGAAATCGCGAACGCGATCCATGAATCCCAACGGCGGTTCGAGCGCAACCCCTCCGATGCGGAAGTAGGAAGTCATCATCCGCTGGCCACTTACCGCTTCGAATAGCCGCAGAATGTCTTCGCGCTCACGGAAGCAATACAGGAACACCGTCATGGCGCCGATGTCCATGGCATGAGTGCCAAGCCAAACGAGATGCGAGTTAATACGTGTCAACTCATTCAACATTACCCGCAGCCATTGCGCCTTCGGAGGAATCTCAAGCCCGAGGAGTTTTTCGACCGCGAGCACGTAGCAAAGATTGTTGGTTAGCGGACACAGATAGTCGATGCGGTCGGTTAACGGCACAACCTGGTGATAAAACTTCGCCTCGCAGGTCTTCTCGATGCCGGTGTGGAGATACCCAATGTCGGGCATCAGCCGCACGATGTTCTCGCCATCGATTTCGAGAATCAGGCGCAGCACACCGTGAGTTGACGGATGCTGCGGGCCCATGTTCAGGATCATCGTGCGATCCTGGCCCTGTTCGAGGGCAGGCATTTGGGTTAAGTGGCCCATGCTTACCGGTAACCCTCCACGGGATAGTCCTTCCGCAGAGGGTAGCCTTCCCAATCTTCCGGCATCAATATTCGTCGCAAATATGGATGTCCGAGGAATCGAATCCCGAAGAGATCAAAAACTTCGCGTTCAAAATAATTCGCGCCCGGCCAGACCGAAGTCACTGAATCGAGAGCCGGAGCATCGCCATTCAAGCGAACTTTTAAGCGAACTCGTTCTCTTTTGCTGATCGACAGAAGATGATAAATAACTTCAAAGCGCGGCTCGGACGGCGCCCAGTCCACGCAGGTCACATCCGCCAGAAAATTAAACATGCAATTGGAATCGTCCCGGAGCAAGCTGCAAGCCTCGCGGATAGCCGACCGCTCCACATACACCGTCATTTCATCGCGATCAAATTTCGCTCCCGCGACAGACGCGGGATTCCACGCCAGCAACTTCGCAATGGCAGGGTGGTCCTTCAACAACTCGAGATCGGTGATAGCTGGCGCCAAAGCCATTACGCTTCACCTCGGCGCTTATACGGCTCTCCCCAATCGAGCGCGCCCTTCTTCCATATGTAGAAGTAACCCACCAGAACAATGCCTATGTAGACCAGCATCTCCCAGAATCCGAACATCTTAAGATCCCGCAAGATCACGGCCCACGGATAAAGGAAAACTGCTTCCACGTCGAATAAGATAAACAGCATCGCCACCAGATAAAATTTAACGGAGAAGCGTCCCTGGGCGTCGCCGATGGGAGTCATGCCGCACTCGTACGGAGACATTTTCGCCCGCGTTGGCCGCCGGTAGCCGATTATCCACGACAGAGTCACGACGGCTACCGCGAAACCTGCCGCGAGCAGCATGTGCATTAATAATGGCAGGTAGTTGGCGAAGTAATTGTCGGGCATAGACGAGCTATATATAATTTGCGGCTGATTAAACACTCTAGACTAGTTTTCACGCTCAGCACTGTCAAGGGAAGCGGACGATTTCTGAAGAAGTTTTTTTAAACGTGTTAGATTTTGAACAGCGCCAAAAAGAAATCCGATGATATTTGGATTCAATACCGACATCAAGCACGAAGACACCATCTATCACGTGCAGAGCGAGGCTCGCGAAGGCGAACTTCTGCTGCAAACTCAGGTTTTCGTGCGAGGACGCTGCATCGGCAAGTGCGCCAAGTCTTACGCCGACCGCGCTTCCGAGCCTGGATTTAACGACCAACAAAAAGAGCAGATATTAAAGGACCAGCATCGCGTAGTGCTCGATGCAATTCGGGAAGGTCGTCTCGATAGCGTTTTGGACCGCGCCGCAACACCCGATGTTCTCGCCCAGATTAAAGAACTCGACGTGCAATGGCTGAACGCGAATTCGGTGCATTCTGATCAAAGCTTGACCATGAAACTGCGCGTCACGGATGCAGGTTCGGGCGTGGAAGGCGCGCGGCTCACGGTGAGATTTGCGCGTCCAGATTCGGTGCCGTTCTATAGTCAGGCCGTCACTACCGCAGGTGGCGACGCCGAGATGAAGATTGAGGTCGATGAAGCTTCCCTGCCCGATTCGTCTTTGCTGGTACAGGCGAGTTACTCAGGCCGTACTGCAACCCGGAAATTCCAACTGAGAAAGGTTGAAGCGTAGAGCTCCCTATTAGCGTGAAAATACAGATCAATGGCCAAGACCGCGAGTTTGATTCCCCCCTCTCGCTCGCCCAACTTGTTGTGCAACTCGGCATGAAAGAAGATCGCATCGCGGTGGAATTAAATCGCTCTATTGTTCCGCGAGAGCGATGGCCGCAAACTTTGCTATCAGAAGGCGATCGGTTGGAGGCCGTTCACTTTGTAGGGGGCGGATCGTAAGCTTTCGCGCGGAACCGAAAAAACCTCGGAGGAAAGTATTGCAACCAGGACTGGACGCGTTGAGGTTCTGTAAGTTCAACGCGCCTCCCCTGCGTTGGGTTAGGCTATCTCTCGTGTCCTTCGTGGTGTTCCTCTTCTGCTCTCCGTCCTTCTCTCGGCGCTTGACGTTCCCGCTCTGAGCGTCCGTGCAGTTCGTGATGCTCTTGCGCTCGTTCCGCAGGCGCGTATCGCCGGACTCCCGGATAGGGATGAACATATGCGCCGCGGTTGTACCATGTCCGGCCCCAGGGCGCATTGTTAATAAATACTCGGTGTGCGCCCCAATCGAATCTTCCATAACCCCAACCCCATGGCCGGAAGAATCCCCCGATAGATATCCCGAACCCAAAACGAATGCCGCCTCCTACAAAGAACCCGGGTCGCGGCGCGAAGAAAACAATTCCAGGATCATAGGCTGGTACCACAATAAAACCGGGATTCACTGGTGCAATCGTGATGTAGGGCCCTCCGCCGACGACGATTTCACTATTACTCCGCAAATATCCGTAGTCACTCGCCTTGCGGCGTTCCCGTTGCACAGCATCCATTACATCTTGTTGCTGCGCCAGAAAAGCATTGCCCAGATCGGTCGTCCAACCCATATCAGAAGCCATCATGTCGAGCACCGACGGGAATGGCAGCAGTGCTTGAATGCTAGGATCCCACGAAAGCTGATCCTCGCGGATAGCGTCCGCCAGAGCTTGTCCGGTCAAGTAATGATGTTCATCGGCCCAGTGTGCCGCGTCTGGAATCTGATCAGGAAAAGTCGCGGCCGCAAGAACTTGAGCCAGCAGCGAATCTGGGTACAAAGCTACCCGCGACGCCAACTGGTCAAGCCGATCAGGCGGATAGGAGGGCGGCGGCGCGCTTTGCTGATCGGGCGGCGGAGCCGGTGGCGCCTGTGCAATAAGTGGAAGAGCGACTAAGACTGCCAGCATGAGGACTACAATTTTGGCTTTCATTTCATTCTCCTGTGCAATATCAGAAATCACTCCAGCTACTTTCAGCACTAGAAAACCGATGCAATTACGCTAGCACCGCGCCAGTTTCCCTGTCTATTGAAACACTCGCTTGCGAAAGAAATTTCAGCCATCGGATTCCGTTGATGGCAAGAGCCCCAATCAGGTTGTCATAAGATGCCGTTCCCCGCCGTTGGAATTTGAATTAGCTTGGTGACCAAGGAGGGTCATGCGCGATAACTTGATCCGCAACTTTCCTTGCAGTTGAGTGTTTTCAGAAGAGGTGCTATCAAACTTTGCTTGGGAGAACTAACGTGCGCCTGCCTACACGAATTTTTGCTGTTACCACACTTCTCGGAGGAGTTTTGCTGCTGGCCGGATGTCCTCCCCGCGAAGAGATCGCCAGAGTTGAGCACACGCCGGGCCGCTTTGAGGGCAAAGAAATAACCATTGCCGGACGAGTGGACAATTCTTTTGGCGCGATGGGCACCGGCCTCTACCAACTGGACGACGGAACTGGCCGCATGTGGGTATTCAGCGAAAGATATGGGATCCCTGGCCGCGATGTGAAATTGGCGGTGACTGGCCGAATCGAAGAAGGATTCAGCTTCGGCGGACGTCGTTTCGCCATGGTTCTACGGGAGACCCGGCGTCCCCATTACTAATTTGGTTGTGGCTTGCACGGTTTTGACTATGTAGGGCGGACACTCCTGTCCGCCGCTCTTGATTTTGGTTCTTCCCCGCAATGCGGAGAAATGCCTTTAATCAAGACGACCGGTTTAATGTATGAAAATCCAAGTCAAAGGCGGCGGACAGGAGTGTCCACCCCACATAAGCAGAGCTACTAATTGTTTCTTGGAGTGAACGGAATCTGATCGGAAAGCTGTTGCGCTTCCGATTCGCGTACTTCCAACCGCATTTGGCGCAGGGTTGTAGCTTCGGCGGGATTCATCCCAGCCTTGAGATCGGTTTTTTCCAGGAAATATCGCCAGCCGGCATGCCGGTCTTCCGGCGCCTGTGATTTTTCAAATTGAATGAGTGCAGCTTCGGCGCTGGTGCGTCCCTTGATAACGGACATTACTCCGCCGGACTCATACGTGCGAACGTTGTGGCGAATGACCGCAAACGAGGCCTTCGATTCATCCTGCATTGTGGGGGCTCCAGTCGCAGTGCGTTTCGTGCGGGGGAGAGAATTTTATAGCGTGCCCGCTACTTTTAACAGTTTCGAGCACGCTTGCTTAATGAGAGGTTTGCGCCTTACAGCGGGCGAACGTTCTCAGCTTGCCAGCCCTTTGGTCCCTTAGTGACCTCGAACTCCACACTCTGGCCTTCTTGCAAGCTGCGGAAGCCGCCTGCCTGAATCGCCGAGAAGTGCACAAATACATCTTCGCCACTCTGACGGCTGATGAAGCCGTACCCTTTGGCGTCGTTAAACCACTTTACTGTTCCTTGTTCTGCCATTGTTGCGTGTTTCCTTTTAGTTGAATTACGTTGATGGTTCGGAGGTACTTAAGGGCAGTGCTAGCTGGTTTGCAAGAAGCTGCTCAACAACCGATCTGTATCAAACGCAATTTCATTGTAGCATATCTAGGTGTTTTGCGGTTAAACCTCGCACCGTGGAAATGGCGCGCGTACTTGTTTCTGGCTAGAGAGATAAGCCCTTGCAAGCCTAAATACTTGCGGCCCTTCGCGCTTGGGAAAGCTGCAAAAAAACCGCAGCTTTCCCACATTCCCACCGTGCCTGCGACTTCGACTGTTAGGTGCGGCGTTCTGATCGATTCGGAGTGTCACTAATCATTCTGAACGAGAACAACCTCCTCAGAAGCAGGTAGCGTCGAAGTCACCAGGTCCTGCGCTACCGTTTGATTTTGACGTCATCCTTGAGCGCAGCGAAGGATCTCGCGCGGCGGACGAGGACGTCAAAGGCTTGTAAACGAATCCGATGTAGCATTAGAACGATGAAAAGGTTGGCGGAAGCTATTTCGAGATTCATCTCCGAAGAGGAACTTCTAAAGCCTGGAGATCGGCTCGGACTAGCGGTTTCCGGGGGATCCGATTCGGTTGCGATGCTGCGTCTGCTGCTTGAGTTGCGTGCGGAGTTGGGCATCGTTCTCGCGGTTCTCCATTTCAATCATCGGCTGCGCGGTGACGACTCCGATGCGGATCAGGAATTTGTAAACCGACTTTCGCAACGGCATGGACTGGAGTTTTTTTGCGGGAGTAGAAACGCAGCTCTCTGGGCTGAAGAGCGAGGTCTGGGTTTGGAGGTTGCAGCGCGATCGTTGCGTTATAAATTTTTTTCGAAAGTAATGCGCGACGCGAGATTGAACCGCGTAGCTACCGCGCATACATTAGATGATCAAGCCGAAACTGTGTTGTTAAAGTTAAGCCGGGGCGCCGGAACCCGGGGCCTCGCAGGAATCTATCCAAAGTTAACCGTGAACCAGTCCCCCGCAAATGACTATGAAAATGTGATTATCCGGCCGCTGCTGAAGGTGCGGAGGCGCGAACTCGAATCGTATCTGTTCTCTATTGGACAAAGCTGGCGGGAAGACAAAAGTAATCGCGATCTAAGGCATATGCGCAACGTGGTTCGCCATGGAATCCTGCCGCGGCTGGAGCGCAATCTCAATCCATCTGTGCGCGAAGCGCTGGCGGATACCGCCGAGATTGCGCGTGCGGAGGAAGAATACTGGACGGCGAGAGTTTCGGCATTGATGCCCAACCTCATCAAGCTGGCAGCTGGCGACGATTCTTCGATGCTGGATACTGACGTTTTGTCCGCACAACCCGTGGCGCTCCAACGGCGCGCGATCCGGGCATTCGCGGAATTGTCGGGTTCCAGGCTCGAATTTAAACACGTGGAGCACGTTCGCCGACTCGCGTCCGCTGGCCACAAAACTCAGTCTGTGCAATTGCCCGGAGGCTGGATCGTAAGCCGTGGTCCGCAAGGAATCAGCTTCGCTTCCTCCCCCAATCCGAAGCACTTCGACTACGAATACGCTTTAACCCTTCCAGGAGAAGTCGCTGTCCCCGAGGCTGGCAAGCTGATCAGGGCCCTGGTGGTCAGTCCGGCTGAGCAATCGGCGTATAATCTTGACCATGCAATAGATCCAGCATTGCTGGCAAATGGATTGCACGTACGAAACTGGCGCGCGGGAGATCGTTTTTGGCCCGGCCACAGTAAGTCTCCAAAGAAGATTAAACGGTTGTTGCAGGAGCGGCATATTAGCAAAGAGGATCGCAAGCTGATGCCTATAGTGGCCAGCGGCGATCAAGTTGTGTGGGTGGAGGGATACGCAACTCCGAAAACGTGGCGGCCGGCGGATTCCGCTCGCGAGATTGTAATTATCGAAGGGTCGAATATCTAAATATCTAAAGGATAAAAGGATAAAAACGCCATTGCCCATGAATGAAGAGTCTAATTTCGAGCGGCCAAATGCCGTGATTGGAGCGGAACAGATCCAGAAGCGCGTTCGCGAGATGGCTCGCCAAATTTCCGACGACTACCAGGGCAAGACTATTTACGTGCTGGCAGTGCTTGAAAATGGATTTATGTTCGTGGCCGATCTGGTTCGCTCACTCGAAGTGCCGTTGATTTGCCAGTTCATCAAGCCCACATATCACTTGCAAGACGAAAGCGGTCGCGGTGAGTGGCTCGAAATATTTTTTAGCCAGGAACCCGACATTCGCGGACAGCACGTGCTGCTCGTCGAGGGATTGGTGCATTCCGGCATCACCACCGACTTCCTCATGAACGACTTGCGCGCTCGCGGCGCCGCATCCGTTAAGCTGGCTACGCTATTGGACCGTCAAATGGCGCGGCGAGTTCAATTGCAGCCGGACTATTTCGGCTTTCTTGTGGACGAAGCATTTCTGATCGGCTACGGCTTGGGATCTGCCGAGCAAACAGCACGCAACTTGTCTTACCTGGCAGTAGCGAGTTAGTGACATTCAGCCAGGCGGTGCTCAGTCCTGCACTAATGACTTTAGTTACCAGTCGCGGAGCATTCTTTATTTGATCAGGAAGGTTTAGAATTGCAATCTGGGAATTGTCCCCATCCAAAATCTTCCGACGGCATCTATATAGATGAGTGGTTCCCCGGTAGCAAATTGGAGCGGAGCCCGAGTTCAGGAGTTTTTAGGTGAATTCAACAGCCAAAACTATCGTCTTCTGGGTCGTCATACTCGTGTCAGCGTTCGTTCTGTGGGAAGTAGTTACGGTCAGCCACGCTGGTCCCAAGGAAAAGGAAGTCAATTTTTCTCAATTCCTGTCGGATGTGAACCAGGGTCTCGTGAAAGAGGTATCGGTCACGGGCATGGAAGTTCGTGGAAAGTATCGCAACGACTCCGCCTTCCATACCACCCAGCCGGCGAATTATCCGGAAATTTACAACACGCTTCAAGCCAAGGGCGTGAATATGACCATCCACGACGTCAGCAACAGCAGTTGGGCCTGGCTGTATCAGTTGGCTCCGCTTGGCTTGCTCGCGTTGTTGTGGTTCTTCATGATTCGGCAAATGCAGACCGGTGGAAATAAAGCGCTGTCGTTTGGCAAGAGCCGGGCGCGTTTGCTCTCGATGCAGCAGAAAAAAGTCACGTTCAAAGACGTAGCGGGCGTTGAAGAAGCCAAAGAAGAGCTGAAAGAGATTATTGAGTTCCTGCGCGAGGCGCAGAAATTTCAGAAGCTGGGCGGACGAATTCCGAAGGGCGTGTTGTTGGTAGGGCCTCCCGGAACCGGCAAAACATTGCTCGCTCGGGCAGTTGCAGGCGAAGCTAACGTTCCATTCTTTTCAATTTCGGGTTCGGACTTTGTAGAGATGTTCGTTGGCGTAGGCGCCAGCCGGGTACGCGATCTGTTCGAGCAGGGCAAGAAAAATGCCCCCTGCATTATTTTCATCGATGAAATCGACGCGGTTGGACGCCATCGCGGCGCGGGTCTCGGCGGCGGGCACGATGAGCGTGAGCAGACGCTGAATCAATTGCTGGTCGAGATGGATGGCTTCGAGTCGAACGAAGGCGTCATTTTGATGGCAGCGACGAATCGTCCGGATGTGCTCGATCCTGCATTGCTGCGGCCGGGTCGTTTTGATCGGCGTGTCGTTGTAAATCGCCCCGATGTGCGTGGACGCGAAGAGATTCTGCGAGTTCACACGCGCAAGATTCCTTTAGCCGATGATGTCGATCTTTCGGTGCTGGCTCGTGGGACTCCGGGATTCTCCGGCGCTGATCTTGCCAACATGGTGAACGAAGCTGCGTTGAGCGCGGCGCGGCAGAATCGCAAGGCCGTGCTGATGTACGACTTCGAACTGGCGAAGGATAAAGTGTTGATGGGAGTGGAACGCAAATCCCTGATTCTCACCGAAGAAGAGAAGAAGGTTACCGCGTATCACGAAGCGGGACACGCATTGGTAGCGGCGAAGCTGCCGAATTCCGACCCGTTGCACAAGGTCACGATTATTCCTCGCGGCATGGCTTTGGGCGTGACCATGCAGTTGCCCATCGACGACAAACACAACTACACCAAGGAATATCTCGAAACCGAGATCGCCATCATGATGGGCGGCCGTATCGCCGAAGAAATGTTCCTCAATCAGATGAGCACCGGCGCCGGCAACGACATCGAGCGAGCCACGGAGTTGGCGCGCAAGATGGTTTGCGAGTTCGGCATGAGCGATCTGGGTCCGCTAACCTTCGGCAAGAAGGAAGAACAGATTTTCCTGGGACGCGAAATTGCACAGCATCGCGATTACAGCGAGGCCACGGCAATCAAGATCGACGACGAAGTCCGCCGGATGATCGGAACGGGCTACAACACTGCCAAGGGCATTCTGGCGGAGAATAACGGCACTCTGGTCAAGATTGCGTTGGCGCTGCTGGAGCGCGAAGTTCTCGACGCCAACGAAATCAAACTAATCATAGAAGGACGGGAACTACCGAAAGTCATTCCGCCTCCCAAGTCAGACGACGGTGGAATTCAGCAGGTGTTGAAACCTGCGCCCGGTCAGGCTGGGATTGTGAAGGGTGGGGAGCGTCCGGCTCCAGCATAGGTCTTCCCGCTTTGGGTGCACCATCCTTAGCGCAATTTGCGAAGGGTGGATAGCCGACGCTTGGCTCAAGCCTGATTCCTGAAGGCAATCTAACGGCATTTCCCCCGCACTGAGTCCGCCCAAGATAAGAGTTCGTTCCTAGCCATGAAGTTCAATATGCGGTCGCGGTTGATTCCTGCCGAAATCGCACCTGCCAGCGAATACTCGATAAACCTCAGTTGTAGCGGATCGTGAGAATCAGTCCCCAGAGAGATGCGGCATCCGGCTTTCTTTGCCAGCTTTAATAAATCGACGCTCAGGTCCTGACGGTCGGGATAACCATCGATTTCGACTGCTTTATCTAGTTCCGCAGCCAGATCGAAAACGCGAATCCAATCGGCTTGCAATCCCAGACGAAAGTTATAAATTCGTCCGCGGGGATGTCCGAGAATCTGAATCGTAGGATTGCGTAGCGCGGCCAGATAGCGTTCAGTCTGGTCTTCTTTTTTACGCAGCGCCGAATGAAAACAGCCAAGAACGAGATCGAGCTGCGCCAGCGCCTTCTCATCCATGTCGCCCTCGCCCTTGGGATTAAGATTCAGCTCAATGGCATGAATCACTCGCAGCGTGGTCCTATTTCCGGCCAGAGTGTCATTCACCATCGCGATTTCAGACGCCTGCTGCCGAAGTTGTTCTTCGTTGATTCCGCCGGCAATCTTCAATCCCTTGGAATGATCGGCAATCGCAACATATTCGTATCCCCGGTCGTTTCCCGCTTCGGCCATTTCGGCGATTGATCCCGAGCCGTCGCTCCACTGCGTGTGCATCTGCAAGTCGCCCTTCAGGTCGCGCTGCCACGCAGGATTTTTTGCTAGCAAAGCACGCGCTTCCGGAAGAGTAAAAAAGTTCGCGCGGATTTCTGGCGGCCGGGGCACATCGGGAGGGTTCTCAATCCACCGCCTTATGACTTTGCTGAGATAAGGCCCGGCGGATTGGAATTCTTCGAGCGACCGTCCCTGTTCAACCAGGTCAGCAGCCTCTTCGGGCCAATGGAAAGCGCGCCGCGAAGCTCTCCGCAACGCCTTCTGAATCGGCTGCTTCGCTGATTCGGCGGCGACAGCGAGCAATTCCGCGATATCGCGGTTAGTTAGACGATCGTGCATCTCCGACCCCAACAACTGCGGATAGATGCGGGACGTCGGTGTGAAGGATCGTGGCAAACGGAAAAAAGTTACTCAATATAATAGTGGACAGACAAGTACTTGACGTCATCCTTGAGGGACGCAGTCCCGAAGGATCTGGCGCGCACCATCGGGCTCCGTTGCTAGCCCGCGAGATCCTTCGCTTCGCTCAAGGATGACGTCAAAACCAGGAGACAATCGGAAGCCAAACGAAATGCAGCGCGATTTAGTTATAAATAACTTTGCGGTCGCCCTTGGCGATTCGTCCGACGGTGAACGCCTTTTCTCCGGCGCGTTCGAGGACGGTTTGGACTTTCTTGAATTTGGCGGAGGGAACTACGAGCAGCATGCCCAGGCCCATGTTGAAAGTTCGCAGCATTTCTTCCTGAGCGACGTTGCCGAGCTTTTGCAGATGCTCAAATATCGGCAGCACCGGCCATGATCCCATTTCGATGATGGCTGCCATTCCCCGGGGAAGCATGCGGGGAAGATTATCTGTTATTCCGCCACCTGTGATGTGCGCCATTGCCGTCACACAATCGCCGTCAATCAGCCTTTTCAATGCCGGCCAATAGCTCTTGTGCGTGCGCATCAACTCGTTTCCTACTTTTCCCTTCAATTCGTTTACGTAGGATTCGGGGGTATAGCCGCCAATTTCAAAGAGCAGTTTGCGCGCCAGCGAATATCCGTTGGTATGAAGGCCGTTCGAGGCTAAGCCAAGAATCACGTCGCCGACTTCCACTGTCTTTCCGCTGATGATTCTTTCGCGCTCCACCACCCCGACGATAAACCCAGCCAGATCGTATTCCCCGTCGGGATAAAAGCCCGGCATTTCGGCAGTTTCTCCCCCGATCAGCGCACAGCCGTTATGTTTGCAGGCTTCGGCAAGGCCCTCGACGACTTTTTCTGCAACCTCAGGCTCCAAAATTCCCGTGGCAAGGTAATCCATAAAAAACAGCGGAGTTGCCCCCTGCACGGCGATGTCATTGACGCAATGGTTCACCAGGTCGGCGCCAATTGTGTGGTGAACTTTCATTTCGAATGCGACCTTAAGCTTTGTGCCGACTCCGTCCACGCTCGAGACCAGAACCGGATTAATATATTTTTTGTCGATGGCGAATAAGCCGCCAAATCCGCCGATTTCACTCAGGACGTTGCGGTTGAATGTCTTGTGAGCCAGATACTTAATACGTTTTTTTGTGCGATTGGCGCGGTCGATGTCGACACCCGCGTCGGCGTAGGTTAAGGTTGCGGTATTCGGGGAATTGTCAGGCACTGGTGCTAATTCCGTTTCGGACGATGTGGGGCAATGCCGGGTTTCGCGATTCGCAGAACGTTACAGTGCGGGGACATTGTAGCACGACCCGATTCTGCTTTCGGTGTGAAGTGGACATCACCCCGCCTTTGACGTCATGCCCCGGGGACGCCAGTCCCGAAGCATCTGGCGGGTGGCATGAACCGGGTGGCGTCGAACGCGCAATCGCTGCCCGCCAGATCCTTCGCTGCGCTCAAGGATGACGTCCGTCATAATCGTGTACTCGAATGGAGAGACGGGCGTCCCAGCGGCATGACGCACTAGGACGACCGTCTCTCCATCGATTAGCCATTCGGCATTGCCATTTATCTCAGAAGCCGAATAGAATCTTGACATCGGCGTTCAGAATTCGGGGACTAGCATAACGGGGAACATTGAATAAGGTCATCGCTATCTATCCTGGTTCGTTTGATCCGCCTACGAACGGTCATTTGGATTTGATTGAGCGTGGCAGCAAAATTTTCGACGAATTGATCGTCGCGATCTTGCGTAATCCCGATAAAGACCCGTTATTCGGCCTCAACGAACGCCGGAACATGCTGGAAGAACTTACGCAGGAATTCAAGAACGTCCGCGTCGATACCTTCGATGGCTTGACCGTCGACTATGCGGCGAAAGTGCACGCCAGCGCGGTACTCAGAGGGATCCGCGCGCTCAGCGATTATGAGTATGAGCTGCAAATGGCATTGATGAACCGCAAGCTCGCCCCGCATCTTGAAACCGTATTCATGATGCCGGCAGAGCAGTATTCATATTTGAGTTCCCGACTCGTACGCGAAGTCGGGCGGCTGGGAGGGTCAATCAAAGATCTGGTCCCCGAACCGGTCGAGCAAAGATTGCGCGAAAAACTCGACCCCGCCGTAAAGCTTGCAGGAAATTCAAAGACAGGAAGAAAGAAAGCATGACGCCAGTAACCGAAGCCGTACCCGCCGTAAAACTTACGGCGCGCATCAACCGCATTGAACCGTCCGCAACCATGGCCGTGGTAGCTGAGGCCGAGAAGTTGCGCCAGCAGGGCATTGACGTCGTCGATTTCGGCGCGGGCGAACCGCATTTCCCGACGCCGCAGCATATTAAGGATGCTGCCATCGCCGCCATCCAGAACAATTTCAGCAAGTACACCGCCGTCGGCGGGACTGCCGAATTGCGCGACGCCATCGTTCACCGCCATGCCGCTGATTTTGAGTCAGACTATCGCCGCGAAGAATCCATCGCCTCAGTCGGTGGCAAGCATGGACTGTTCAATGCTATTCAAGTCCTCGTCGATCACGGCGACGAAGTGATTTTGCCTGTCCCCTACTGGGTTTCGTTCAAGGATATCGTCCGTTATGCAGGCGGCAATTGCGTTCTGCTCCACACCGACGAAGAACAGGGCTTCCGCATTACCGCAGACATGGTGGCGAATCTAGTCACCTCGCGCACCAAACTTATTATCCTGAATTCGCCGTCCAATCCGTCCGGCGCCGTAATGACGCCAGAAGATCAGCGGGAAGTTATCAAGTTCGCGTCGGAGCGCGGCATCTGGGTGATCTCCGACGAATGTTACGTTTATCTGAACTATACGGGACAACGATTTTCAGTGGGATCGTTGCGCGAATATCGCGAGCGCATGGTCATTGTGGGTTCGCTTTCAAAGACCTATGCCATGACCGGATGGCGGCTGGGATATGTTCTGGCGCCTGCGCAACTGGTGGGCGCGATGCAGAAGTTGCAGAGCCAATCGACTTCGAATCCAACTTCAATCGTGCAAAAAGCCGCAGTCGAGGCCCTGCAAGGACCGCAGCAGTGCGTGGAAGACATGCGTCTCGAATACATCAAGCTTCGCGACCATGTGGTGAAAGGCCTGCGCGCTATTCCTGGAGTCAAATGCACGCTGCCCGAAGGCGCCTTCTATACCTATCCAAATATCTCGGCATTCTTCGGCCGTGGAGGAATAAACTCCGCCGCCGATCTCGCGGGAAAATTATTGCGCGAAAGTCATGTCGCGACGGTTCCCGGGGAGGGTTTCGGAACCCGCGACCATATTCGCATTTCGTACGCTACTTCTGTCCGCGAACTTGATCGAGGATTGGAGCGGATGCGCAAGTTTCTTTCGTCACTGTAGAAACGACAAAGCTTTTCAATTCGCCGCCATGCTTCGATAATCTTCTAATGCGGGATTCCGCGGCATCTCGCGTCCGCACCTGCCACTCCATGACCGATTTGTATCCAATGCTGATGCGCCCGATTTTTGACCCGCGTCCCTGGGGAACTCTGGATTTATCTCCCATTTATCCCAGCCATCGTTTCGAAGAAAAGATCGGCGAGGCTTGGCTGACCGGCAATGATTCCAAGGTGGCGAACGGCCCCTTGAAGGAGAAAACGCTCGCGGAGCTTAGTGAGCAATATGGGTCGGCGTTGGTGGGGAGTGCGGCGAAAAATCAGAAACAGTTTCCTCTGCTGATGAAGTTTCTCTTCCCGCACGAAAAGCTATCGGTGCAGGTGCATCCCGACGACGCCGGGGCGCAAATGATCGGACAGCCCTGCGGCAAGACGGAATGCTGGTATGTGGCGCAGGCCAAGCCGGGCGCGCAGATTGGATTAGGGCTGAAATCGGGTGTGACTCTGCCGCAATTTGAGAAGGCAATTAACGAGCAGAATGCGGAAGAACTGCTCAATTGGGTGAATGTCTTCCCCGGTGAAATGATTTACGTTGCCGGCGGCACGGTACACACGCTGGGGCCGGGTTCGATCATCGTTGAGACTCAGCAACAATCCGACACAACTTACCGGTTGTATGACTATGGACGTCCGCGCGAGTTGCATCTGAAAGAAGGACTGGCGGCCGTAAAAGAAAAAGTTACGTCTGGAAAAGTGCTTCGACCGCCGCCGCTAAAACTGAATGGTTCCCGCAATTCTCTTTCGAAGATGGTCGCAGCATCGCATTTTATGGTCGATCTCTACGAACTGAAGGATGAGCAGATTTTCGATACGCGAGACGAATCAGGACGCACGTCCGTAGAAATTTTGGTGGCCATCGAAGGCTGTGGAATTGTGGAAGCGTCTGGGTGCGAGGCGGTGACCCTCGCAAAGGGAGATGCGGTCGTTGTGCCCGCGTCGGTGGGGAAATTTCAGGTGCGTCCGCAGTGGTCGGTGCAGTTGCTGAAGAGCGGCGTGCCCGGTGAAACCTTGCCGGAGCCGTTAACGCGAATTTAGGAAGAGATTTTTATCCATGGCGAAAAAAAATAAAGATTTCTATCCCGTGATACTTGCTGGCGGACGCGGCACGCGCTTCTGGCCCCTGAGCCGCAAGCGCCGCGCAAAGCAATTGCTCGCGCTCGACGGCAAGCAGACCATGATTCAGCAGACCGTAAGCCGGCTTCTGAGCCTGACTGATCCGAAGCGCTTCTGGATCATCACCAATGACGATCTGCGCCGCGAGATTGCGCGTCAGTTGCCGCGAATCGACAGGAAACAATTGTTGGCAGAACCAGTAGGACGAAATACTGCTCCCGCGATCGGGCTGGCTGCATTCATTCTGGAGCGAACCTCGCCGAATGCCGTTATTGGATTATTTCCCTCCGACCATGTGATTGGCGATTTGAAGAAGTATCGCGAGGTGATCGCAAAAGGGATTGAGATCGCATCGGCAGGCGAAAATATCTTGGTGCTGGGGATCCGGCCTTCGCGAGCAGAAACAGGCTACGGATATATTCAGGCGGGCTCGAAAAATGCTAACGGCGCTCTGCAAGTCCAACGCTTCACCGAAAAGCCAGATGCAAAGCGTGCCATCGAATTCGTTGCCGCCGGTAATTATTACTGGAATAGCGGCATGTTTTTATGGAGCCCCCGCACGCTATCCAATGCGCTCCGTGAGCATCTGCCGAAAACCGCAGCTTTGCTGGAACAAATCGCAGCTACTTTCGGAACATCGAAATTTTCTCAAACTTTCACGCGCCTCTATCCGCGCTGCGAAAACATAAGCATCGATTACGCCGTGCTGGAACCTCGCTCCGCCAAGGGAGAGAACAATTCCAACATCTTTTGTCTCCCCGCTGATTTCGGTTGGAACGATCTCGGATCGTGGACTGCCCTGCACGAACACCATACCGCGAAGCGCCCAGTCCGCGACAGGAATCTAATATCGAGCGACGGCATCTTCACCCTGAACGCCGAAGGAAATTACATTCACGCTCCCGGAAAATTCGTGGCGGCAGTCGGAGTCAACGATCTGGTCGTCGTCGAGACAGATGACGCGCTGCTGATTACGACTCGCCAGCAAGCCCAGGATGTGGGCAAAATCGTGAAGTATCTCGACGAAAAGAAACTTCATCGGCTAGTTTGAAGAGGTCGTTGATCGTCCGTCGTTGGTCGTTGGCAAAATAAAATGATCCACGTTATGTGATTGGGCCAACGACGAACGACCCAGGACCAACGACCGATCTTCCAATATCCCTCATGGCACAATCAATTAAATTCGGCACCGATGGATGGCGCGGAATTATCGCCGACGACTTTACGTTTGATAACGTACGCGCGGTCGCAGGCGCAATTTCATCCTATGTCCTGAAACATCAAGACTCGCGGCGAGGCTTGGTCGTGGGCTACGACACGCGATTCGCTTCGAAGCGCGCCGCTTGCATTGCCGCAGAGGTGATCGCCGGAGTTGGCATTCCCGTGATCCTGGCGAACGATTACACGCCGACCCCCGCGATTTCGCTGGCGGTGAAGAGTCGAGGCGCGGCGGGCGGCGTGATCATCACCTCCAGTCACAATCCGTGGAATTGGAATGGAGTGAAGTTTAAGGGAAATTTTGGCGGCTCGGCGACGCCGGCGATCATGAAGATTATCGAGGATGAACTTCAGCGCGAAGCTCCACGCGGCGAGAAATCTTCGATCGAAGAAGTAGATTTGAAGACGCCTTACATCGCGGCCATTTCCAAATTTGTGGACCTCGATTTAATCGCGAAAGCCAACTTCAGATTCGCAGTCGATTCCATGTACGGCTCAGGCCGCGGGGTATTGGCAGACATTTTTGCCGGCCACGGAATTTCGTATGTCACCATCCGGCAGGAACTGAACCCATTGTTTCCGGGAATTAATCCCGAGCCCATTGAGCCTCACATCGCATTGTTGGAAGAGACAGTCGTGCAAGAAAATTGCCACGCCGGTTTTGCCACCGATGGTGATGCGGATCGCATTGGCGCGGTCGCGGAAGATGGCAGCTTCGTCGATTCCCACAAAATATTTTCTGTCATTCTGCGCTGGCTGCTGGAGCGGAAGAAATGGCCCGGAGAAATAGTCCGCGCATTCAATACCACTCGCATGTTGGATCGCATCGCGGCTCGCTACGGCCGCAAATTGAATGAGTGCCCCATCGGCTTCAAATATATTGTCGACCTGATGATGGACCGCGAAATTCTGATCGGCGGCGAAGAGTCGGGCGGAATTGGTTATTCGAGGTTTTTGCCGGAGCGCGACGGCATTCTAAATTCGCTCATTCTGGCTAATGTGATGGCGGAGGAGCGCAAGCCGCTGGGCGCACTGGTAGCCGATTTGCAGAAGGAATATGGTCCTCATTTTTACGGCCGCCGCGATTTACATATCCCCGAACAGGTTAAACAGAATGCCTTCGCATGCGCCAAAGGCTCTGATACTAAGCGCCTGGGAAAATATTCCGTGGTACGGAAAGAAAATTTGGATGGCATTAAATTCTTCCTCGACGCGCCAAACGACGGCAATGGCGCCGACGCCTGGATTTTATTTCGCGCCTCCGGAACCGAGCCTCTATTGCGAATCTACGCCGAGGCATCGTCCCCAGAGTTGGTTTCCGAAATTCTTTCCGCCGCCCAAGACTTCGTCGGAAACGGATAGGGGTTCCCCGCCGCTACGAGTTTCGGGATGGGTCCGTATTTGGATCTTCCAGAAACCTACCGCATTTCAAAACCGGCAGCCGAGGATATTTCGGAAACCTCGGATCATCGAACGACAGCTGGCAAAGGAAGAAAACCGATCCCCGGTCCGAGTTAATTCGACGCGAGTTTACGCATTTCGCGCACAAGCCGACGCCGCCTTCATACCCCTCCTTCACAGCGCGAAATGCCCTCCCGAAATTGACCCAAACTTCTGCAACTCTCCCCATTTCCCAGCATCTAAACATTGACAACGATTCACTCAAGTCTTATTATAGCGTTGCCCTTATAAGCTTACTGATTGATTAATAAGAACTTATAAGCTAGGAGGAACGAATTATGGCCAAGATTATCGGCATCGACCTCGGTACCACCAACTCCTGCGTCGCCGTCATGGAAGGTGGAGAGCCCAAGGTCATCGCCAACGAAGAAGGTGGCCGCACTACCCCCTCGGTCGTCGGCTTCACCAAGACGGGCGAGCGTTTAGTTGGACAAGTCGCCAAGCGCCAAGCCATCACCAATCCAGAAAACACAGTTTACTCGATCAAGCGGTTTATGGGACGCCGCTACGACGAGGTCACCGAAGAAATCAAGATGGTTCCTTACAAGGTCGTGCAGTCCGGCGACCACGTTGCCGTTTTAGCGCAGGGCAAGGAGTACACCCCTCCCCAAATTTCGGCGATGATTTTGCAGAAGTTGAAGAAGGCGTCTGAAGATTATCTCGGCGAGAAAGTCACCGAAGCTGTCATCACCGTGCCTGCCTACTTTAACGATGCGCAACGCCAGGCAACGAAAGATGCGGGACAAATCGCCGGCCTCGACGTGAAGCGAATCATCAACGAACCGACGGCAGCCGCGCTCGCGTACGGACTCGACAAGAAGAAGGACGAGACCATCGCCGTCTACGATTTCGGCGGCGGAACGTTTGACATCTCGGTTCTGGAAGTCGGCGAAGGCGTGATCGAAGTAAAAGCCACCAACGGTGATACGCACCTCGGCGGCGACAATCTCGATCAGCGCATCGTTGACTGGTTAATCGACGAATTCAAAAAGAACGAAGGCCTCGATTTGCGTGGCAAAGGCAACGAAATGGCATTGCAGCGTCTGCGTGACGCGGCAGAACGAGCCAAGATCGAGCTCTCAACCACGATGGAAACCGAAATCAATCTGCCGTTTATTACAGCGGATGCAGGCGGTCCGAAGCACCTGGTCGTGAAGTTGACTCGCGCCAAACTCGAGTCCATGGTCGAGGACATCATTCAACGCTCCGTTGGTCCATGCAAACAGTGCATGAAAGACGCTGGCGTAGATTCCAGCAAGATCGATGAAGTCGTGCTGGTCGGCGGACAGACTCGCATGCCGCGCATTCAGGCGCTGGTAAAAGAGCTATTTGGAAAAGAGCCGCACAAGGGCGTCAACCCGGACGAAGTCGTCGCAGTTGGCGCGGCGATTCAAGGCGGCGTGCTCGGCGGAGAAGTGAAGGATCTGCTGCTGCTCGACGTGACTCCGCTGTCCCTTTCGATCGAGACTCTCGGAGGCGTAGCGACGCCGATGATTCCCCGCAACACGACGATTCCTACTCGCAAGACGGAAACGTTCTCGACCGCGGCCGATAGTCAAACCTCGGTTGAAGTCCATGTGTTGCAGGGCGAGCGTCCTCTAGCGCGCGATAATCGCACGCTCGGCAAATTCCACTTAACTGGAATTCCGCCGGCGCCGCGTGGCATTCCGCAAATCGAAGTCACGTTCGACATTGACGCGAACGGCATCCTCAACGTGACCGCGAAAGACACGGCCACCGGCAAGGACCAGAAGATTACGATCACGTCGTCCTCTGGCCTGAGCAAGGACGAAGTCGAGCGCATGGCCAAAGAAGCCGACTCGCACTCCGCCGAGGACAAGGCGAAGCGCGAAGAGATCGAGTCCAAGAACAAGCTCGATTCCATGGTTTACAGCGTGGAGAAGATGCTGCGGGAACAGGGAGACAAAATCTCCGGTTCTGAACGCGGGGATGTCGAGAACGCGATCGCGGATGCGAAGAAAGCGTTGGAAAGCAATGACAAGTCCGCGATGGACAAAGCCCACGAAACCCTGACTCAGGCCTCTCACAAGCTGGCCGAGCAGATGTACAAAGCCGCTCAGCCCCAAGGCGCACCAGGCGCGACGCCAGGGACGGGAGCAGGCCCCGATCCACACGCGAACGGTGCTTCAGGAAACGGCCAGAAGAAAGACGAAGGAGTAATCGACGCCGAATACGTAGACGTCGAAGACAAGAAATAACCACCTAGGGACAGCCGCCCTCGGCTGTCCAAGCCGGGCACAGCCCGGCAGCGGTTCTTGGCCACGGGTTAGCGCGACGCATGACACCTCGCGCGAAACCCGTGGCAAGCTTTTTGCAATTCAAGACGTCCAAACATCAGGGCGTCGAAGGGAGATCGACAGTGCAATTTCAAGTGAACGAGCAGGACTATTTTTTAAATTACGTAGAAGAAGACGGACGCTGGTATGTTTTCGCGCCCACTTTAACAGGAGTCCAGCGAATCCCTATTTACGCTGACGTACCGAAATACGAGCGCTTCGGAATCCTGGAAAAGAACCGACACAAAATCCAAAACTAGCTCGTGGAGAGACGGGCGTCCCCGCCCGTCCTCTTAGTTCTAAGGCATCTCACGAAAATAGCTCCGAGGAATTAAGGGAAGTGATCAAGCAGTTTCGCGACGATTTCTACTGGAAGGCGTGAAGCACAGATAACCCAGCCCTCTGCTGCCCTTTGGTATTGACCTCATTTTTAAAATCCCTGATAACTAGCTTAGGACACCAAGAAAGGAGGTCCAAGATGGCTTCGGCTGACGTAAACTTAACCAAGAAGCCCATAACTCCTTTGCCATGCGGATTTTACCCGCAAGTCCCTCAAAACAAAAGATCACAAATTGAAGTGCCGCCTAAAGGTCATTATATACTTGCCACACCTTACGACTTGGGCTAGCATTTCTCCTGCCATGTTGCACCATTTTTTCCACCTGCTTTTTGCGTCTTGGCATTCTTTCCGCGAGGCTCTTGGTACT
>Ga0182015_10002104_pt1 | contig 24759 bp, 20 predicted proteins | sample 712P3MmetaG_FD_120478 | JGI IMG/M metagenome (GOLD analysis project Ga0182015, IMG submission 120478) | Permafrost microbial communities from Stordalen Mire, Sweden - 712P3M metaG | ecosystem: Environmental > Terrestrial > Soil > Wetlands > Permafrost | place: Sweden: Stordalen | collected...
ATATGGCGCGCGATGTTTTCGATGACGACGATCGCGTCGTCAACCACGAGCCCCGTAGCCAGCGTCAATCCGAAGAGCGTGATCGTATTGATCGTGAAGCCGAAGATCTTCATAACGAAGAAGGTGCCGATCAGCGAGACGGGGATCGTCACCGCCGGAATCATCGTGGACCGTGGGTTCTGAAGGAAGACGTAGATCACCAGCACGACCAGCACGATGGAAAGCAGCAGGGTTATGATCACTTCGCGCACGGATTCCGCCACGAAATCCGTCGTATTAAAAGCGACCGTATAATGAATGCCTGATGGAAAGTGCCGAGACAGGACGTTCATCTCGGCGAGGACGCCCTTGGAGACCTGCAGTGCGTTGGCGGTAGGATATTGGAGGATGCCGAGCCCAACGACTTGGGAGTTTCCGTTGAAGCGCAACGACGAGCTGTAATCTTCGGCGCCGAGCTCGACGCGTGCGACGTCGCTCAGGCGCGTGAAGCCGCCGTTGGGATTCGCTCGGAGGATGATGTTGGCGAACTGCTGCGGCGTCTGGAGCTGAGTGAGCGCATTGACCGTGTACGTGTAGGGCTGATTTTTCGACTCGGGGGTAGACCCAATGCTGCCGCTGGCGATCTCGGCATTTTGCTCCTGCAAGGCGGTCACCACGTCGCCCGCGTCGAGGCCCTGCTGCGCAAGTTTCTGCGGATCGATCCAGATCCGCATCGCGTACTGGCGCTGGCCGAAGACCCGCACCAGCGAGACGCCCGATACGCGTGAAAGGTCGTTGACGATATTGAGCTGCGCGTAGTTGCTCAAGTAGAGTGTGTCGTACTTCGAGTTGTTCGACGTCAACGCGATGCCCATCACGAACGAGCCCGAGTTCTTACTCACCTGGACGCCGACTTGCTGCACGGTGGCGGGCAACTGCCCGATTGCCGACTGCACCGAGTTTTGCACGTCGGCCGCGGCGATGTCGAGATCGGTTTCGAGGGTGAAGGTGCAGGTAATGGTCGAGCTGCCCTGGGTACTGGTCGAGCTGATATAACGAAGTCCTTGGACGGTATTGACGGCTTCCTCGAGGGGCGTCGTCACCTGTGCCTCGACCGCCGAGGGCGCGGCGCCGACGTAGGTGGCCGAAATCGTTACGACGGGGGGCGAGATCTGCGGATATTGAGCGAGCGGCAAGGTCGGTATCACGACCAATCCGCCAATTAATATGATCAGCGAACAGACCGTCGCCAGCACGGGCCGAGTCAGGAAGACCTTCGTCACGTTAGCCGTACCAACAGAGCGGCGTTACGGGTGGTTGCGAGGGGTGGGGGAGTTTAGAACGCTTGTTCGGCGTGGTAGGAGCTGCGCGACAGCGGGCTCGAGACCACCTGATGAAACCCTTTGCTCCGTCCCAGCTTCCCGAGCCGTTCGAACGCCTCGGGGGTGACGAACTCGACGACCGGCAGATGCTTCTTGGTCGGCTGCAGGTACTGGCCCATCGTGAAGATGTCGACGCCGGCGGTGCGCGCGTCGTCCATCGCCGTTTCGATCTCCGACTCGTTCTCGCCTAAGCCGAGCATGATCGACGTCTTCGTATAGCGCTCCGGTGCCCGCATTTTCGCATGCGTCAGCACGCCCAGAGACTGGTCGTAGCCGGCCCGTTTGTCGCGAACGCGGGGCGTGAGCCTCCGGACCGTCTCGAGGTTGTGCGCGAAAACGTCCGGCCGCGCGTCAAGCACGATGTCCACCGCATGGAGGTCGCCGCGGTAATCGCCGCTGAGAATCTCGACCCGCGCTTCGGGAACGCCTTCGTGGATGGCGCGCACCGTGTTGGCGAAGATCAGGGCGCCGCCGTCGGGCAGATCGTCGCGATCTACCGCGGTCACGACCAGGTACTTCCAGCCGAGGTCGCGCACCGCTTCGGCAACCCGGATCGGTTCGAGCCAATCTACTTCGCCGCGCGGATTTCCGGTCTTCACGTTGCAGAAGCGGCAGCCGCGCGTGCACGTGTCACCCAGGATCATAATCGTCGCCGTCCCCGCACCCCAGCACTCCGCCATGTTTGGGCAAGCCGCTTCCCGGCAAACCGTGTGCAGCTTCAGCTCGCCAACCCGCGCCTTCACGCGCTCGTACTCCGCGCCGCTCGGCAACGACACCCGCAACCACGCCGGCTTCCGCACTCCCGACGTGATATCTACTTCAATCATGCCGCCTGCGACTCGGCAACGAACGAAACATCAAGGACTCGCGAGAACTCTTCCAACAAAACGCTCTTCGCTTCGCTCAAGGAGACGCGCCGCCCCGTTTCCGCTTCGAGCGAGGTGATGCCGCGATCGGTGAGGCCGCACGGATTGATGAGGCGATCGTAGTCGAGCGCAGCGGAGACGTTGAGCGCGAGGCCGTGCATCGATACCATGCGCTTGATCGCCAGTCCGACGGCGCAGATGCACTTGCCGCCGACCCAAACGCCGGCGTGCTCGCTCCAGCGCTCGCCGGTTAGGCCAAAGCGCGCGCAGCTTCGCAGCGTGGCCTCCTCGAGAGATCTTACTAACGGCACTACCTCCCGAAACCGCGCCAGTTTGAGGATAGGATACACGACCAACTGCCCGGGACCATGGTAGGTGACGTCGCCGCCGCGCTCGATCTCGACCACGTCGACCCCGCCGGCGCTCAAAGCTTCCTCTGAGAGCAGCAGGTTCTCGCGCTTCGCTTGCCGCCCGAGCGTAACGACCGGCAAATGCTCCACGACGATCCATGTATCCGGCGCTTCGCCCTTCCTTACCGCCTCATGAACGCCGCGCTGTAAATCCCAAACCTCCCGATACTCTCTCAACCCCAAATCGAGCAGCCTCGCAGCAATCCTCATGCCCTTCAGCCTAAACTTTCGCAGCCTGCTTCGGCTTGGGGTTGATGATGTGTATCGCCTTCCCATGCGCCGCTTCCGCCGCATCCATGATGCCTTCGGTGAGCGTCGGATGCGGGTGAACAGAGAGGCCGATATCCTCGAGCGTCGCGCCCATCTCGAGCGCCATGACGCCTTCGCCGATGAGCGATTCCGCTTGCGGCGCGACGATGTGCATGCCAAGGAGCAGATCGCTCTTGGCATCGCCGACCAGCTTCATCATGCCGTCGGTGTCGTTCATCGTGCGTGCGCGGCCACTCGCGGCGAGCGGAAACTTTCCGATGCGCACCTCGTGACCCGCGGCCTTCGCCTCTTCCTCCGAGAGTCCGACGGTCGCGACCTCGGGATCGGTGTAGACGCAGTTCGGCACCGCGACCGGATCGAACGCCGCCGAACGGTCACCGGAAATCACCTCGGCCGCAATGATGCCTTGCTTCATCGCGCGATGCGCGAGCAGCGGTTGGCCGGTGACGTCGCCGATGGCAAAGACGTTGGCGACCTTCGTGCGCTGCTGCAAGTCCGTGGCGACGAAGCCGCGCTCGTCGACCGATAGGCCGGCAGCCGAGAGATTGAGGTTGTCGGTCACCGGCCGGCGTCCGACGGCGACCAACGCCATGTCGAACTCCCGCGTCTCCTCTTTGCCGCCGGTCCCCTCACCCTTGATCGTCGCCCGCACCACGTTGCCTTTTTTCTCCAGGCCCGCGACCGAGGTATTGAGCATGATCTCGATGCCCTGTTTCTTCAATATCCGCCCGAGCGTCTTGCCGATTTCCACATCCGTGCCGGTAAGGATCTGCGGCATCATCTCGACGACGAGCACCTCGGCGCCCAAGCGCTTGTACACGGTCGCGAACTCGAGCCCGATCACGCCGCCGCCGATCACCAGAAGCTTCTTTGGGATGCGTTCCAGTTTGACGGCATCGTCGGAATTGATGATCGTCTTGCCGTCGCGCGGCCAGGCCTTCACGTCGACCGGCGCCGAACCGGTGGCGATGACGACGTATTCGCACGTGATCGTAACATTCTCGCCGCCGTCACGCTTGACGACGATCTCCGTCGGCGAACGAAACGAAGCTTCGCCCTTCATGAACTCCACGCCGTTGGCTTTGAAGAGCGTCTTGACGCCGTTGACGTTCGCGTTCACGACGTCGGTCTTGAACTTTGCGACGCCCTCGCGCTGCACTTCCGGCGGCGGAGTTTTTAACCCGATGTCGGCCGCCCGCTCGATGTGGCGGATGACTTCGCCGACGTGCAAGAGTGCCTTCGTCGGGATGCAGCCCCAGTTCAAGCAAACGCCGCCGACCTCGTCGCGATCGATGCAGACGACCTTCTTGCCAAGCTGCCCGAGACGAATCGCGACGTGGTAGCCGCCGGGGCCGGCCCCGATGACGGCGGCGTCAAATTGGTGTTCAGTGCTCATACCAAAGGCTTCGCCTAATCGGCAGCGTTCCCCACGAAGGGCCGCGAACCGCAGGGCTCGATGGCCCCTCCGCCTGCTTTGGCCGCCGTGCGGCGCAGCTTGCTGCGCTGGTATGCACGCTATGGGCGCACGTCACTTCCATGGCGCACCGTGCGCACGCCCTACGTGACGGCGGTCAGCGAGTTCATGCTCGTCCAAACGCAAGTAGAGCGCGTGATTCCGAAGGTCGAGGCGTTCGTCGCGCGCTTCCCCGACTTCGCAACGCTCGCACGCGCCTCGACCGCGGAGGTCGTGCGCGCCTGGAAGGGCCTCGGCTACAACGCTCGCGCCGTCCGCCTCCAGCGCCTCGCCCAGATCGTAACGGAACGATACGGCGGCGCACTGCCTTCCGATGCGACCGAGTTACGATCGTTGCCGGGGCTTGGGCCCTACGGGGTCGCGGCGATCCGCAGCTTTGCCTTCAATCTCGACGATGCTCCGGTCGACACCAACGTCCGCCGCATCGTGCACCGGCTCTTCTGGGGAATCGAACACGGCGGGTCGGTCAGCGCCCGCGAGCTGAACGAACGCGCCCACGAGTTGGTACCGCGCGGGCGCTCGCACGATTGGAACTCGGCGCTGATGGACTTGGGAACCGCAATCTGCACCTCGCGCGCGCCGAAGTGTCCGATCTGTCCGCTGCGCGTGCAGTGCGTCGCAGCACCGATCGAACCGGCCGCGCTGGAAGCGGCTCGAAAGGCGCAACCGCGCCGCGCGCACCGCGACGCGCCGCCCTATCCGCAGAGCCGCCGCCGCGCTCGAGGGCGCATCGTCGACCGGCTGCGCGATCTGCCGCCGGGCCGGCGCATCTCGCTGCTCGATCTGCATCGGTTCATCGATCTCGAGGTGCCGGGACGCACGATCGACGAGGTGCGGGAGCTCGTTGGAGCGTTGGAGCGCGACGGCCTCGTCATCCGCGACGGAGAGCTCGTCGCGCTGCGAGAATAGGCCTGGCGTGGCGCGCATTCCGTTTCCCGCGAAAAAAGTGCCTCGGAAAACCGCGCTCGCGGAGCTGGCGATCTTGGAGAAGCTGTACCAGCATCCAGTGACCGCGCTAGCGTTTCGGAACGAGTTCGAGCTGCTCGTCGCGGTGATTCTTTCCGCGCAATGCACCGACGCGCGCGTCAACATGACGACCCCGGCACTCTTTGCGAAGTATCCGACGCCCGAGGAACTCGCGCGCGCCAAACCCGATGACGTCGAGAAGATGATCAAGTCGTGCGGTTTCTTTCGCATGAAAACCAAGAACATCATCGCTTGCGCGCGCGATCTCGTCGAGCGTTTCGGCGGAAGGGTGCCGCACCAGCGCGAGGAGCTTGAATCGCTAGCCGGCGTCGGAAGAAAAACCGCCAGCGTCGTGATGGCGGCGGCGTTCAACGAAGCCGCGCTCGCCGTCGACACGCACGTCTTTCGCGTTTCCCACCGCCTGGGCTTAACGCTCGGCACGACACCCAGGCACGTGGAGGACGACCTAACGAAGCTGGTCCCGCCGCAAAAGTGGGGAGACTGCACGCACTGGCTCATTCTCCACGGCCGTCAAATCTGCAAGGCCCCGACGCCGCACTGCGAAGACTGCCCGGTCAATCACCTCTGCCCCACCCCCCGCATCATCAAACGCCTGCACTGATGCGCTAGCGTCCCTTGCCGACGAGGTTGCGCGCGATGACGAGGCGCTGGATCTGTTGGGTTCCCTCGTAAATCTGCGTGATCTTGGCATCGCGCATCATGCGTTCCAGCGGGTAGTCAACGGAGTAACCAAAGCCCCCGAGTACTTGAACTGCATCGGTGGATACGGCCATGGCGACGTCGCCGCATTTGAGCTTGGCCATCGCCGCCCACAACGTCACGTCGGGACCGCCGACGTCGCAGCGCCGTGCGGCTTCATAGAGCAGTAAGCGCGCCGCCTCTACTTCGGTCTTCATGTCGGCGAGCATGAACCCGACGCCCTGATGCTGACCGATCGGCTTTCCGAATGCGACCCGTTCTTTCGCGTAGTTCGTCGCGTACTCGAGCGAACCGGCGGCAATGCCGAGCGCCTGCGCGGCAATGCCGGGGCGCGATTTGTCGAGCACCTTCATCGCGATCTTGAAGCCTTCGCCCTCGTCACCGAGGCGATTGGCTACAGGCACCTCGCAATCGTCGAACATCAGCTCTACGGTCGGCGAGCCGCGAATCCCCATTTTCTTCTCGAGTTTACCGACTGAAAACCCGGGCATTCCCTTCTCCACGACGAACGCCGAGACGCCGCGCGAGCCCGCTTCGGGATCGGTCACTGCAAAGACGCACACGACGTCGGCAACGCTGCCGTTGGTAATCCAAATCTTTTGGCCGTTGAGCACATACCTATCGCTACTCCGCTCCGCGCGGGTGCGCATCGACCCGAGTGCGTCCGAACCGCTCGAGACTTCGGTCAACGCATAGGCAACCAGGTGTTCGCCCGAAGCGATCTTGGGCAAGAACCGCTGCTTCTGTTCTTCACTGCCGCCGATCATGATCGGCAACATGCCCAGCTCCTGAACGGCAACAATGAGTGCGCTCGAGGCGCACGCTTTCGCGATCTCCTCGACGACCTTTACGTAGGTGAGAAACGTACCGCCGAGGCCGCCGTACTCCGTCGGAATGGGAATGCCCAATAGATCGTTCGCGGCGAAAAGCTGTTTGATGTCCCACGGAAACTCGCCGCTTTCGTCGATCGCGGCGGCGCGCGGTGCGACCTTCTCGGCGACGAGCTCGCGTACCATCGCGAGAATCATCGCCTCTTCCTCGTTGCGTTCCATTTCAATCGGTGCGGTTGCCATGGTGCGCTACGTTCCACGAAGGCGGGGCGCGTTCCGTCGGCGCATTAGAGCGCCATGGAGAAGGTCTACGCGTCCTGTGCCGAGGCCGTCGCCGACATTCCCAGCGGCGCGTCGATCGCGGTCGGCGGCTTCGGCCTCAACGGGATTCCCCACAATCTCATCGAGGCGCTCCTCGAGCAAGGCGCCACCGATTTGGTTACCGTCTCGAACAACTGCGGCGTGGATGGCTGGGGGCTGGGCGTCTTGCTCGACAACCGCCGCATCCGCCGCACGACCGGCTCCTACGTGGGCGAGAACCGCGAGTTCGAACGCCAGTACCTCAGCGGCGAGCTGGAGGTCGAGCTCGTCCCCCAGGGGACGCTGGCCGAACGGCTGCGGGCGGGGGGCTGCGGGATTCCGGCGTTCTTCACGCCCGCCGGCGACGGAACGCTCATCGCCGACGGCGGCTTGCCGTGGCGCTACGCCTCGGACGGCGGCGTGGCGGTTGCCTCCCCGAAGAAGGAGACGCGCGTCTTCAACGGTCGCGAGTACGTGATGGAAACCGGAATCGTCTGCGATTACGCGCTCGTGCGCGCCTCCATCGGCGACCGCGCGGGCAATCTCATCTTTCACAAAGCCACGCGCAATTTCAACCCGCTCTGCGCGATGGCCGGTCGCATTACGATTGCCGAAGTCGAGGAGCTCGAGGAACCCGGCGCGATCGATCCGGAACAAGTGCATCTGCCCGGCGTCTTCGTGCAGCGAATCGTGCACGCCGGTTCGCAAGGCAAACGCATCGAACGCGTCACGACGAGAAAACGCAATAATGCCGCTGACTAGAACGCAACTTGCCGCCCGCGTCGCGCAAGAACTGCGCGACGGACAGTACGTGAATCTCGGTATCGGCCTGCCGACGCTGGTGCCGAACTACGTGCCGCCCGATGTCACCGTTACGCTGCAGAGCGAGAACGGCATCCTCGGCATGGGCCCGTATCCTTACGAGGGAGGGGAAGATCCCGATCTCATCAATGCCGGCAAGGAAACGGTGACCGTGCTTCCCGGGGCTTCGTTCTTCGATTCGTCGCTATCGTTCGGGATGATCCGCGGCGGCCACATCGATCTCGCCGTCCTCGGCGCGATGCAAGTCTCCGAACGCGGAGATCTCGCCAACTGGATGATTCCCGGCAAAATGGTGAAGGGCATGGGCGGCGCAATGGATCTCGTGCATGGCGCCAAGCGGGTCATCGTGATGATGGAGCACGTCGCCAAAGGCAACGTCCACAAAATCGTGCGCACCTGCTCGCTGCCGCTTACCGGACGCCGCGTCGTCAATCGCATCATCACCGATATGGGAACGATCGACGTCGGCCCCGAGGGTTTGATCCTCCGCGAGCTCGCCCCCGGCGTTACGGTCGAAGAGATTCAGGCAGCGACCGAACCGCAGCTCCACGTCCCCGTCGAACCGATGGTTATGGACATCCCTCTGTCATCCTAACGCCGGAAGAGAAACGGCCCTTCAACGGGGCTTGCAGTGCCGCGATGAGCGCGAACGACGAGGTTACGTCCATTAAGCCGACAAGGTCGCAAACTGAGTGCGATAAAGGCGTGAATAAAGCCCGCCGCGCGCCAGCAATGCCGCATGACGGCCCGACTCGACGATGTGCCCGTTATCGACGACGAAGATGACGTCGGCCGCAAGGATCGTCGAGAGGCGGTGCGCGATCACTAAGCTCGTGCGACCGCGCATCGCGACCTCGAGCGCCTTCTGAATCGCGGCCTCGTTCTCGTAATCGAGCGAGCTCGTCGCCTCATCGAGGATCAAGATTCGCGGATCCTTCAATAAAACGCGAGCGATCGCCAAGCGCTGGCGCTCGCCGCCAGAGAGTTTGTGACCCCGCTCCCCAACGACCGTCTCGAAACGATCGGGCAGCGAGAGGATGAAATCGGCGATGTTGGCAGCCCGCGCCGCCGTCTCCAGCTCGGCATCGGTCGCATCGGGCTTGCCGTAGCGAAGATTGTTGGCGACCGTGTCGTGGAAGAGGTACGTCTCTTGCGTGACGATGCCGATGTCGCGGCGCAGCGATTCGAGCGTGACGGTTTTTATATCGTGCCCGTCCACCAACACGCGCCCGCTCTGGGGGTCGTAGAAGCGCGGAACGAGTTGCGTGATCGTCGTCTTGCCCGCCCCGGATGGCCCGACGAACGCCGCAACTTCCCCAGGGCGGACGTGGAATGAAATATCCTTGAGGATATCCCGCGTGCCCTCGTACGAGAAGACGACGTTCTCGAACGCGACTTCGCCCGTTGTCGACGGGAGCGCGATCGCGCCCGGCGGATCGTACTCCTCGGTCGTCATGTCGAGGTAATCGAAGATGCGCTCGAAGACCGCAAGCGCGCTGACGATCTGTACTTGAATGCCGGCTAGCGCCGCGGCCGGACCGTAGAGCCGTCCTTGGATGAAGGAGACGAAGGCGACGATGACGCCCACTTGCAGGCCGGCCGCGATCGCCAGCCAGCCGCCGCCGAACCATACGAGTGCCGGTCCGACAACCACCATGGCGGTGACCATCGCGATGAACCAGCGCCCCACCATCGCGAGGTCGATTTCGAGCTGCATCAGGTTCGTACCGACTCTATAAAAGCGCGCTCGTTCGAACGCCTCGCGCGCGAACGACTTGATCAGGGTGATGCCCGAGATCGAAAGCGTCTCTTGCGTGATGGATTCGATCTCGTCGCGTTTCTCGCGCGTCTTGCGCCGGATCATGTACATTCGCCGCCCGACGGGCCCCAGCGGAAAGACCATTAGCGGCACGATCACGATCGAGATCAGCGCCAACCGCCAGTTCCAAACGAACATCGCCACCAGCGTCGTCGCGATGAGCACGACGTTGGTGACGATCGTCGTGAGCGTTCCGGTAACGACGTTGTCGACGTTGTCGACGTCGTTGCTGACCCGGTTCATGATTTCGCCGGTCTTCGTTCCGGTGAAGAAATGTAACGGCATGCGGTGGAGATGCGCGACCAGGCTCGTGCGGATGTCCCGCATGATACCCTCGCCGACCACCGAGTTGAGATAGCCTTGGATGACGCCGATCCCGCCCGAGACCAACGCAGAAGCCAATATGAGCGCGACGTCGAGCGCCAGCTCGCGCAGGTTACGATGGGGAATGGTCGCGTCGATGATATGCGCGACGATGAAGCCGGGGGCCAACCCCAGCGACGCCACGACCACGATGCATGCGAGCACCATGGCCTGCTCGCGCCAATACGGAGCGAACAGCGCGCCCATCCGTCGCCAGTTGACGCGCCGCTTGACCTTCGGTGTATCGGGCTGATAGATGTTCGACCACATCAGCCCGTGGCCGGCCATCATGGAGCTAGTGCGGTACCGTTACCTGGTGAAGCGAGACCTTGTTGCCTTCAGGATCGTTGAACGAGGCGATCTTGCAGACGGGTGTCGCATAAGGGTCGCCGACCTCCAGGCCTTTCCCGCGCAAGTCGGCGACGGTTTTGTCGATGTCGTCAACCTCGAAGACGATACCCGAGGCGCTTCCCGCGTCGCGCTCCATCCACTCGTGGGTCATCACGCTGAAGTAACCGTCGCCGATCTTCGCTTCATTGTACTTTTCGACGCCCTCTTCTTCGTAGGGCCCGCTGAACTTTAAGCCGAGCGTATCCTCGTACCATTTGCGCAGCTTCGCGACGTCGGTCGCGGGATACGCGGTAAAGGCAATTTCCTTAATCATCTCTCCCCCAGTGCGGTTCAAGTAGTGAACGTGCTTTGATAAACCGCACTGGAGGAGCGGGGGTTGCTAGAACGCTCCGATGCCGTTGGGCGTTCCCCAGCCTGCGGGGCCGGAGTAGGTCCCAAACTGGTTCGTTCCGGCGGTGCAGAGATAGCTGCCGCCGCACGAGCCGTTGTTACCGGTGTTGATGTAGTGCAGCGACTTCATGAGTTTTTTCTTGCCGAGCTTCCAGAGCGTCTTGGGGCCGTGTTGCGACTTCGCATTTTCGGCCAGAGCGTAGACGCCGGCGATCAGCGGGGTCGCGACGCTTGTGCCGCCGACGCTAAACCAGCCGCCTGCACTGTAGCTGTCGAACTCCGCAACGCCGGACGCGACCGCCGAGACGTCCGCGTCGGTGCGCATGGAACAACTCGGGTCGTGCTGCCACTTGGGCTTCTTAATTTCCGTGGTGCAGCCGGAGCCGGCGCCGCCCCACACGGTTTCAGAGTAGCCCGATCCGCTACGGGAGAGGACCGTGCCGCCAACGGCGTCGACCGTCGGGAACGCCATCGGCGGACCGATAAGGCCGTAGCTGGCATCGCCCGAACCGGCGGTATAGATCACGCCCGGCGTGTCGAAGTCCTTGGGATCGATGGTGCACGAATAGCTGTAACAGATCCAACTATTGCTGACGATGTGCGCGCCGAGTTTCACGGCCTCCACTTCGGCAGTGTCCATATCGCTGCCGGACTCACTGTTGGCCTCGATCAAGTCGATCCTACACTTCGGGCAAACAGCTGAAACCATCTCGACGTCCAAATCGATCTCGACGCCCCAATCCGGGTTGCCCTGCGGATAGTTTTTCTGCTGTCCTTTTTGATTGTATTTGTAGAACTTGGCGGTTCCTAAGTTGAACCGCGAGCGATAGGTCGCGAGATCGGAGGCCACGTCGGGGTTGTCGTACGAGTCAACGATGGCGACGAGCTGACCCTTTCCTCGCGTCGACGACGGCAGATTGTAGACCGCCTGAAAGTCGGCAGGCGTCCACCCATATCCGCTCGTTTGGTTATGTGGCTGTGACTCGATGAGCGCCAAACATTGAACGCCGCCACGAGGCACGTTGGCACACGCGGGGCGCGCGCCGGCTTGTCCAAAACCGGCGGAGGCCGGCACGCTGGGAGAGCCGCCGGCACTACAGGCGGCGACGGCGAGCATCGCAACGAGCGGCGCCGCAAACTTCAAAACTCCGTACATGAACTGCTCCTCGGCTAACGTATAGGAGGCTCAAGCTTACCGCTCAACGCGTACGCAACCTCTAGTTATAACCTCGTGCATCCCAAAAGAAGTAATTCTTGTGGGCGCCATTTGGGATGGGATGCCGCAGAGGGTCGCCACGAGGAGCGAAGGCAGGATGGCGAGAGCGACGAGGGCGGCAGCAGGAGCGCTGCATGGATGCGGCGCGACGAGCGTCTCTGCGGCATTCCATCCCAAATGGCGCCCGCAAGAATTACTTCTGCCCGTTCCTCAGCGCCGCTAATTCTTTGAAGAGTTTTTTCTCTTTATCGGTGAGTTTCTGCGGAACTTGCCCGATTAAGCGAACGTATTGGTCGCCGCTGCCTTTGCTCTTGACCTGCGGCATGCCGCGCCCAGCCAGCCGCAGGAGCTGGTTGTTTTGCGTGCCGGCGGGAACCGTCATGGCGACCTGACCGCTGAGCGTCGGAACGTTGACCTCGCCGCCGAGCAGCAGATCGTAGATGCTCACCGGCAGATCGACGTAGAGATCGTCGCCTTTGCGCTGGTAAACGGGATCGTCCAGCAGGTGGACGACGAGATACAGGTCGCCGTTGGGGCCACCGTTGATGCCGGCGCCGCCTTGTCCGGAAAGGCGAATGCGTTGCCCGTTGCCGATGCCGCGCGGAATCGTCACTTCGAAACGTCTGTTGAGAAGTACGCGCCCCGTGCCGTGGCATTGCGGGCAGAGCCTGCCGTTTTCGGTTCCGGTGCCGTGGCAGCGCGGACAGATATCTTCGATCTGCAGCGAAATGGCTTTCGTTCCGCCGTCGTAGATGTCGCGCAACGTCAACTCGATGGTCGTCTCGAGGTCCTGGCCGCGGCGCGGTCGCGCACTGGTTTGCGTCGTCGGCCCCGCGGCACCGCGGCGACCGACGCCGGAGAAGAACATGTCGAAGAAATCCGAGAATCCGCTCGGGCCCCCGTTGCCGGGACCCATATCGAACTCGAACTCTTCACCGTTGGAGCTGGTGTGGTACCGGCGCTGTTGTTCGGCCTGCTGTGCCGCCTGCTGCCAGTTCGGACCGAGAACGTCGTACTTCTTACGCTTCTCGGGATCGCCGAGAACCTCGTAGGCCTCGGAGATCTCTTTGAACTTCTCCTCGGCCTCTTTGGGGTTCTTGGGATTGGCATCGGGATGCCACTTGCGCGCGAGCTTGCGATAGGCGGACTTGATGTCTTTCTCGGCCGCGCTTTTCGGCACGCCCAAGATCGAGTAGTAGTCCTTGAAGTTCATTCGCTCGCGCGCTTGGCGACGATTACCTTTGCCGGGCGCAACAGATCGTCGCCCAGCGTGTAGCCCTTCTCCGCGACGTCGACGACGGTGTCGTCTGCCTCGCCGTTGGAGGGCGCCGAAGTACCGATGGCCTCGGCTAAGCGCGGATCGAAGGGCTTGCCCTTGACGTCGAGGACTTTAACGCCCTCGCCGGCGAGCAGAGCCTCGAAACCGCGCAGCGTCTGCTCGATCCCGCCCCGCAGCTGGTCGCCGCCGGCGTTGGATTGCAGCGCTCGCTCGAGATTGTCGAGCACGGGAAGGAAGCGCTCCAGCAGCATTCTCCGGCGAGCCGATACCAGCGAATCGAAGTCGCGCTGGATGCGCTTCTTGTAGTTGTCGAAGTCGGCGACGGCGAGAAGATACTTGCCGTAGTTATCGTCGGCGCGGGTATTCGCCGCAGCGAGCTGCTCTTCGAGCGGTGCTCCCTGCGGCGTATCCCCATCGATAACGGCTTCGCCGGCTTCGGTCTTGAGAACCGATTCGTCGTCAAACATTGAACTGCTCAAGGTTCGACGATTACTTCGCTTCCTTGAACTCGGCGTCGATCACGTCGTCGCTTGGTGCGGCTCCGCCGCTTGCGCCGTTTCCGCCCGCCGCGCCCTCGGTCGCGCCCGCAGCGGCGCCGTCGCCTTGCGGTGCCGCCGCTTTATAGAGCAGCTCGGCCATCTTGTAGCTGGCCTGCTGCAGCGCGTCGATCGCCGGCTTGATCTGGTCGACCGTGCCGTTTTCGCTCACGCGCTTGAGCTCTTCGAGCGCTCGCTCGACCTCGGCGCGTGCGCCCGCGTCGAGCTTGTCGCCAACCTCTTTGAGCGACTTTTCGGTCGAGTAGGTGAGGCTCGATGCGTTGTTGCGGACCTCAGCCTCCTCGCGTTTGGCCTTGTCGGCCGCCGCTTGCAACTCGGCATCGCGCACCATCCGATCCACCTCATCCTTGTTGAGATTGGTGGACGCGGTGATCGTGATCGCCTGCTCCTTGCCGGTGCCGAGATCTTTCGCGCTGACGTTGACGATGCCGTTGGCATCGATGTTGAACGTCACCTCGATTTGCGGCACGCCCCGCGGCGCCGGTGGAATGCCTTCCAGCCGGAATCGTCCGAGCGTCTTGTTATCCTGTGCCATCGGGCGTTCGCCTTGAAGCACGTGAATGTCGACCGATGTTTGGCCGTCTTCGGCGGTGGTGAAGATCTGCGATTTCTTCGTCGGAATGGTCGTGTTGCGCTCGATGAGCTTCGTCATCACGCCGCCGAGCGTCTCCAATCCGAGTGAAAGCGGGGTTACGTCGAGCAACACAACGTCGCGCACTTCACCCGAGAGCACGCCGGCTTGGATCGCCGCGCCGACCGCGACCACTTCGTCCGGGTTCACGGTGAGGTTCGGCTCTTTGCCGGTGAGCTTACGCACGAGCTCCTGAATGACCGGCATGCGCGTTGCGCCACCGACCATGATGACTTCGTCGATCTTGGACACATCGAGCTTCGCGTCGGCGATCGCGTTGTGGAAGGGTCCGACGCAGCGATCGGTGAGATCGCTGGTCAGCTCTTCGAACTTCGCGCGCGTCAGCGTGTAGTCGAGATGCTTGGGGCCCTCTTGATCGGCGGTGATGAACGGCAGGTTGATGCTCGTTTGCACGACCGAGGAAAGTTCGATCTTCGCTTTTTCTGCGGCTTCCGTGAGCCGCTGCATCGCTTGGCGATCTTTGCTGAGGTCGATGCCCTGATCGCGGCGGAACTGATCCACGAGCCACTCCACCACGCGGTGGTCGTAGTCGTCGCCGCCAAGATGCGTGTCACCGTTGGTCGCCTTCACTTCGAAGACGCCGTCGCCGACTTCCAGAATCGAAACGTCGAACGTGCCGCCGCCGAGATCCCAGACGAGAATGGTTTCGTTGCCCTTCTTTTCGAGGCCGTACGCGAGCGCGGCCGCCGTGGGTTCGTTGATGATGCGCAGCACGTCGAGGCCGGCAATCTTGCCGGCGTCTTTCGTCGCCTGGCGCTGCGAATCGTTGAAGTACGCGGGCACGGTGATGACCGCTTTGGTCACGCGCTCGCCGAGATAGTTGCTGGCGTCGTTAACGAGCTTCTGCAAGATCATCGCCGAGATTTCTTGCGGCGTGTAATCCTTGCCGTCGATCTTAACGTGATAGTCCGCCTCACCCATGTGCCGCTTGATCGAGCTGATCGTGCGGTCGGGATTGGTGATCGCTTGACGCTTTGCGAGTTGGCCGACGAGACGTTCGCCGGTCTTGGTAAATGCTACGACCGAAGGCGTCGTACGCGAGCCTTCGGCGTTGGGGATCACGGTGGGTTGGGTGCCCTCCATGACGGCGACGACTGAATTAGTCGTGCCGAGGTCGATGCCGACCGTTTTAGCCATGAAACGTTGTACCTCGTTGTTTGAAGATTTCCGCGCTGCCCTGGACCAGCTACGCCTGCATTCCGTTGTAGGCCGAGGTTATGGAGCCTACCCATCGGTGCCGGCTACGCCTTGCCGCTTACGGTCAGATCGGATGTTTATACCGCACCATGATACACGACGCGGTGCTGAAGTTGTTTCGAATCCTTAAGACACAAAAGGAGGGGCTGCGGTTGCAGGCTCCTCCTCTTTTGCGTGTCACCCTGAGCTTTCCGAAGGTTTAGGGTTGCTGCTCCTCGGGCTGCTGCTGTTGGGGCTGCTGCTGTTCGAGTGCTTCCGGCTGGGCGGCCGGCGTCTCGCTGAGTTTGATGGCGGCGAACTTCTTGACGCCCTGCGACCAGATATTGAGCCGAATCGTGTCGCCGGGCTTCTTGGAGCTGATGTAGTCGTGCATGTCCTTCACGTTGCTGAACGGCTTACCGTCGGCTTGCAGGATCACATCGCCCGGTTGAATGCCCGCCTGGTCGGCGGGCGAGCCGGAGAAGACTTGCTGCACCGCCACGCCGCCGCTGCCGTTGTATCCGATCTGATTCTTGACGCCCGCGGTCAGCTCGGCCATGTAGATGCCCAGGAAACCCGTGTCGGTCCCTTGATGCGCGCCGGGGTTCTTTTCCAGCGACGCGACTACGGTGCGGACGGTGTTCGAGGGAATCGCAAAGCCGATGCCTTGGGCGTAAGCCGACTTCACCGTGGATTGATTCATGCCGATGACCTGACCGTCGATATCGATGAGCGGACCGCCGGAGTTGCCGGGATTGATGGGTGCGGACGTCTGAAGCAGGCCTTTGAAGTCGATCTCCGAGCCATTCTCGGTCGAGATCGGCTCCGATCGGTCGAACGCAGAGACGACGCCGACCGTCACGGTCTGCTGCAGCTGGAGCGGTTCGCCGATCGCGATCGCCCACTGTCCTTGTTCGAGGCGGCTGGAGTCAGCCAGTTCCAGGGGGGGTGGGAGCTTGGAATACCCGTCGACCCTGAGGATCCCGACGTCGGCGGCAACATTGTATGCGACGACGTGCGCCTGCACGTGGTCCCCGTTGGCGAAAACGACCGTCAGCTTCGTTATCTTGCCGTTGCTGGGCGGCACGAGCACGTGTGCGTTGGTCACGATGTCGCCGCGGTCGTCGATGACGAATCCTGATCCCGACGCTTCACCGCGATAGGGCTGAACGATATTCGGGCCACCACCCTGACCACCAAAAAATTGCTGGAAGAACGGGTCGGCCGGGATGACCTCTTGCCCGTTGACCTCCTCAGTGATCGCGACGACCGACGATTTCGTCCGCTTGACCGCGCTGACGATGCGATCTTGGTCGCTGACGCCGCTGAGTGGAACGGCCGCCACGGCCGGTGGCGTGCGATCGGGTCCGGTCGCACCGCCGAAGTGACTGCTGGCATAGAGCATCATCAGGAAGCTGCCGATAACGGCACCAACCAACCCGATGATGAGGGTAGGTAGAACGCGGCTTTTCATATGGAGCCATTACCCGGGCGCTCCGGAAAAGTTACTGCGGCGGCGGACGGAGCCTTAGAATTTCAGGAGTTCCTCACAGTGCCGGGCGGCAGCTTCCGCGTCGGTCGTACCCCGCGCCGGGCTTGGCACCTCCGGCCAGAGCGCGGCGGGAAGCTCGCGGCGCAGCGCCGCGCGAATGCACTCCAAACGCTCCTCGCGAAACTGCATCACACGCATCTGGATCAGCAGTTTGGCGCGCCGCAGCGCGCGCCGCGAGTAGAGGGCGTCGGGCGAGAGCGGCGGCGGCGAAGGCGTCGCCGCCGGCTGTGAAATCGAGAGCGCTAATAAGAGGAAGATCGTCATGCCGGATTACCTCCGCGATGCAATTCACGCTCCGGCGGGGGTCAGCAAGACCCCGCAGCAAAAAGCAGCGGTCGTGAGTTTCGACCCGCTGACCCTCGCCGAGCCCCCTTCCTCGCCCTATCTTCGCATCGTGCCGCTCGGCGGCTGTGGCGAGATCGGCCGCAACATGACCGTCGTCGAGACCAACGACGATCTCGTCGTCGTGGATTGCGGTCTGATGTTTCCCGACGACGAAATGTACGGCGTCGACATCGTCATCAACGATTTCACGTACGTGCGGGAACGCGCGCACAAACTGCGTGCGCTGCTCGTTACGCACGGGCACGAAGACCACATCGGCGGAATCCCGTACTTCGCCCGCGAGTTTCCCAAGACCCCGATCGTCGGAACCGCCCTCTCCATTGCGCTGATCAAGGCCAAGTCGCGCGAACAGAAGCTCGGCGACGTAGAGTTCGTGCAAGTCGAGCCGGGCAGCCGGGTGCGTTACAGGGCGATCGAGACGGAGTTCGTCCACGTGAATCACTCGGTAGCCGGCGCGTGCTCTTTGGCACTGCGGACCCCGGTGGGCACCGTCTTCCATACGGGCGACTTCAAGTTCGACCAAACGCCGATCGACGGCAAGCCGGCCGACTTCGCGCGCATCGCGCGCATCGGTGACGAAGGCGTGCTCTGCATGCTCTCCGACTCGACCAACGCCGAGCGCCCCGGCCACACGCTCTCCGAGCGGATGGTCGGCGAGGCATTTAGTTCCATCTTTTCGCACGCAAAGGGACGCCTCGTCGTCGCTTCGTTTGCTTCCAACGTTCCGCGCATCCAGCAGACGGTAGACCAAGCGGTGCGGTTTAAACGCAAAGTGGCGCTCTTGGGGCGCTCCATTCGCAACGTCGCGCATTTTGCCAGCGAGCTCGGCTACCTCCGTATTCCGCCAGGTACTTTAGTGAAGATCGAAGACATCGGCGGGTACCCGCACGACCAGATCGTCGTGATGACGACCGGATCGCAGGGCGAGCCGATGAGTGGGCTCAGCCGCATGTCGGTGCGCGACCATAAGCTCTTTCAGATCGTTCCCGGCGACACGGTCGTCATCAGCGCGACCCCGATCCCGGGCAACGAGAAGAGCGTACACAAGACGATCAACAACTTGTCGAAGCTGGGCGCCATTGTCATTCATGGGACCGACGGACGGTCGCACGTGTCGGGGCATGCGTCGCAAGAGGAGCTGCTGCTGATGCTCAACCTCGTGCGGCCCGAGTTTTTCGTTCCCGTGCACGGTGAGTACCGGATGCTGGCGGCGCACGGCAAGCTCGCGGTGAGAACGGGTGTCGAGCCCGAGAACGTCTTCGTCGTCGACAACGGCGACGTGCTGGAGTTCACCCACGAGTACGGCGACAAAGTCGGGCGTACATACGGCGGCAACGTCTTCGTCGATGGTTCCGGCATCGGCGACGTTGGCGAAGCCGTGCTGCGCGATCGCAAAGCGCTCTCCAACGACGGCATCATGATGGTGGTCGTAGCGATCGATGGCGAAGAGGCGCGCGTGATCGCGGGGCCGGATATCATTTCGAAAGGCGTATTCTATCTTCCCGAAGCCGGCGGCGTGCTCGACGAGCTGCGCGCCGAACTCGTTTCGGCAATCAGCGGCATTTCGGTGGATGCGATGCGCGACGTCAACTCCGTCAAGGAGCACATCCGCAGCGCTTTGGCGAGCGCCGTTTACATCCGAACGAAACGCCGCCCCGTCGTCATCCCCGTGGTAATGGAAGTCTAACGCCGCTTGTCATCAGGATGACGGGCGGTTTGGTCCTTCGACTCGCTGCGCTCGCTCAGGATGACGGGCGGTTTGGTCCTTCGACTCGCTGCGCTCGCTCAGGATGACGGGCGGTTTGGTCCTTCGACTCGCTGCGCTCGCTCAGGATGACGGGCGGGTTTTGTCCTTCGACGCGCTTCGCTCGCTCAGGATGACGCGTCACTTGCGTCCTTCGACTCGCTTCGCTCTCTCAAGATGACAAGCGCGATATTACTGCATCGGTGAACTCGGTCGTGCTGGCGTGGCCGCCGAGGTCGGCGGTAACGGTTCCCGCTCGCACCGTATCGAGGGCTGCCGCGTATATCTTCTCCGAGGCCGCGCGGGCGCGTGGGTCGTCGATATACGAGAGCACTGCGGCGCCGGCGAGAATCATCGCGAGAGGGTTAGCGACGTTCTTGCCTTCCAAGCGCGGCGCGGTGCCGTGGGGTGCCTCCGCCATCACCGCCGTCGGCTGCAACGAATCCGCAAAGGCCAGCAGCACCGATTCGGCGCCGGCGATCGAGCCGAAGAGCTGCATTACGAGATCGGAGAGGCAATCGCCGTCGCGGTTGAGCGAGGGAATTACCAGCGGCCGATCTCCGGGCGCCGAGAGCAGCAGCGCGTAGGTCGCGTCGATGAGCTGCGGATCGTAGGGAATGTCGGGATGGCGCGACGCGGCAGCATCCATCTCTTCCTTTAACAGGCCTTCGTAGACTGGGCTGACCGTGAACTTCGGGCCGCCGAAGACGGTGGCGCCCATCTTGCCCGCATGCACGAAGGCAAACTCCGAAACGTACCGGCAGACGCGCCGCGAGATCGTTTCGGTACGGCAGGCGATCTCGTCGGCGCCCTGGCCTTCGCGCCACTCCTTCGCGCCGTAGGCATCGCCGACGGCCATGCGTACTACCGAGATTGGCGCGTGGATGCCGCCGACGGGCCGCACGCGCGGCAGCTTGCGGCCGGTGCGCACGATCACGCTGCCGCCGATCGCTTCGCGCAGGATGCGATTGGGAGAGCCGACGTCATCGCGGCTCTCGGGCGTAATCGTGGCGGCCTTGAGACCCAGACCGTGCCTGCGAATCGCCGCTGCGGCCTCGAGCACGACACCGTTCTCGGTAGCGCGACGCTTGCGCAGCGAAAGGTCGTAACGCTCGAGGTGCAACTCGACGCCGGATACGCGGGGGTCGAGGACGCGCAGCGCTTCGAGCAGCAACTCTTGTCCGGTCTGATCGCCTTCAAGGACGGCGAGCGTGGGTGTGGGCAAAATGAACTCCCAGTATAACGAAGAAGTGGCATCTTCCATGGCGCGCAACCGTCGCAGGGCGACTGCCAGGAACCGAGTGAACCTCGAAATCGTTGGAATCGCGGCAATTGCAGTCGCGATACTCTGCGGCATCGCGATCGCATTTCCGCACTACGCCGGCACCGCCGGGCGCTGGACGGCCACGGAACTGCGCGCTCTCTTTGGAGGCGGGGCGCCGCTTTTCCCGGTGCTCGTCGGTTTGATCGGCGCGATCGTCTTCCTCGAGATCAACGTGCCGCGGATGATCGCGAGTCTGGGCTGCAGCGCGCTAGCGTACTTCTTGCTCTTCGACGCGCTGCTGGGCGCCGGCGGCCCCAAACGCGGCGGCGCCGTCGGCGCGAACATCTGGTGGACCCTCCACGCGCTCGTCGGCGCTGTCGGCGCCACGATTCTTCTCACCGTCGCGGTCTTGTCGCTGACGCTGTGGTTGACCGGCGCCAGTCTCAAGAAGACGATCGGCCGCGGAATGCTGCTCGCCGCGCGGCTGCGCCCGCCGCCGCGACCTCCCAAGCCGAAAGCCGTAGAGAAGCCCGTCGAGCTGAGACTCGAACCCATCGTTTCGGTGCCCGCAGTGATTGAATTAGAAGAAGAACCCGAACCGCCGCGGCGCCCGGTCATGGTTCGACAATCCTTCGACTCGGGTCAGGATGACAGGACCGGCAGCAGAAATTATCGGTTGCCGGATCTTTCGTTGTTCGACGTGCCGCCGAACGAAACGGTTGACGAATCGAGCCGCGCTCACGTGCTCGAAGATACGCTCGGCAGTTTCGGCGTGGGCGCGAAGGTCGTGCACATCGAACGCGGTCCGTCGATTACGCGCTACGAACTCAAGCCCGAGCGCGGCGTCAAGATTTCCCGGATCGCTTCGTTGGCCGACGATCTGGCGCTGGCGCTGGCCGCGACGGCCGTGCGCATCGAAGCGCCGATTCCCGGTAAATCCGCCATCGGCATCGAGGTGCCGAACAAGACGGTCTCCGTGGTCGCGGTCCGCGAGATTCTCGAAGCGCTGCCCAATCGCGGACAAGTGCCGCCCCTGTGGATGGCGCTGGGCAAAGATATTACCGGGCGCCCCGTCTTCGGCGATCTTTGCCGGATGCCGCATCTGCTCGTCGCTGGTGCCACCGGCGCCGGCAAATCGGTCTGCCTCAACACGATCGTCGCCTCGCTGCTGGTCAGCGCCACACCCGACCAAGTGCAGCTGCTGATGATCGATCCCAAACGCGTCGAGCTGACCGTGTACAACGGCATCCCGCATCTCATCAAGGACGTCATCTCCGATCCGCGCCTGGCCGCCGGTGCACTCTTCGAAATGACCAAAGAGATGGACGCACGCTACGAGCGCTTCGCCAAAGCCGGCGTTCGCAAAATCGAAGAGTACAATCTGAAGTTTCCCGAAGAGCGGCTTCCCTACGTCGTTATCGTGATCGACGAGTTGGCCGACCTCATGCTCGTCGCCCCGAGCAAGGTCGAAACGACGATCATGCGTCTGGCGCAGCTCGCGCGCGCCACCGGCATCCACCTCGTCGTCGCGACCCAACGCCCGTCGGTCGACGTCATCACCGGGCTCATCAAGGCCAACGTGCCGTCGCGCATCGCGTTCGCGGTCAGCTCGCAGACCGATTCACGGGTCATCCTCGATATGAACGGCGCCGAACGGCTGCTCGGACGCGGCGACATGCTCTACCTGCCGATCGATGCGCCTAAGCCGATCCGCGCGCAGGGCGCGCTCATTACGGGCTCAGAGGTGAATCGGCTCGTCGAGTTCTGGGCGCAGCAATCCCGTCCCGACAATCTGCTCGACGTCGAGGTGGTGCCCGTCGACGACGACGCCGCTCGCAAAGATTGCGATCCACTCTGCTACGAGGCTGCGAAGTTTCTCATCGAAACGAACTACGCGTCCACGGCGGCGCTTCAGTCGCGCTTCTCGATCGGCCATCCTCGGGCGGTGCGTCTCATGAAACAGCTCGAAGACTTCAAAGTCGTGGGCCAGCACGAAGGCACCAAGCCGCGCAAGATTCTCGTCGGCCTCTCGGAGCTCGAAATCATGGCGTCTCGACTCGGCCGGAACGAAGCGCAGCAGGATCTCTTTGCAGCCGGCGACTAGCACGCGGACTCCCGCGGCCGTTCTGCCGTATGCGCTGACGGCGCTCGTCGCGTTGGCGTGCTTCGTCGCGCTCGGGCGTTACGTCATCACCGCCGGCGAGCCGTCAATCCTTCTCGGATGGGAACGGGCGCTCTTCGACCATTCGACACTTGTCGCATGGTGGCTGACCTGGGCCTGCTACGCTGATGCTCTGATTCCTATCTGCATCGTGCTGCTGCTCCTCGCCTGGCGCTTCCAATCCTGGCGGGCGCGCCTCGTCTTCGCGGTGATCTCGCTGCTCGTATCGTGGCGCGCGGCCGACTTCGCGCAACGCTTTTTCGAGCGCGTCCGTCCCGCAGCGTGGGTCGTGAAGCACGAAACGTCTTTTTCGTATCCGAGCTCGCACGCCGCGATCTGCGCCGGATTCTACGCCCTCCTCGCGGTCATGCTCTACTCCTCCGATCTGCCGAAGACGCCGCGTGTCGCGGCGAGCGCGGCGCTGCTGCTCTTTGCGCTGGCGGTCTGCTGGTCGAGGCTGGCGCTGGGAGCGCATTACATCACCGATTTGCTCGGCGGCATCGTGCTCGGCACCGCGGTGGCCGCCGCGGCGCTCTGCGGGTCGCGCCTGAGCAGCCGCGGAATAGGTGCCTCATGAGGTATGCCGACCCGTTCATGGTGGAAATCGAGCGCAAGCTCGATGCCGGCACGCCGCTTTCGCTCGAAGACGGCCTCGCGCTCTACCGAAGCTGGGACATCCATTCGCTCGGGCGTCTCGCGCGCAAGCAGAAGGAACGCAAGAGCGGCAAGAAAGTTTTCTACGTCCTCAACCGCTACATCAACTCCACCAACGTCTGCTTCGCGGGCTGTACTTTCTGCTCGTTTGCGGCCGACGAGTTCAAAGAGCCGCAGCGCGTTTTCCGCATGACTGCCGAGCAAGTTTTTGCGAAGGCCCTCGAAACCGGCGCGAACTTCAACCAGATTCACATCGTCGGCGGTCACGATCCGCGTCAGCTCTCGCTCGATTACTGGCTGCCGCTCATGCGGCGCTTCAAGGCGGCGCTACCGCACGTGCAGCTGTCGCTCTTCACCGCCGCCGAGATCGAGTACATGGCCAAGCGGCACCGCATGTCGTTTCCGCAGATCGTTTCCGAGCTCAAGGCCGCCGGCCTCGACAACGTCAACGGCGGTGCGGCAGAGATCTTTGCCGAGCCGGTTCGTTCGAAGATCTGCCCGAATAAAGTTTCCGCCGATAACTGGCTGCTGCTGCACGAAGAGCTGCATCGCCAAGGCATTGCCAGCAATGCCACGATGCTCTACGGCCACATCGAATCGCTCGAGGATCGCGTCGATCATCTCATTCGGCTGCGAGAATCGCAGGAGCGCTCGCCAGGCTACAACGCCTTCATTCCCCTGGCCTTCCATCCCGACGGCAACGAGTTATCGTACTGCGGCTGGACGACCGGCCTCGACGACATCCGCACCTTCGCGGTAGCGCGGCTCATGCTTAACAACTTCGATCACATCAAGGCCTACTGGATGATCCAAGGCCTCAAGGTCTGCCAAGTCGCGCTGCAGTTCGGTGCCGACGACATGGACGGTACGCACGGCTCGACGGACGAAGAAATGATCTACCATGCCGCCGGAACGAGCTCCGGTCAATACGTGGACGATCGCGAGTTCCGCCGCCTCATCGAAGAAGCCGGCTACCTGCCGGTCCGCCGCAACTCCACGTACGACGAGTTCGCGTGGGATTGGACCCCCGATGTCATCCTGAGCGAGCGCAGCGAGTCGAAGGACGAGAGTGGCGTCACCCTGAGCGGAGTCGAGGGGTGACCCTACGTTCCGGCCGGATCAAATATACGAACGACCTTCCGGTCTACGCGGCGTTTGACGCGGGCGCCATCCAGTATCCCGGAACGCTGCACGCCGACATTCCAGCGAATTTAAAT
>Ga0182015_10002105_pt1 | contig 24751 bp, 21 predicted proteins | sample 712P3MmetaG_FD_120478 | JGI IMG/M metagenome (GOLD analysis project Ga0182015, IMG submission 120478) | Permafrost microbial communities from Stordalen Mire, Sweden - 712P3M metaG | ecosystem: Environmental > Terrestrial > Soil > Wetlands > Permafrost | place: Sweden: Stordalen | collected...
CTTGCCTTTCGCGCGTTTCGGGCTGCGCGCCACGCGAATGCGCTGCGGCAGGTTTTCTTCTTCGAGCTGCAGGCCCACGGGATCGTTCTTTGGTGCGGCAAGATCGCCCAGCCGGTCCGCCATGCCCAGCACAAAAAGGACCGTGGCGTAGATCCCGATCGCGACGCCGGGATCGCCCTTTTCAACCTTGACGAGGGTCGTGCGGCTGATCGAGGCGCGCTGCGCCGCGATGGCTGCGGGGATGCGCCGCCGCCGCCGGGCGTCACGGATGTCGCGGCCGAGCTTGCGCAGTGCATGCCTTACCGGGAGTGGCATTATGACAGATGATCGGCTGGTCCTCATATTTAATGTCCAGAATAACGGTCACTAACTCTTTTAACGTACATTATTATGAACGTTATGTCAATCTGGAGATCTGGGGCACCCGCCCATCCTTTACCGCAAATCGCAGCCCGTCGGGGTCGCCCACATACCGCTTTTCAGCAGACGGTAGCCGACAAGCCGGCGACGCTGACGCGACGATCGATGAGATGCTGGGACGGATGAAAGAAGCCATTGTCGGAATCACGTCGCCCGAAGGGGTTCGACTATGGAGCGGAAGCCGAGAAAATGGCCCAGGCGTTGCTCGACACCTTCCGTTGCCGGATAGAGTCGTTTACGTGAGCGTTGCCAGGAAGTCTCTCCGCCGTAGCCATGCGACGCTCATTGGCCGAAAGTTAGAACTCATGATTACTCGCGAAACATCGCGTTTGCGTTCACGACGCCTCTTTTCCAGGATATGCCGACCCCAATTCTCGCTCAAATTATCTGTGCGCTGCTCGCAAACGTCTGAGCATTGTCCTCGCCTCATCACGGCCAAGCTCGCTCACATCACGGGGATTGCCCTGGAACACCGCTTTGAGATGCTTGATCGCCTTTGGCGTATTCTCGCGCTCATGAAGCCAGATCTTTGCAAGCGCAAGGTGGGCTTCATTGTCGCCAGCCTCCACTGAATGCTGGAACCATCGGTAAGCCTCGCCAACGTCTCCGCGCTTCCGATAATGCACAGCCAAATTGAAAGCAGCGCCACTGTCTCCTTGCTTGTACGCCTGCTTGTACCAGTAAATAGCACGCTTCTGATCGATCGGAATGCCCTTTCGACCATCGGAAAAATAGTTCCCGAGAAGGATCTGGCAGCTCGTATCGCCAGCCTTTGCCCCTTTCAATAGCAACGGTAGGGCTTCGGCATATCGCCCGCGACCATCTAACAAGTCTGCCTCTATGTATAGGCGATCGCCAAGGGACAAAGCCTTCTGCTCTTTGAGCAAACGCTCTGTCTCCATACGCGCCGGTTCTGTGAGTTTATCCTTCGTGGCAGCTGCAAGCTTTAAATAACGGAGACCCGCGGCTCGGTCACCTGCATAGCGAAGGTGGATCTTAGCGAGTTCGATCAGTCCATCTTCATCGCCAGCGTTTATGGCACGTTCGAACCACTCCAGAGCCTTTAACCAATGTTTCGCGTCGCGAAAGAACATTCCAAGATTGAATGCAGCAGCCCAAGAGCCCTGTTTGTAGGCGCGCTTCCACCAGCGAAGCGCTTCATCCACGTTTACCTTACCGGTAATCCCGTAGGCATAGTCATAACCGACTGCAACCTGAGCTTCTTCATCACCGAGTTTCGCGGCAGCCAGCAACGACTGGAATGCCTTGGAGCCAGCTCCCCTATCTGACTGGTCCTGTCCCCGTCGGCGCAGGCGTGCAGCTTCGCTATTTGGAGCACTAGATTTTTTCACAGTGCTTCCCCTGACTCCGGCATACCCCTGTCGTCATAAACCCGAATCGGGATCATAGCATCGCGACAGCCAACTCCCGTCCCTGCAGCGACAGACTGTCGGTCACGTAACGTTGAGCACCGGTGCTAGATCTTTCTTTTCCGGCGCGATGGCTTTTTCGATAGTTTTTTCTGCCCGCGCGAGCCGGTCCGTTCGGTGGTGATTTTTGCCGAGTCATCCATCAGCAGCTTCCGCAGCGCACCTGTGAGTTTCTGCTCTATCTTGACTTCATCGATCGCATCACTTTGCCCGAAACGGACAACCGCTTCCTCGCGAAACTCATTGTCGTCATGGACGCGACGAACAATCACTTCCAACGGCTCCGACGGGCCATCGCCTTTCTTGATCCCTTCGGACCTGGCTTTGATGATGGCCGTGATGAAGTTGATGACACTGGCAGCGAGACTGAGTCCGGCAGCAGTTAGACTCACAATGGCTAGAATCTCCGGACCACTTTCGTGTTCTTCGAACCCGAAAACGAGGTCGGGAGCGGCCACTTTCTTGAGGCTCTGGTCGATCAGTTCGTAGGCCTGCGGGGAATGCTCACGGTGGAAACATCCTGACGAGACCCGAACCTTGATGGAAACTGCTGCTTCACCAGGACGTGTCTCTGTTTGCGCTTCAAAACGGCGCATGCGATTGCGAAAGGTTTCTTGCCATCTAACGTCCACAAAGACCGTCTCCCGCCCGCGGTCGCCTGAATTGTAGCGGTGTTCCAGACTTTGTTCCAGTCAGCGTCTTGCTAAACCCTCTCCTGCCTGACCGAATTGCGTGCTGGAGCGTGCCACTCTGACCACCGGTACGCGGAGGCCGCTTAATCGTAAGTAAAAATGCCTGCCGGCCTTCAACTACCAGTGATCAGCAGTTCCTCGGCAGTTACAATTGATAAGAGAGAGGCTGGTCTGGCGCTGACCGGGGTGCAGATTGCGTTTCTACACAAAAGAGGAATGTGAGGAATGGCTTCGGGGGCGAGAACGCCTGAAGCCCGATGTTGTGCCAGAAACCCAAGTGGAGCGGATCGTTTACCCGACAGAGCCTCACCGTATTTTTGGCATGGCCCACTGGATCGCAAACTCGTTGACATACAGGATGCCGACGTTGCTCTGGATCACAGAGTGGAGTATCTGGCCGAGCAGCGAGAACTGGCATTTGTACTACAAGCTGCGTCACAGCTACGGTGACCTGCGGCTACTTCACGAAGCCCCAGGGCACTTGTTTCTGGAGTACGAATCGGAAGACCTCGCATCGTTCTTGCAAATCGCCATGTTGAACGGTTGGGGCGGCTACATTTTGACTCAAGCGGATTACGTGAACGCATTCTTCAGTCATGACGAGTACATCGATTTCTTTTCCAAGCTCGACGAGAATCTTTTGGAGGTTCGCAAGGAATTGGGAATCAGCAGATCGGATCGATTTCGAGTCCCGCCCGCCGCTCGGCCCCAGTGAATAGCAAATTCGGCAGTGGGACCACTGCCCGCTGTTGTCGAAACATAGCGATATTTCCACAACTAGGTTCGGAGCACTCGCCACCGACAGTATCCTCTTGTCGTCGTTCTATAATCCTTAAGCCATGCGGTCGCGCATCATGTACATCGAATCGAAAGCCGAAGGTCTAAACGGTCCCGCTCGGATAGGCCGTGTTACTTTCAATAGGACCGGACGTACACTCTCCTACAAAGGCCGATCGTTCCAGAGCCTGAAGGGGCGGGGTTTCAAAGCCAACTACCGGGAAACCGGAACCGGGGAGGAGTACTGGATTTCAGGTCCGCGTCGTGATGGGCTGGACCGTCTCTACGGGAAGAGTGCGCTAGTCGTGGAAATAGACGACGATGTTCGGGAAGAGTACTGGACGGAGATCCGCAAGAAACCGGAGCAGAAGAGCAAGTCCCGCACCTAAGCGGGAAGTCCCTACCGGGGTTTTGAGTAATCGCCTGATCGCGTCAATTACATTGAAAGCAGCGCGGATTGCTGTTGCGCGGACTTAGATCTGTTGCTCGTTCCTGCGAGCCGAACAGCCCTATCGCAAGCAGAGCAAACGAAGCACACCAGAGGAAATATCCAACTCCGAGATCAGACCTGTCGGGTACGTAGAAAACGTACCACTGTGAGTTCACAACAAAGCCGCCAGCCGCGACCAATGCTGCAGCACGGCGAAGTTTTGCTGATGCGCGCCACACAATCCACGGCGAAACAAGCACAAACAAAACTGTTGTTAGGACTCCTGCCGCAGAGATCGCCGTACCATACCATGGGTCGGCGCTCGCAACTCCGCAAGGTCGTAGCGCGCAGGTTTGAGACAGAAAGACCGACCACCCGGGAATGCCATGGTCAAGCCTGCTCCCTAAGAAACCCTTGATCGCCGGCAGGAACCATGAAGCTGCATGAAGCGACCATGCTGCCGCAATCACAAGATACCGCTTCGTCATTGTGTTGGCCTTTTCATCCTGCCAAGCTCACTCATGACAAGTATATTCCCCGAAGTGCGCGCTAGTTGTTGCAAAATCGCCATATCGGTCATTGAGGATTGTGAGCGCTATCGCCTATTTCGCCACTTGAAATTCCTAGCATTCTGCTAGTGACGCGGCTAGTCTTTTCACATGAGAAACTGCGGATTAAGAGTGGGCCTCCTGATACTCGCTGGCGTCTGCGTCGTTTCAGCGCAGACCGCCAATAAACCTGTCGGGGAACCAAAGAGGGCCGACGCACAGGCAGATGCCCTAGCAATGCAGATAAGCTCCGAGCTTCGCAGTGCGGTTCAGGAGAGCAATATTGGCAACGTCGGTAGCAATCCAATGTGGAAAGCCGCAGGTCTTACTTACGACGTCCACATGTCTGATTGCGAAGACCGCTGGGTGGCTCTGTATCACAAGCCGGAGGACCATGACTACACCTACGGTTTCGTCTACATTGACCCGCAAGCGGGATTCACGCTGCACTTCTTTGGACGCTTCACAATTGATGTGGATGGCAACTATCATGCCGCACCTAACCCGCTTCCTCCAGACAAGTACAGTCTGAAGATTCGCTTGGATCAAAATGGAATTGCGGCTCTGCTCCCGCCCCGTGGTTTAGCGCAGCTTGGCTTGCCGGAGAAACCGGACTGGCTGAGCTTTTACGAAGACAAGTCCGACTCCGTTATGCACAAAGTCAACTGGGGATCCTTTTACAACGGCATTGGAGACTCGCGCCGTGCGATCATTTATCTCGAATCTGCTTATAAGGAACGACCTGATGCACCTAAGCTCGTGTTCGAGCTTGTTTATGCCTTCAACGCACTTGAACGACCGGAAGATGCTATTCGCGTCTCCAAGAGCGAGTTTGCTAAGAATCCCAAGGACGAGTTGCTATGCCGGGAAATGGCTTTTGCTTACCTTCATCTGAAAAGCTACAAGGAAACCGCCACGCAATATCAGGCTTGCATCGAATTGTGTGGTGATTCGGAATCCCAGATGGCCGAGAAGAGCGAATTGGCTATGAACCTAAGCTCAGCGTACAAGGCTTTGGCCGATACTCCAAATAGCGAAGCGTGGCTGGAAAAGGCCAAACGCTGGGCACCCAAGGGGTCACCCGTGTACAGGTACTTTCACCCGGGAGAGGAATAGCTGTTGTTAAATCGCCGTGACGCTCACCGTGGTCAAAAAGCGAAATGGCCTTCGTCAACGATCAGTAAACTGCTCTCGGTTGCTGCCTTTCGTTGAGGGAGAAGCGTTATGAACGTGCAACAAGTCTTGTGCCAACCAACACGCGACTGGCAGGCTAAAGCACCAGCTTCGGAAGCCGAGATTAGACTCTTGGAGTGGAGAAAGGCGACGTTCTCACTGCTGCGAGAGAGGTCCAGCATTGGGTATATTTTCGCTCTGAGCCCGCTCGGGCTTTGTTCCGAGATGCTGCAGCTGCAGCAGGGCTTCAGATTTGTTTCGGAATCAAGCTCTAAGGGAGAATTGCCATTCGGCATCGTTGTCGCTCGTACTCAATCTATTGAGCAAGATTCTATCGACCGTACCGTCATTGAACTGCTTAACCTATCTCGGCGCTTCGATGGCGATTACGATGGTTCGGAAACGCCAATTGTGACGCAGTGAGAGGTCAGGGTTATGGCGGAAGCTAATCGCGTTTTTGTTGTTCTCGATCGAGATTACGGCGAACGCCTTCTCGAACTTGCTCGCAGCGGTCCGGTGTGGATCGTGGACACTCCGCAAAATCGCGCGGCAGCACAGAACCTTTGGGCCGTCAATCCGAATCGCAATCATCTAGATGGTGTTACCACGTTCAAGGCTGGCCAGGATTGTTCAAACGAAGAGACTCTTATCAATGAGCTAGACACAATCGACCTTCATCACGGCAGCTATTCAGCCGATCCACCGTACACCGTTCTTGAAGTCATCGGTGCGCGACTCAGTGACAAACTAGAAAATGAACTCTCACGGTTTGGCTTCAATCAATTTCGTGCAACCACAGAGGGTTTTGGCGCGGTGCGCCCGGTGCCGAGCAATCGTGTCTCCGAGTATGGCGTGATGAACGACGGCCACCTTGCCAAAATCGAGTCGGAGGTCCGGGGATTTGTTCAGGCTGCGTATCCGGAGATGGTTGTACGTGCTGAGTATTGGACAGAAGACCCGTCCCGCATCGCGTTGTTCTTTATTGACGAACGGTTCAGAGGGCTGTACGCCCGCCAGAGGTACCACTACCTTGTGCAGCTAATTCCCAGCGATTATTACCGCTCTACGCTTGCGGACACGGTGTGGTTTGAGCTTGCTCCCGACGAGCGCCCTGAAACGATCGAGCACCCCGACCAGGAACTCATCGCATCAATAGCGCCAGATGTTTTGGGCGCGCTGCAGCAGAAGGGGTTCTTTGCGGCGCTTGATGAACTGCTTTGTCCGGCCAATGAGAAATCCGAGCCGCAGAAGTGCTCTGGGGACTTCCGTTACGCAACGCGGGCACTGCAAGCGTGTGGCTTCGAGCAGTCTGATTCGTCTGATGTGTTTCACGTCCTGATGGAGCAGGGAGCATTTTGCGATTGCGAGATTCTATACAACGTCGCCAACGAGAGCCGTTTGAAGACGAAATACTGGCGAGCGTCGCATGGTAATCGGACTTAGCTGTCGATAAACATATTGTCATGACGGATTCTGAGCGAAATCGCCCGATGCGACGATGCTCTCCGGCGGCCGTCAGCTATCAGGACTGAGAAAGACGAAAGTCCTCCAAGCGTAACCCGTCTTGCTTGACCTGCCCGAGGTCCAGCTCGCGATCAAATGGAATAGCGCGGACCGCTTCAAGACGCTCACGCAAGCGCTCCGCATAGGCGTGCGCAAAATGCTCCTTTTCGCGCTGCGGTCGGCTGTGGTATCGGTCTAGCAATCCACCATAATGGTCAGCTTCTTCATCAGGGCCAAGCGTGGCAGAGGGACGCTGGACCTTCTCAAGAAAGTCCACCCAATGTCCCAATTCGTGAGGCATAGTCCTGTACAGTTGCGTCGCTCGACAGCTTTCGAGGGTGGGCTCTATCGTATGATTCCTGTCGCCGAGCCGCACTTTATGTCCGTCCGACCTGAGACGCTCCAACTCAGCCGCATCATCAAGCGATAAAGACTTCCCGAACTTGAGCGGTTCGGTTGGATTCACGGCTTCGATCACGATTGCCGGCCCGCTGTAAAGCACCTCTCCACGCCTATTCACTAGTTCGGCGAAATACGACAATCTACCCCACACCGAAGCCAGCGCCTGCTCTTTCCGACGCGGCTGACGGAGCACGACCGTCTCAAGCCCTTCCCAGTCGGCTGGTGGGACATTCGACATCAAACGTGCGATGTCATCCACTGTGCAGGCGTGAATGCAATCTGCTCTAGTAGGCTGAATGAAGAACCTGAGGACTCGACCCGAGACGGTTCTGCTAACTTCTGTTGCGCTGTCGATCCTCTCCCAAAAGACATGGTCTCCATGAGCAACCTCAGGAACGGTCATCCGGTTGTTCTGTCCGTAACCACTTTTGGGTGTACCAATGTTCCGATTACGTCGAGTTGGATTGCGACCTTGCATTTCGACCATCAAGACATTACACGCAGAGATACTGTGGAGCCAGTCTCTTCCCAGACGGGCGAACGAGCACCCTACGGGTGTTGGCGGAAAATCGCCCTAAAGCTCATTGACCGCTTAAGTCTTCCCCGTCATCAAGATTGTTTTCCCGCAGGCTTCGCTAGAACGCCGAGTGCCCCACATGCGACCGTAAAACCGATGCCCTCCATCTCAGCAAGCACTCTTTCCGTCTTGCTGAAGGTGCTCATCGCTTGTCCCACGAAAAAAGGATAGGGCAGCAATGAAAAACAAGAGCTGAGCCGCTCTTCGTAGCAGAATTTTCATGGTCGGTCTGTGAAACTACGACGCAGGAATCTCCAACCGCTAATGCGTGCTCGTGCTCTGATCGCTCGCCTTTGTACACCGGAGAACCCCTGTCTTCCGGCCCGTTGGTAGCTCGTATATTCCTATCTCTGTGCCCGCGCCCGGAGACAGAATCATCTTGCCGTCCGGCGTGATGGCAGTCTCACCTAAACTGAACCGGTTCTTGATGCGGTGCCTCTTGCCTGTTGGCGGATTCCATCTCACTATCTCATCGCGGTCGTTTCCCCAGATCACCCACTGCCCATCCGGACTGAAGTGCAAACTGTTGACCTGGCCGTTGCTGGAAGTAGTAGATATCTCCCGTCCTGTCATCGGATTCCAAAGCTGTACCGCTGCGCCGCTACCAGTAGCCAGACGCTTGCCATCAGGGCTGAATACTACTTGCCAAGACATCCGCCAAAGTTGTGCTTGACGCTCGCCTGCATCGGCGAAAACTTTTGGAGACTTTGCGGTGCGAATTAGAAAACTCCTGAGTTCCACGCCAGTAGCGATATCCCATAGGCGAACTTTCTCGAAAGTGGCGGCGGCTAGCCACAAGCCGTCAGGACTAAAGGCAATCTCCTCGGTCATATCTGAGTTATCGAGCTTCTTTCTCTCACACCAAGACTTGGTGTCAAACAGGCGAATGCTGCCATCATCTGAGCCCACTGCGAGGGTGATTCCATCTGGACTAAACGCGACTGAGTCCACTCCTCTGCCGATGATCAGCGTGCGAAGCCGGTGACCAGTGGCGGCATCGAACACTTTCGCTGCTCCGTTCGAAGTTCCCTCAACCACCACTTGACCATCTGGACTGAATGCTGAGCTCTGGGCGTCGTCGTCTCGTACCGTGCGGGTTGCCCACACCTGCCGTCGTGTCTCAATATTCCAAGCTCGAACCCACGGGTCGTAGCTCTTGCCGGCGGAGAATGCCATCTTGCCGTCCGGACTCAAGGCTATCGTCTGCACGGAGCAGGGATAGTTTTCAGATTGATCTTCGTGGTCCACCTGCGTTGCCATGAACCGTGAGGGGTCAGAAGCAAACGCAGTTCGGTTCTCATTCCACCAATCCTTCCACGGTTGAGTTGCCCTGTGGCCTACGACGAATAGGTCATTCTCCTGCTCAAGTCGAATACCTGTGCTGCGCTCTAATGCTCCAACGGTCTCATCAGAGACGAATACTTCCGTCTGCTTATTTTTTTCCTGGCCTCCTCCACCGATGTTGAAACGAACTATGTTTCCACAACTGTGACGATCATCCAGCAAGCCCATGAATAACGGAACGAGATCGGGGCTTCGGTACCATTGCAGCGCAGTAATCGCAACACACATCGTGCTGCGCTCGTTGAGCAGTTTAACCAACAGTTCCTTCCCTGCATCAGAACGATGCTCTCCCAAAAGCCCGAGAGCCGCGCCCCTGCGCTTCGCGGGTTGGCCTTGGTCGCTGGCAATTTGAACCAGTATGCGACTCCCCTCGTTGCCGAAGTCATCTATAACTTCTCGCAGAAGTATGCGATTGGTGCTCTTGTCCAGCACGCTTTCGATCTGACTTCGAGCGGTCTCTTCGCACTCTTGACCTCCCGCTGGCAAGAGCCAGAGGGCGCCCATCGACATGGACAGCAGAGCGTGTTTAACGAAGGGGCGAAGCATAAGCACCCGATACTTGATTACTCTACAATCGTTGCTCCAGTGGTTGTTGAAAAATCGGTATGTCGGCTCATTGGCCAACTCCTGGGCTCTGTCTGTCACGAACAGTTGACTACGAAATAGCGCAATGTGGTGCGAGATTGCGGTTGAGCTATGAAGGCAAGAATTGCTGACGAGGCCATTTCAGAGGCGTTGGCTCGAAGCTGCGAAAGACCTCGAAATCCGTGCGGCAGCGCCTTTCGCGGTGCAGGTTTCTGAGGATGAACCACTCACCTACGAAGCACACGTTCTAGACTGCGGCGAATTGAAAGGATCCGTGGTCGGAGTTCTCGTCCAACTAGCGCAGGGAGCACCCATCACCGCCTTGGCAGAAGGTCGTCACCTTCCCTGACTTCAGCGATCAATCGCGTAACGCCTGGTGAGCTGCGCGGGAGCAAAACCGGATGGACTTTCGATTGTCGTCGCGACATCGCTATAGCGGTCGTCGACGGGTTTGTAAGCGTGGCACAGGTAAATCCTGCAGGGCCCAATCAATCAGTTGTCCAGAGCTGATGGGTGGGCTCCAGTCAGGTGTGCCATAAGTGTGCCGTACGCTTTGAGCCCATGTGCGCTAACTCGATTCTTTTCAATACCAGACGTGATTGCTTCCGTGCGGGCATGATTGTCGGTAAGTCATTGACTCTTAAAGGTGGTCAGGCATGGAAGGCCCTATCAGACTCGCCTACTCTTAATCAGTAGGTTGAAGGTTCGATTCCTTCCGCGCTCACCACTCTTGTCATGCCTCCCCACGGTCTAGGATTGGATCTTTCCTGGGGTTGATGCCCAACTGCCGGCACGGTTCGGCGCCGGCCACCGGCAGCGACACACTCTCGGTCACCTACATCCCGCCCGACACCACCGACAACAACAATGCCACCGATACAGCGACCGGGCTGCCGCCAGACACGACGATTACTTTTACGCCCTCGACCATCCCGGCTGGCAGCCCGGCGACGGAAGTGGCCATAACCATCCACACCAGCAATCCACAGGCGGCGAATACGGGATCTTCGCAAGGATCCCGTGGGCCGGCTGCACTGGGGATGCTGTTGCTGCCGATGCTGGGTCTTGTCGGGCTGCGGAAGCGCCTGGGAAAAATCCCGCAGTTGCGCGCGGCCGTAGTGTTGGGAGTGTTGAGCCTCGGAGCGATCATGGGCCTGACGGGATGCGGGGCCATATGCACCATCGGGCCGCAGCCAACATCGACGACCTGCACGGTCGTAGTAACGGCCCACTGCGGGGCTTTGCAGCATGCGGCCGATGTGACGATCAAGGTAGAGAACTAATCCAGGAAGAAGGGAATTTGCCAGGACGCGAACGATGGGGCACAGGAACCGTTCTCCTCATTCGTTCTCGTTTGTCAGCGCCTGCCCCGCCGGTTTTTCGTGCTTCTTGAGAATCTCGCCCACCAGAAACAAGTCGGTGAGCAAGGCGCGAAGATGGATGGAGGCGTTCAGATTGTCCATCAACTGCGAACTGATCGCGGGTTGGACCAGAACCAGCTCGATGGCGGCCACAGCATCGTGAGCGTCGCGATCGAGCACCGCAAAGAAGGCCATGTATTTATCGGCGGGCTCAAGGCCTTCGTCCTTTACGGCCGTCGCACAAATTTCCGCCAGCCCGGTCAGGGCTTTTACGGCGCGATTGAGGAACTCACGGACTTGCCCACCCGATTTGCTGCCGTGGTCACTGGGAAGGCCCTGGGCGGCATACGCCAGCATGAACTCGTAGCACTCTTCGACCGCCTCACAACGATCCCCAATTTCAGCCGACATGCTCAGCCTCTCAACCTTCCACACGGTTGGACGTCGATGGCGACGAAGCTGTCTCTACTACCCATCGCTTGGGATCATGCTCTTCGAGATAAAAGTCGCGGCTCATCCAGCCGAAGATCATCGATTTTGTGATCGGGCGTTTCTCCGGACGGAGTCCGAAGTAGACGTGGACCATGATCAACGCGATCAATCCCACGCCCGCCAGTCCGTGCAGCACATACATCATCCCCCAAGTCATGTCGCTGAACAGATACGGGTTCCGGGGAAAGAAGACCGTCCGCACTCGAGACATCATGAACACGCCGGTTATGATCGCCGACAGTCCGGCGACAATAATGGCGCCGTGATAGAGCTTGTTCTCCAAAGGATACTTGGCGAACTTGTCCGGCGGCGGCTCGTTCTTCTTCCCCGCGAACCGCAATATCCTTCGCCATGCGTCCCGCATGTCAATCCGGTCCGGCCATATCGCCCAGAAGTCCAAAAAGAAGGAAGCATGAATGATGTGAAAAATGATCGAAGCCGTCAGCACCACGCCCGCGATCCAATGCCAGGTCACCCAGGGAAACTGGACGCCAACTTTCGGCAGGAAGGCCGTAAAGAGCAACGTGAACATGGAGGCCGCCATGATCCAGTGAAACAGCCGTGCCGTCAGCGAGTGTCTGGGCACATGCGCCGGTATGCGCGCCGCTTCGGCCGGCGAAACACTGCCCGCAAACTCTTTTGGCTTGGCGAAATATCGCAGATAGGTGGCGTGAACTATAAAGAAGAGGAACCCTGCGATCACCGCAACCCAGATCAGGAACCAGGCAATATGAATCGGGACACTCTGCCCCCAGGGACTAATCGCCCACTCTAAGAAGCCCATGTTGCTTCCTCCACTCCACTGATGGCGCGCTTCACCAGGTTTCTCATCAGCGGGATCTTGTATGCATTGAACTGCAACGGGACCGCTCCCTGCACGGCCATTCTTCCCGCCTGCTCGCCAGTTTCCGTATTGCGCGGCTTGCCGCGAACAGCATCTTCGACCGCCTTCAGCCTCAGCGGACGCGCCGCCGCTCCATTCACTGCAATTCGGATACGCTCAATTGTGTTGCCGGATAGCACCATAGCCGAGGCTATGTTCATGAGCGGGAAGTCCCAAACGTTGCGGTCTCGCACTTTTTCAAAATAGAATTGCGCGCCCGCCCACGCGGACGGGATACGAATCGAGGTAAGCAAGTCTCCGGGCTGCAGGATGTGCAGCCGGATAATATCGATGTCAGGACCGACGAAATAATCCTCCGCATCCACCACGCGCTCACCCTTGCGCGTGCGCACGACGAACTTCGCGTCGAGTGCGATCAATGCCGGGGCTGAATCGGAGGGATTGACCGCCACACAGCGGTCGGCGTGCAGAATTGCGTGTTCGCGATTGCGTCCCTCCGGCGTGTCGGCATAGCAAATGTTGCCGCCGGCGCGATAGCAGGGCCAACCGCTTCGATAATACCAGCAGCGCGTATCCTGCGAAACATTCCCGCCGATGGTTCCCTGATTGCGAATCTGCGGCGACGCAACCACTTCCGCGGCCTGCGCGAGCAAATCATATTTCTCTTTGATGACGGGATGATTCACCACTTCGGTGAGCGTGGTCATCGCTCCGATTTCAAGACCATCGCCGCCATTATTTCCTAACGTGCGAACTCCCCGCAGTTCTTCGATTCCGCTCAGATCAACCACAACCCTCGGTTTTCTGATTCGATCCTTGAGCCAATCGAGGCTGTCGAGCCCTCCTGCCAGCACCCAGGCATCGGGTCCATGTTGTTCGAGAAGTTTCTGCGCGTCGGCGACGGAAGCAGGCTGAAACAATTCGAAAGCGGCCATTACGTCTCGTATGACAGCCATAACTCTCCTTCAATCCCGATCAAATATGTGCCGTCAAATGTGCGCCATCAGCGGATGTTGCATAGGCCGGCCCGCTTCGAGCGACGTCAGAATCGTGTCCGCGTTCACCGGCGCGCGCTGAAAAATCTCGTCGCCGAGCGCATCCGACAGGGCGTTCAAGACCGAGGCACATCCGCCGCCAACCGGCGGCTCGCCGACTCCGCGAGCGCCCACCGGCGTCTCGGGATCCGGAATATCCAACGCCATCCATTGCATATCAACGGGCACATCGAGAATCGTCGGCGGTTTGCTTTGATAGAACCGTTTGGAAAGCATCTCGCCGTAACGCGGATCGAACACCCATTTCTGGCCAATCGCATGTCCGATGCCAAGCGTTGAACGGCCAAGCACCTGGCCGCCGAGCGCACGGGGATGGATTACCGTGCCGACATCGGCTGAGGCGAGGAAATCCACAATGTAGTACTTGCCGGTTTCGACATCGACCTCCACCTCGGCGAAGCTGGCAACATAGGAATAAGTCGAGCCGTCGCGAGGGTAATTATCCTTGGCTGCCGCTACCAAACCTTGTCCCGCCAATGCCGCGATCGACGCCTTCGTCAATTTGTGGACGTCGTCCGGCGCCTCGTGGCCATCGTAAATGCCGCCGAGTTCGATGGCATGCTTCGCCGCCTGCGCCAAAGTCATGCCTGCCCCAACGCCCTTGCGAAAGACCCGCTCATTCGCGACCTCGTACTGCTCCGGCTTGCCGCCGAGTTTCTTCGCCGCGATTTCCTGGAGCTTCGTCTTAGCGTCCATTGCGGTCGCATACGCGGCCCTGGTCATGGCGTGCGTGGTCTGGCTTCCGCCAGACACGCAGGTGAAAGGAAGATTCTTTGCCGTGTTACCCCACGTCACGTCGCATTTCTCCCACGGCACTCCCAAAACCTCTGCGCCCACTCGATGTACGTCAATCACCGACTCCGTTCCGAGGTTGCCGATTCCAGACTGGAAGTTGATGCGGCCATCTGGCTTGATCATAAGCAGCCCGTCGAACCCGATGGTGCCGCCAACGTAGCAACTGAGCGATACGCCGACCCCGCGAACTTTCGTGCCGCTCCTCTTCGGTGTGCGCGCCACTTTTTCGCTCCATTTGAATTGCTCCGCGCCGCGGTCGAGCGCCTCCTTCAGAAATGCGCTGGTGGCATATTGCCGTTTCCCCTGGATAGCCGGCCCCAACTCCGCCTTGCCCTCGGGGCAGTTGATGCGGCGGATCGCGACCTGGTCCACACCGAGCCGGCGCGCCGCCTTCGCGATGATTGGCTCGATAATGACAATCCCCTGCAGCCCGCCCGGAGAACTTTGCGCACTGCGTGGCGGCGTATTGGTCAGCACCGTCAAGCCCCGCCAGCGCATCGCCTGCGGCTGGTACAACAGAGAGACGATGCGTCCCGATGAGGGCGAATCACCCACTGCGTCATAGGGACCGTTGTCGCAAATCACGAACATATCGAGGGCGGTGATCCGTCCCTCTTTCGAGAAGCCAACTTTCATCCTGCCTTGAAAACTTGGACGCGCGCGTCCAATGAAAGTCTCTTCCTCGCGGCTGATGCGCATCATCACCGGAGCATTCGCTTTCTTCGCCAATAGCGCCGGGATGATCATCGTCACCCCGCCGGTGATCTTGCTGCCAAAGCCGCCTCCGGTGTATTCGCTGATGAAAACGACTTTATCCGGATCGATGTTCAACCATCGCGCAATTGCGGGTAGCGTTTGCGCGGTGCTTTGCGTGCCCGTGTAAATGTAGACTTTGCCGTTCTGCCAGTAAGCCATGGCGCTGCGCGTCTCAAGCGTCTGATGGCTCGTGTCCGGCGTGACGAATGTCTCATCAAGAACGAGCGCCGCATTCTTGAACCCGGAATCGAGATCGCCATAGGACCATTCGTCGGGAGTCTTGCCCATCGGAAGACGACCGTGCTTTTCCTCGGCGAAGTCGGCCTTGGTCCACTTGAGTTCTGTGACCACGGGCGGAGCCGGACCTTGTGTCGAAGCAGATGGCGAGGCGGGCGCCGCCGGCCGGGCCCATATGTTCCCGTCGGTTCGTGGATTCGGACCACCCGGTCGTAAAGTGTCGAGCGGATCCATCACGAATGGGAGAGGTTCAAAATCGATTTCGATTTTCTCGATCGCTCCCGCGGCGGTGAGTTCGTCGACTGCGGCTACCGCAAGAATCGGTTCGCCCTGATAAACCGGCTCCATGGTGAGACCGCGTTCACCCCACTTGCTGGCTTTGACGACCGTGCCATTGTCAGTAAGCGTGTCGGCCGGGGCGGGAAGGTCGTCGGCGGTGAGAATGGCCTTGACGCCCGGCATGGCGAGTGCTGCCTTCGTGTCGATGCGCTTGACGCGAGCGTGCGGCATTGGACTGAGCAGCAGCTTGCAGAAGAGCATACCGTCCGCGCGGAAGTCTTCCGCGTACTTCGCGTTGCCGGTAACTTTTGCGTAGAGGTCGGCGGTCTCATAATTCTTGCCGATCAGTTTGTAGCCGGCTCCGTACTGGCGCTCGTTGGGTTTGGCGGTGGTATTGGCGGCCTCGGCGACTTTTTTGTTATCCAAGCTTTTGTTATCCAAGGGCAGACCCTCGCATATTCTCGGCCCCGCGCATTAACGCGGTCAGAATCTTGTCGTAGTCCTGGCAGCGGCACAAATTTCCAGAGACGCCATGCGCCAATTCCAGGCGAGTGGGATTCGGATTCGTCTTCAGGAATCCCACTGCGGTCATAATGAAGCCGGACATGCAGAACGCGCACTGAAATCCCTGCTCATCGATGACACCCTGTTGTACGGGATGCAAGGTTCCGTCGTCCTTCGCCAGGCCTTCAATCGTCAGGACTTTCCGGCCACGCACCGTGTGGGTCAGTACGGAACACGAATAGTGCGGAATATCGTCGATTAGGACGCTGCAGGATCCGCATTCAGCGCGGTCGCATCCGAGCTTGGTGCCGGTCAGGCCCAGTTTGTAACGCAGCGTCCAAGCCAGAGTTTCCTGCTTCATGACATCGACGCGTCGCTGCTGACCGTTGACGTTGAGACTGATGAGCCGCTCACCTACGGCTGCACCCAACGCTTGACCCTGCAGCAGATGGGTGGCGCGAAAAAGATAACTCGCGGAGGACACCGTCACTCCGCTGGTGATGACGCCTTTAATAAAGTTGCGCCTGGAGACAGCTTTCGGCACGTCTTCAGTCGGCGCGTCTGGATGGGCCTTGGAAGTTGCCTTCTCCGTCATGCTCGATCACCTTCCATCGGGGCGGCGGAAATTCGATTCCTACGCCTGATAATGGATGTGGGGACACACTAATCGGTTGGATTGTAAGTAAGAGTGTCCCGACTCGGAAATTTTCCGAGGTGGAAAGTATAACCGAGCCGTTTGTCGGCAGGGTAAAGAAGCGTAATCAGTGATAGCGAAGACGGGCCGGACCAGTCTCTTGTATCAGATCTTCTGCATCCGGCGGCTGCTCTACGGAGACTCTTTGAAATGTCGAGCTGACAACATCAAACGTCTTAATGTGAGGAGTCCCGTCGAGAAGGCTTTCGAGAATCTTCAATACTTCGGGATAACCGCTTGTGCTGTAAGCCTGTGCATCTCCTTTGTCTTCCCAGAAACTGATGGTCGCGACTTCTCTGCCACCAGGGACGGCTAGCGTGATCAGATCCAGAAAGCCTTCTTGTTTTCGCAGCCAGGGGAGGATTGCATCCTCCATGAGATTCGTAAACTCAGCAAGCGAGTTCGGTTTCAAGCGCGCGGCAACTTTTCTTGCAACCAATGTCAACCTCCTCGGTGTTGGGCCGCTTGCCTGGAATGGACCCGGTCTGTGAAACACCGCAAATCCGGTAGTGCGTTTCAGTGGTTTTCCGCGAGACGGGAGAACCGCTTCCCCACGATTCTCCCGCCTTCGGATCTACCGCGAGTCCGCCGGTGCACACCAGCGGGATAAGCCCCCGCGATTCATGTGAAGCAGGCGCTAATCTGATGGAGCCCTGCCCAAAAGGCAACAAAACTGTTACCGAATCGGAGCTAACCAGCTAACGCACTGAAGAAAAAGCAGTTACTCAGACTTCTGACCTGCCATGCTAAAATCCTGCGGCGTGGAGCATTCGACATGCAGCGTCAATCGGGAGGCCGGATTGTTCGTTTTGGGTCCTTCGAGGTTGATCTCCAAGAAGGCAAGCTCACCAAGGCGGGGGTCCGGATTCGTCTGCAAGCGCAACCGTTGCAGATTCTTGCCCTGTTGCTGGAGCGGCCCGGTCAGCTCGTCACCCGGGACGAAATCCGTCAGAAACTCTGGTCGCAAGATACATTTGTCGAGTTTGACGACGCCTTGAACACCGCCGTGCGCAAGCTGCGCACCGCCTTGAACGATTCGGCCGACAATCCCAGGTTTCTGGAAACCATTCCTCGCCGGGGATATCGTTTTGTAGCTCCGGTGGCTTCGACACCCGAACCGGAAACCGTGGTCCCAAACCAGGCCGGCGTGCGTCGGCATCCTTATCTCTATCTTTATCTTGTGCTGGTCGCAGCTCTGATTGTGGCCGCGGTGGCCGTTGCAGCATTCCGGCATTTTCACCGCCCCGTTTTTGCGATTACTCCCAGGGACACAATCGTCCTCGCCGATTTCGCCAACACCACGGGAGATCCGGTATTCGACGACACGCTGCAGACGGCGCTCAATGTTTCCCTGCGGCAATCGCCTTTCCTGAATCTTCTCTCCGACAGCGAAGTCGCGAAGACCTTGCAACAAATGACTCGTCCGGCAAGCACGAAGCTCACTCCCGAGGTGGCCCGCGAGCTTTGCCAGCGGGCGGGCAGCAAGGCCTACCTTACCGGATCGATCGGCAGTCTGGGCAGCGAATATGTTCTCGGCCTGAAGGCGGCGAATTGCCAGAATGGAGATACGCTGGCGCAGGAGCTCGTGACGGCGGCGTCCAAGGAGAAGGTGCTGGACGCGCTCGGCGCGGCGGCTTCTAGGCTGCGCGGCGAACTCGGCGAATCGCTCGCAACCGTGCAGAAGTTTGATGTACCACTCGTACAGGCCACAACCTTTTCGCTCGAAGCTCTAAAGGCGCTCAGCCTCGGCAGAAAAGCGTCTGACGAAAAAGGTCCCGCCGCCGCCCTGCCTTTCGATCAACACGCTATTGCGCTTGATCCGAATTTTGCCATGGCCTACCGGGCACTGGGCATCGACTACACCAATCTCAGCGAAATGGGGCGGGCCGGCGAGTACTTTACCAAGGCATTCCAGTTGCGCGAGCATGCCAGCGAGCGGGAAAAGCTGACGATCAACGCCGAGTACTATTCATATGCCACTGCAGAACTGGACAAGGGGGCCCAGACCTTTCAGGAGGAGATTGAAATCTACCCGCGCGATGAAGCCGCATACGTCAATTTGGGCCTGGTGTATGCCGCCGAGGGGCAGTATGAGAAAGCCGCGGAGATCACAAGGCAAGCCGCGCGCCTTGCCCCGGATGCTGTAAGTGAGTACGAGAATCTCGCCAACTATTCCCTGGCCTTGCAGCGCTTCGACGAAACACGGCAGGTCATCCACCAGGCGCAGGCCCGAAAAGTAGATGATTTCATATTGCATAATGCCCTTTATGCTCTAGCCTTTCTCGCGTCGGACTCCGCGGCGATGGCGGAACAGCAGCAGTGGTTCGCCAGTAAGCCCGAGTTTGAGAACGTCGGCCTTGCGCTCGCGTCCGACACCGATGCCCATGGCGGTCACGTTGCGAAGGCCCGGCAACAGATCAAACGAGCTGTGCGTTCTGCTGTAAGTGCGGATAACAAAGAAAATGGCGCAGTCTATTTAGCGATTACTGCTCAGCGAGAAGCGGCTTTCGGCAATACTGAACTAGCCCGGAAGATGGCGGCAGAGGCTTTGAAACTCGCACCCGCGAGTCAGGGCGCGGAGAGCGAAGCCGCGCTTGCATTTGCCCTGGCGGGAGATACCGCGCGAGCTGAATTCCTGGCCCAGCACTTAAAGAAACGCTTCCCGCTTGACACGCAGATGCAGTCGCTCTGGCTGCCTGCCATCCAGGCGCAATTGGCGCTGGACAAAAGAAAACCGGAGGTTGCCCTCAATGTCTTGCAAGCTGGTTCCCCCATCGAGTTCGGGCAAATTCCGTTCGTCAATAATATTTCCTGCCTCTATTCGGTGTATGTGCGCGGAGAGGCATACCTGGCAGCCGGGCAGGGCAACGCTGCCGCCACCGAGTTTCAGAAGATTCTCGACCACGGCGGCATTGTCTGGAACTGCTGGACGGGAGCATTGGCGCATCTCGGAGTCGCTCGTGCCAATGCTTTGCAGGCGAGAACCTCGCCGGCAGCTGGTGATGTCGCCCGCGTCCGGGCGCTCGCCGCCTACAAAGATTTCTTGACGCTCTGGAAGGACGCCGACCCCGATGTTCCCATCCTGAAGCAAGCGAAAGCGGAGTACGCGAAACTGCAGTAATTCCGGCTCAGGATTGGGTAGTGGTGCAATTTCACGATGGAGCCGATGAAATCCTGAACCACCAAGGGCACGAAGCATCACGAAGGCTTTTGGCCTCGGATGTTTCCTTCGTGTACCTTGGTGGCCTTGGCGGTTAACGATTTCGCAAATTGCACCACTACCCGTGATTGCTTGCCGTGCGTAAAGCATCAAGCATGAATCCATTCAAGCGCCTGATTTTTCGTCAGGGAAATTAATTATCGCGGCCTGTTCTTAAAATTAAACGCAATCCGCCGCGCATGGTCGCTGTCCGAAAACTGGACGCGAGCGCTCACCGCACCCGCGCTGTCAGTAACCAGTTGAGCGCCGTCGACCGAAGCGATCTCGCCCGGATTCCAGACCGCGAGGTCATATTGTTTGCCCGGAGCGCCGGAAACCTCCAGAGTCAATCGGTCTCGCGACGCCGTCCACGACTCGGAAACGATTCGCAAGCCCTGACTGGATTCTCCCAGTGGCGGCAATTCTTGCGTCAGAGTAAGTCCAAAGTCGTCACGGAGATGAATGCGCAGCTTGCTCACGCCGCCGAAGATCGGGAACTGCACCGTCACATGCTGATCTTCGGAGTTCGGCTGCGTGTGAAATGCGACCGGGTGGCCGTCAATTTCCGCTCCCACAACCTGAGCGCGCAAGCTGAGCGCGGGCGAGAATTCCAGCGAGCAGTCGCCGGCACCGGTGCGCCGCACATCCATCCGCACATCCAGTTCAATGCTCTCCGCCGTTCTGGTGTAGTCGAGATCCAGAGCCGCCGATCCTACGTGCAGGTTGCCGATCCGGAACGACGTCCAGTTGACGGGTACATGGGGAGCGAAAGTAAAACGCTGCGCCGTGGCGTCCACTGCAAGGCCGAACAATCCGCGCAGCAGCGGGTTGACCACCATCGCTGCCGACCAGATCTGATGCGGCGAGCTTCCGAGCAGAGGCTGATTGTAATCTCCGGAAAGAACCTCGGTCACGTGGCCCAGAGCCCCGTCCAGGCTCAGGAGCGCGTTCGACCGCAGATTGGAATATGCGGGAAACGCGCGATGGTAGCGATATTCGCCGGTCGCCGCCCAGCCTGTGAAGAGCGGCCACACCGAACCGTAGTGATACCCTCCCGGATTGTAGCGAGGGTCTTTCGCCGAAATGATGCGCATCCCCCAATCGGTCTGATGATTGGAACTCGCAAGCTGGTCGATCGTTCCCTCGGCCTTTGCCTCGTCCAGCAACCCAAACCACATGGGAACGGTCGCGAGCACGCTGGTTGTGTCCAGACGTTTGTCGTCTTTATCGAGAGCGTAGGCGAATGTGTTCTTAGCTTGTGACCAGAAGGCGTTGTTAAGCAGCGCCCGTTGCCGGTCAAATTGTTGCTGGAGATCTTCGCTGACATCCTTCTTGTCCACCAACAGTGCAAGGTGAGATAGAGAGCGCAATGCTTCCAGCCCCAGTCCACTTTGATACAGTTCGGTCTTCACCGGCAGCAGCGGCCCGCCTTCGACCCAACCGTGACCGAAGCCGAAATTCTGAGGGAATCCCCGGGCATCGTATGTGGACCGCAGGAACTCATATGCCTTCCAGACGTTACTCCATTTTTGTTTGGCGTAAGCGACATCGCCACTCTCCGTCACATAATCGTTCATAACGATAATGAACAAGGGCGTTGCATCCACCGAGGCGTAAGGATAGGGATAGTCCTTGAACCAGGGCACGAAGCTGGCGGATTGCGCGACTTCATGTGGAATTTTGCCGTCGTCCCGCTGATACTTACTCAGAAAATCCAGTTCGGTTCGTGTGGTGGAAAAGTCATCGGCCGCATCGAGAGCGAGAGATGTCCACAAAGCATCGCGTCCAAAAAACCATGCGAATCCCGGCCGTTCGAAATCGCCGGAAGTACGGTACCCGGCGACCAGCCCGCTGCCCAGGAAAGGATTGTCGACCAACCCTTGAATCATGCTGACCCGCGACCAGTCATAAGCGGTTTGGAGTTGCTTGTCTGGAACCGAGATGGCGACGGTGCGGTCAAGATAAGCCTGGTAGTATTCCGACGATTCGCGCAATAACGTCGGGTAGGAGGCGGAGAGCCGGCGGTAGGTAGCTTCCGCTCCGGTGCTATTCGTGGGCGAGGCCGCGATCACGATGACTTTCGTCTCTCGGCCCTTGTTAGTAACTCCGAGGCGAAACGAATTCTGCTGTGACGCCGAGTAGTTGGTCCAATATTCTTGCGAAATCAGATCGGCGCTCGGCGAACCGACCACCGCTGCAAACCTGTTCAATTCGTCGGCGAAAACAAACGCGCGCAGATTCTGGTCCCAGTACAAGCTGGCGCTGCCGCCGGCGATGGCTCCGGGCCACTCCAATTGAAAATCGCGTTGAAATTCCGCCTCGATCTCCACTGGTTCAGCCGCGTCAACGTCAAATTGGATGATCGCGCCCGGCTCATGAATCGGAACAAGTAGAGTTTCCCGAACCGTGAAGGTGTCGCTGCTATACAGAATGGAAGTCGATTCGGGATGGACGGTGATCGTGCGAGCCAGTGATTCCGCGGGGAAGTCCAGGCCTCGCGAATGGAATCGCAAATGGAAATCGCGAAAAATCTTGAGAGGATAGACCCAAGCCTCGAGATGGCCCGCCTCATTGCCGATCAGCGCCGCGCGCGTGCCCGTCGCCGAAAGAAATTCCCACGGACGCACCGGCCGTGAAAGTTCCAATTCCGATCCCACTGTCGGACGCGGCTCCTGTGCCTTCGAATAGAAAGACAATGTCAGAGTAAGGAGCAGGAGCAGAGAAAATTTTCCGCGAGCTGAAGTTTTTAGTCGCATTGCGTCGGAAATGTGTTTCCCATCCTCAGGACTCCGCATTTTACTCAGGTTCTCAATTGGACAGCGTCACGACAGCGACCGCTAAGCCAGGCAGAGTCAAATGTTCCGAGGTCAGGTCACAGGAGACGGGAGGGTTGAGGCCGGTGCCCTGGAACACGATCTCCATGTGCGCGCGGATGGCGCCTGGCAGCAGAAGTTGAGCATCACGATCGCGTGTGTTAACGATCAGAAATTTCTTCTTTCCGTGTGGCGTAACGAACCCCTGAGCATACACCGACGACCATGTGGCGAGTTTCGTTTCTATGAGCTGGTCTCCCGGGCCAAAATTTTCCCGCAGCAGCTTCAACACCCAGTAGCGCGAATTCGGCTGACCTGTGTTCCAGTCGACCATGGAAACACTGGGGAACTGCGTGGGATAGCCGACCAGTTGCGATTCGCCGACGAGGTCGATCCCGAGCTCGGCCAATTGCGCATAGAGATAAGCGTAAACGGCGGCACTCAAATTCCAATAAGAGCGTGGCAGCGATGCCGAGTCCATGTCCGCCGGTCCGATATCTTCCGCCCGAATCGTGCCGATCTCGTTCAGCATAGTTTGCGTTTGCGGTGAGAGGCGGCGGCGAATCGATTCCACGTAACGCACCGTGTCCAGAAAATGGTCGGCCTGTTCGAAGAAGGTGAAGGGATGAATGTTGTAGTCCTGGTCGGCGCTGGGGACAGCATAAAAGTGATACGAAATCGCATCCAGCGGAATACCAGGCCGGTGGTTTCTGGGATCCAGAAAGTACTCGAAGAACTCGGGACTCTTCGAAGGCGTGGCCAGGCTCATGCCCACAAATTTGATCTGAGGAGCCACATGCCGGATGGACGTTACCACGGCGTCGTACAGGCGTGTGTATGTTTGCGGCGTTATCGCATGCTCGTACTCAGGCTCGTTGAGAATCTCCCAGTAATCGATCTCGTAATGATGGCCGGAGTCGTGACGGTGGCCCAGTTCGTCGGTGAATCCTCCATGTGTGTACCAGCTCACCAGCCGGGCGTAGTAATCGCTGACTTCCTTCATGCTGGGATCGCGCAGCTCCGTCCCCTGTTCGTAACTCCAGTCGACTTCATTGGGATCGCGTGGCGCATCGACAGGTTTGTCGGTGCTGAACATCCACTCCGGAATCGTGCTGAAATTCAGCACCACCGCATGACCGTGGGTGGCGTCCAGAAAATCCAGAACGAGTGGATCGATCAGCGAAAAATCCCAGAACGTGTGATCGGCCGTGGGTGGCGCCAGCTCTGCAACCCCTAGCCGTGGATACGGAAACCAGGGAACGAAGCGAACATCGTCGGCCTGCAGATTGCGCAGAGCCTGAAATGCCGGATCATGGATGGGTGAGCCTCGACGGAGAAGCGGATTGACAACGACTTGCAGCGTGGGAGTCGTTCTCGATACACGCTCGACCTTAGTCCAGTCCACCTTGACTTCGACTTCTCCCGGGCCTTGAGCGCAAAGTGAAGTCGGTGGCATTGCGACGATAAATAAGAAGATGATGAGTAAGAAAACGACGAGAAGGGAATCACCCTTTCGCCGAAGCTTTAAGTTTTGCCGAATAATGTTTTGCGTCTTGCTGGTTCTGGCGCTCAAGCTCGCATTCTCCTTCGTGCGGCATTCGCTCGTATGCTGACCTCGCTCGCCGGTCGACTTGCGCAGTAGGGAAGCCTACTGTGATTCGGCTTCGCCCGCAAGAGATTCGTCGGCAGAACGAACCGATCGAAGCATAACGATGCGAGCTTGTTCCGTAAAACATGCCCCGCATATAAACTTGCGTATTGCCCCCGCTCTGCCGGGAAGTGTTGAAAATTGTTCAGGAGGAATCGGTTTGCCATTAAACCGGGATGTGCTCTGGTACAAG